>CEUS01030959.1_pt1 | contig 16180 bp, 15 predicted proteins | sample 427031 | NCBI WGS metagenome assembly CEUS01 (sample SAMEA2622837, study PRJEB7988) | marine metagenome | biome: marine biome (ENVO:00000447); feature: marine epipelagic mixed layer (ENVO:xxxxxxxxx); material: "saline water (ENVO:00002010), including plankton (ENVO:xxxxxxxx)" | depth 140 m | reverse complement strand
AATCAGCTTTATTACTTAAAAAATATTGGAAAATATCATCAAAACAAATAAAAAATTCTATAGTTTTAGAAAGATTTTAAATATGCTGGAATAATCAAAATTATTAAAGTAGATTAAAAGAAAAAAAAATGAGCGATGAACATAACAAAATGACAGATAAAGATAAGTTGGTTTTGACAATAACTTTGGCTGCAATATTTTTCGGAGTATTTACTCTAGGTCTAATTGGAATGCTTATAAATTTGTTTAGTTAGACTAATGATATTGATTAAAAGTTTTTATAATCTTTTTTAAAAAACCAACGCATTCTACTGGAAACTTTCCTATTGCGGTTTCAGAAGCAAGAACCAACCCTTTCGCTCCCAATTCCAACGTATTATAAATATCATTCACCTCACCACGTGTGGGATAATTATTTTCTAACATGCTTTCTAAGAAATTAGTTGCTACAAAAATGTCTTTTTTCATTTTTTTACCCAGAGAAATTATTTTTCTTTGTATTACTGGCATCATTTCAATTGAAACATCTTTTGATAAATCGCCTCTATCAATCAAAAATTTATCCCCGGCAGATAAGATTTTTTTTAAATTTTTAACTGCAGAACGTGTTTCTAGCTTATAAATTTTAATCTCATTTTTTAGTAAATTACTAAAATTAACTATGTCCTCCCTATTATTTGTAAACGATAACGCAAAATAATTAATTTTATATTTTTTAGCAATTTTTATGGCTTCAAAATCTTTATCCGTAAGATATTTAAGTTTGATTTTTCTGTTTGAAATATTCACTCCTTTATTATTTTCTAGATACCCAGAATTAATAATAATACTTTTTATAACTTTTTTATTTGCACTTTTAATTTTTACCATTAATCCTCTAAAACCAATATTTAGGATATCTCCAACTTTCAATTTATTAAATACAACACCTGGATATAGGGTAAAATTATTACCTGATCTATAAATATTTAAAATACTGTTAAGTTTGCAAAATTTAAGTTTAGTTACTTTAGTTCTTATTTGTGCTCCTTCTGTATCAATACAAATTGGAACGCTAGAATATTTTCTAACAAATTCAATAGTTTTTTTTAGTTTTGATATTTTAATATGAGACATATTTAATCTTAGTAAGGAAACGTTATTATTTGCAAATTTTAAAAAATTTTTGTTTAAGGAGGAAGGTCCTAATGTACAGAATATTTCTTTTTTTTTAGTCACTTGTTTTTTTGTTTTACATTGTTTTGTGTTTAATGAACATATCGCACTTAAAAATAACTAAAAGTAAATAAATGATTCTTTTAAAAAAATATTTATAATTAGAAATTTTTCTAAAAAAATCATTGCCCCTAGACTTAAATGCTAATTTTTCAAAGGACATGGGGAAAAACACCAAGGTAAATATTTGTAGCTTCTCTTTCCAGTTCAAATTAACGATATTATAATCAAATCTTTTATAATCCTTATATAATTGATTAAGTAACAATTTTTCCTTATGTGTAAAAAATTTTTCCCATTGATTATCCTTGACTGATTCATTGAATGCGCCATCTTTAGATTTTGTTTTTGACAAACGGTCACCAGCCCAAATTTTAGAAGCAAGAGTAGCTGTCATGATTTTTTCATCATAATTTATTCCCAAAAAATCAGTAATTTTTCTTTTTGTTTCTTTATCGTTTGCTTCTTCCAATTTTACAAATAATTTTTTATTATTATTTTTTTTTAATGCAAATTTCAAATCTTCTCTTATTCTTTTTAAATATACAAAAATATGACTCATATGTATTTTCTCTTGATCATAATCAAACCAGTTTACCAAGCCGGACTTTAGATTGGCTCTAGGATCTCTTATTGTAATTAACATTTTTGAGTCAGGAAAATCCATTAAAAATTTGCTTGTCTCTTCAATGCCGTGTGTATGATGAACCAAAACTTTTACGTTCTCAATTTTTCTATTTAAAGTTATATGATAAGATTTAAATAAATTTAGCAAAAAATCTTTTCTATTAATTGAAAGAGCCGGTGTTATCCTCAAAAAATTTTCTTTTAAACTTTTGATATCGACATTTGTATCAATATCCTCAATCTCGTTATAGGAAAACAAATAATGATATTTTTTCAGAAATAGATCGATCAGTTTTTCTTTATCAATTTTATCACTTGGTCCGTTAAAAAATTGATGGTAGTCAAATTTTCCACACAATGTCATCACTCCATTTATGTCGTCTAAGCAGGCATGCAAGTAATCACTACCTGTCCTTCCAGTTGTCATAATCAAGCATTTGTCCATATTAATGGTATATATATATATTGTTAAATTAGTAATAGAGTGAATAATTAGATATTCTAATTATTGTAATCACAATATACTATGCTAATAAATATTATCGAATTATAAAATGAAAAAAACAATAAAAGTATTACTTGGCGACCCTAGGCATGACACCGTAGGGACTCATTCCAATTTTATACCAATAGGTATTGGGTACATAGGTTCATATTTAAAAAAACATCTAGAAAACAATGATAGTACCATAGATTTAAAACTTGCTACGGATCCCAATGAAATCCTAACCATAATAAAAGAATGGAAACCAAATATTGTAGCCATGTCAAATTACATCTGGAATTCGGGCTTGGCGAATTTTATATGTTCTTACTCAAAAAAAATTAATTCTAATATTCTATGCATTTTAGGAGGACCAGAATTTCCTGCGGGGACAGGTGTTAGAAAAATTGCAAATACTAGCCGGGATAAAACTTATGACAAGTGTCTAGACTATTTAATCAAAAGACCATCAGTTGATTACTTTGCCTACACCGATGGTGAACTCGCATTTTTAGAAATCACAAAAAAATTTATAGAAAATGACTTTTCAGTAAAATTAATGAAAGAAAAGGATGAGCCAATCAAAGGATGCGCAAGTGTATCAAAAGACAAAAGTAAATTACTAGTGGGTGTGTATTTGCCAAGAATTGGAATGGATGGATCTGTAAAAAAAGAAGGAAGAGACGTTATTCCTTCTCCATATACGACTGGATTGTTAGATAAATTTTTAGATGGAACATTCATACCAGCATTTGAAACTGCTAGAGGATGTCCTTTCTTGTGTACATTCTGTGATCAAGGTTTGGATGATAGTAAAATCGCTACCTATAGCGTTAATAGAATAGGAGAGGAAATTATGTATGCTGGCACAAAATTATCTCAAAGAGAAAAAAAACAAGAAACAATTGCTGTTTTTGATTCAAACTGGGGAATGTTTGAAAAAGACGTTCAGTTAGCACCAAGAATTTTGGAAGTTATGGAAAAATACGATTGGCCAAAAAATATTTTTACTATTAGTCCAAAAAGCAATTGGAATAATATTTTTAGAATAAACGATATACTAAAAAATAGAGTGCAAATCATTTTATCAATGCAATCATTAAATGACAAAACGCTAAAAGATATAAAAAGAAATAATTGGACTAGAGAGCAATATCTTGATTTTATGAAAAATCTTAAAAAAAGAGGAAAACCAACTTACTCTGAAATGATTATTCCTCTTCCTGGTGAGACAGAAGAATCATATTTTGAAGGTAATAAATTTTTAATGGATAATTACGTCCAGCCCAGAACTTATACTTTAATGATGTTAGTAGGTGCAGAACTTGGAAGGGATGAAGCTATTAAAAAATATAACCTAGAATCTAAGTGGAGAATATTACCAAAACAATTTGGAGATTACGCAGGAGAAAAGGTTTTCGAAATTGAAAATGTATGTGTTGGTACAAATTCAATGAATTACCAAAGCTACTTGAATTGCAGAAATTATAGTTTTATCGTAAAATTATTGGGTCATGAAGCTTTTGGGGCAGTTTACAAATTGACACAAAAACTTGGAATAAGCTGGTATGATTTCTCAAGAAAAATAACTGAAGTTATTCAAGATAAAAATTTCAAAAATAAATTCAAAGATTTGTATAACGAATTTTGCGAAGAATCACATAATGAACTTTTTAATTCAAAGGAAGAAGCTATTGAATTTTACTCTAAAACCGAAAACTATGAAGCTTTATTCAAAGGCGATATAGGAGAAAACCTACTATCAAAATATACTGCCAAGGGCCTTTTAATCTTGGAAGATATACTAACAACAATTTTTTACGTTATAAGAAATAAATTTAGTAGTAGTTATAATAAAGAGTTAGATTCAGTGCTAACCTCATCAGAAAAGTGGCTGAAAAACTTATATGTGCTAGATTCTTTATTTGAAGAAAATAGTAAAAAAAGCTACAAACACGAGTTAAAAATAGATTTTGATTTCCCAGAATGGCTTGCAAATAGCAGTTTACCTTTTGATAAATTTAAAAGAACATCAACTTATAAATTAGATTATGATTTTAAAAAAGTTGATAAGATAAAAAATGACCTAGGAGATATAATAGGGAAAGACAAGCAAAGAGCATTCGGAAGATATATTGAGCGTTGGTTTCATGGATTTAAGTTTTTTGAAAAACAATTTGAAAAATTAAATTAAACATCTTCATTGTCAAACCACCAAAAACAAAAAATAAACAAAATGCTAATTTTGAAAATTAAGGATACCAATTTACTAAAAAACTTTTCTAATGAGTATTTATAAAAAAAACAGGCCATATTTTGTTGCCGAAATTTCAGCAAATCATTGTGGAAATTTTCAATTAGCAAAAAAACTTATTAGGTGCGCTAAGTCCAACGGAGCTGATGCCGTGAAACTACAAACTTACACCGCTGACACAATGACCATAAAATCAAACAAGAAATATTTTAAAATCAAAAATGGTTTGTGGAAAGGGTATAATTTATGGAATTTATATAATGATGCTCATACTCCTTTAGAGTGGCACAAGAAATTATTTAATTATGGAAAACAAATCGGTATTAATGTTTTTAGCACTCCTTTCGATGAGACTGCTGTCGACTTTCTAGAAAAACTTAAATGTCCAATGTATAAAATTGCCTCTTTCGAAATGACAGATATCCCTTTAATTAAAAAAATTGCTTCAACAAAAAAACCAATGATTATTTCTACAGGAATGGCAAATTTAAAAGAAATAGAGCTAGCTTACAAAACAGCAAAGAAATGTGGGGCTAAAGATATAGCTCTTTTATATTGCGTTAGTAATTATCCATCAAAAAATTCAGATTTTAATTTAAATAATATAAAAATTCTAAAAAATAAATTTAAATGTAAAGTAGGTTTGTCGGATCATTCTAAAGATGAAAAAATCGCTGTTGCTTCGGTTGCCGCAGGTGCTGTGATAATTGAAAAACATATTGCCTTGGACAATCAAAAAAAAGGTTTGGATATTAAATTTTCATTAAAAGGAAAAGCAATAAAAAGATTTAGAGAAGCAATAGATTTATCTTATAAATTACTTGGTAAAGAAACATTTTATAGACACAAATCTGAAGAAAAAAACAAAATTTTTAGACGTTCCATATTTGCAGCTAAAGACATCAAAAAAAATGAGAAGTTTACCAAAGTTAATATTAGACGAATAAGACCCGGTTATGGTCTTTCGCCAATATATTATGAAAAACTGCTAGGAAAAAAATCACCACTCAATCTATATAGAGGTGAACCTATTAATAGACGTCTTTTAGGTAAACTGAAAATTCAGTAAAAATTAAAAAAATGCTATATAGTTTTTTGAAAATTATTATTTTATCTGGTATATTTTATCTAGATGACAATTCAAAAAGCCCAAGATTATGATTAAAAAAACCTTAGATATATTATGAAAGATGATTACAAAAAATCTATTAAACTTGTAAATAAAATTCAAAAAATAAGATCCAAAAATAACAAAAACTGGATGGATTTATTAAAACTATCTCTAAAGCTTGATCCAAAAGCAACTAAAAAAATCATAATGGAAATATACAAATACGACCAAAAAATATCGTTGGTAGCAAAAAAACTTTTTAAATCTTAAAAATTTTTTATTATGCTTTCTGTCATTTTTTTTGCATCTGCAAAAAGCATTAGAGTGTTATCCCTGTAAAATAGCTCGTTATCAATACCTGCATAGCCTGGGGATAAGCTTCTTTTAACAAAAAGAACAGATTTTGATTTTTCAACATCTAATACAGGCATGCCATAAATGGGACTTTTAGGGTCCGATTTTGCGATTGGATTTGTAACATCATTTGCTCCAATTACAAAAGCGACGTCAGTATTAGCAAAATCATTATTTATATTTTCCAATTCAAAAACCTCATCGTAAGGAACCTGTGCTTCCGCCAATAAAACATTCATGTGGCCTGGCATTCGTCCGGCCACAGGGTGTATGGCATAAGAAACTTTTACTCCATGTTTTTTTAAATTATCAACCATTTCTTTGACAGCATGCTGTGCCTGAGCAACTGCCATACCGTAACCAGGAACAATAATTACTGATGATGCATTTTTCATTAAAAAAGCAGCATCTTCAGCATTTCCACTTTTTACTGGTTTTTTATCCTTGTTATTATCTTGTGAAAATGAATTTTCCCCACCAAAACCCCCCAGAATTACATTAAAAAAAGATCGATTCATTCCTTTGCACATTATGTAAGAAAGGATCGCTCCCGAAGATCCAACTAGAGCCCCTGTAATTATCAGCGCAGTATTTTCTAACGTAAAACCAATACCTGCTGCTGCCCATCCAGAATAGGAATTTAGCATAGAAATAACAACCGGCATATCAGCTCCTCCTATTGGAATTATCAAAAGAATTCCAATGAGAAAAGAAATTGCAATCAATAATAAAAATATATTGCTATTTTGATTTTGAGTTAAATAGGCAACCAAACTTATAATTCCAATTCCAATTAACAAATTAATTATGTGTTGACCTCTAAATATTATAGGAGAACCGCTCATGAGGCCTTGCAATTTTAAAAATGCTATGATCGATCCTGTAAATGTGATGGCACCAATTGATGCCCCAATTGACATTTCTATTAAACTAGCAATTTTAATATTATTTATTACGCCTATTTCAAATGCTTGTGGATTATAAAAAGCTGACAAAGCAACAAAAACAGCAGCTAAACCTACAAGACTATGAAAACCAGCTACTAATTGAGGCATAGCTGTCATTGATATTCTGTAAGCTATTATTGTGCCAATAGTTCCACCTAAGACCATGGCAATCATAATATAAACCAAACTATTGAATACGATATTAACAAATAAAAAAGTAACAACAATTGCTAAAACCATACCCAAAATACCAAAAAAATTTCCTCGTCTAGATGTTTCGGGCGACGATAATCCCCTCAACGCCATAATGAATAGAATTCCAGATATAAGATATAATATAGCAGCTAAACTTGGTGTCATTTTTCAACTTTTTTGTTTTTCTTTTTTTTATACATCCGTAACATTCTTTGGGTCACCAAAAATCCTCCGAAAATATTTACTGCCGCAAGCACTATTGCTGCAAAGCCAAGAATATTGGATAAATTAATTCCATTTTCTGAAGTTAATCCCGAAACAGCTATAATTGCTCCAACAATAATTACTGATGAAATTGCATTAGTAACTGACATTAATGGAGTATGTAACGATGGTGTAACACTCCAAACAACGTAATAACCTATAAATATAGATAATACGAAAATGCTTAATCTGAATATAAATGGATCTATTTCCATCTTTAAAATTCTTTATTAATTAAAGTTTTTTCAATAATTTCATCTTTTTCATTAATAAATATATCTTTTTTTTCCGTGTTATATAAATTATTTATAAAGCTAAATAAATTTTTTGCATATAAATTTGATGCTGTTAAAGCTAATTTGTTCAATATATTTTTAGAACCTATAATTTTCACTCCATTTACCACATTAATTTTGTCAGATTCTGAATAAGCAGAATTTCCTCCTTGTTCCACCGCAAGATCGTAAATTATTGAGCCAGGCTTCATACTTTGAACCATTGGCTCTGAAATAATTCTAGGTGCTTTTTTGTTAGGAATTAAAGCTGTGCAAATGACAATATCAATATTCTTAACTGATTCTTTTATTAGCTCTGTCTGTTTTCTTTTAAAATCTTCTCCAGCCTCTTTAGCATAGCCACCCTTTGTTTCTAAATTTTCTGAACTCTCAACAGTTAAAAAAATTCCTCCTAAACTTTCAACCTGTTCTTTTGCAGCACGTCTAACATCTGTAGCAAATACTAACGCACCCAATCTTTTTGCAGTAGCTATCGCTTGAAGTCCAGCTACACCAGCTCCAATAACTAAAACTTTAGCTGGTGTAATTGTTCCTGCGGCAGTCATCATCATAGGAACCACTTTCCCAAATTCATATATCGATTCTATAACTGCTCGATAACCGGCCAAATTTGCCTGAGAGGATAACACGTCCATTGATTGAGCCCTTGTAATTCTTGGAAGAAGTTCCAGTGAAAAAATTTTTACCTCTTTTTTAATTAATTTGTTAAGAGCTTCTTTATTCAAAGCTGGGTTAAATTGACCAATTAATATTGACTTATTTTTAATCAAATCAATTTCTTCTTTTGATGGACAATTTGCCTTCAAAATTATATCGGACTTTTTGAAAACTTCATCTACGCTACTTAATAAACGAGCACCTTGTTTAGTATAGTCTTCATCCGTAATTCCTAGATGTTTTCCGTAGTTTTTTTCGAGAAAAACAACAAGTTTTAAATCAACTAGTTTTTTTGTAGTGTCTGGTGTTATAGAAATTCTATTTTCTATGCTCAGGTTTTCCTTTACAGAGCCTATAGCTTTCATTATTCCTATCTCTGTCTTACTTTATATTTAGGATTTTTTTTGTTTATTATATAAATACGCCCTCTTCTTCTAACTAGTTTAGAATCCAGGTTTCTTTTTTTATGCGATTTCAGGGAACTTACAACTTTCATAATAAATAAACTTCAAAAAATATTTTAAGCCTGGCAACGTCCTACTCTCCCATGTCTTAAGACAAAGTACCATCGGCGCTGAAGGACTTGACTTCCGAGTTCGGAATGGGATCGGGTATTACCCCTTCGCAATAATCACCAGGCACAAATTTTATATATTTATTGGTGTTTTTTGTAAACAGTTAAATTAGTTCGAATATTTATGAAAATTAATATTTTTGGTGGGTGTGATAAGAATTGAACTTATGGCCTCTACGATGTCAACGTAGCGTTCTACCACTGAACTACACACCCAAAATTTACCGAAATCTATATATCTTCTTTAACTCTAGTGTAAAGCATTTTGTAAAAAACAACATAAACAATTGCTAATAAGAAAAAATAATATTTACAAAATAAGCCATTGTTCATAAAAATAAATCCTGGAATCATCAATATTAAATAAACTAAATTAATATAAACCGAAACTTTATAGTTTGAATATAATTTATTTTTATTTTTTTTTAACAAAAATTGATAAAGCAACATGTGCAAATGTTTTCTATCAGGGAGAAGTGGGTTTTTATGTGTGAAAAAAGTTTTTCTGAAAAAAGAAAAAAAAACCTCAAAAAACAAATAAAATACTAATATTGCAAAAAAGAATGAAGAAATTGATGAGCTTGAATTGTTTGTCGTTATAGTAGAAATTGAAATTATGGTTCCCAATAAATAAGCACCTCCATCTCCTAAAAACATTTGTGCTTTTGGAAAATTGAATTTAATAAAAATTAAAATTATTAAACTTATATTTAGTAAAACATAGGCAATATTATAATTTCCATGAGACAAATTAACAAAAAACAAAACACTTAGAATTATAAAAGTATGAATACCGAGCAGGCCATTAAAACCATCAATGAGGTTTGCGCCATTTATTATAAATAAAAAACATAGGCAAATAAAAAATAAAGCAAAAATATCTATTTGCATAAGATTTTCTAAATACTCTAACGAAATTCTTTTCATGCTGAATTCGTTAAATATTATTAGTATTAATAAAAAAAAAGCCATAAGTAAAAGTCTAAATTTTGGAGCAACATTTATTTTTAAATCGTCCATAAATCCTAAAAGAAAAAATAGTGTGCAAAATGTTATGTATTCTAGAAAAATAATTTTTTGATAAATAAATAAATATAAAAATACCAAGTTTAAAAAAATAAAAATTGTCAGTCCGCCCAATCTATAAGTAGGAATTTCGTGAAATGCCTGAGGTTTTTTAAATTGATTATCATTTAATAAATTATTTTCTGATTTAATAAAAATTGATAGAAGTATTTTGTTAAAAAAATAATAAAAAAACAAAACGATAGTAGTAAATATTATGTTACTTAATTCCATATTTTCTAATTGAGTTAATAGAAATAAAAAAAATAGAAATGATATTGTTTATAAATTTCAATTTATTATAATATTTATTAATATACCAAAGCCAATAGATATTTTTTAATTTTTTACTTGATCTTGAATCGTTTGTAATTCTATAGGATGCTAAATTTTCGTTTAGTTTTTTCGCTACATTATCTTTTTTTAATAGCTCACATTTAAAAAGGTAGTCTTCACATAATTGAATTTTTCTAAACCTGCAAGTGCCTAAAATAGATCTCGAGATTATCATAGTAGTAGTATTAATAGATGAATTTCTTATAAAAGTATCATAATTAAAAAAATCTTTTAGAGAAGTTTTTTTTCTATTTTTTTTTTCTCCATTTTTTTCGACAAAAGATGTATAGTCTGTATAAGTAAAATCAAAATTATTTCTTTCCATAAAATCTATTTGTCTTTCTAGTTTATTTTTTTCCCAACTATCATCAGAATCTATAAAGGATATATATTTTGATTTTGACATTCTCATTGCATAATTCCTACAAAAGGACGGACCTCTGTTTTTATTTAATTTAATTATTGTTATATTTTTTGAAATTGGAAGCTTATCTATTATTTCAGAAGAGCTGTCGGTAGAAAAATCATCTATTACAAATAAATGCCAATTCTTATAAGTTTGGTTTATTACTGAATACACAGCTTCTTCTAAAAATTTAGCTTTGTTGTAATTTGGCAAAATTACATCTACAAAAGGTTTTTCTCTGATAAATGTTTTCATTAAAACATTGTTTTTTTTAGTAAAATAAGTAATTTGATTTTTAAATTAAAAAAATGTCCATTGCAATTACAACCGGCGGTGTTAATAATAAAAAAATACATTGGCCAAATAACAAAAAATTTGCTTTTACAATATTCGACGACACCGATGGAGCAAATCTTAAAGACAATCAATTAGTCTATGATTATCTGAAAAATCTAGGTTTTAAAACAACTAAATCTGTATGGGTTAAAAAAGGCAACTTTATTGAAAAAAAATTTCAGGGAATTACCTGCGAGGACAAAGATTATTTAACTTGGTTATTAAAATTAAAGAGCGAAGGATTTGAAATAGGATACCATAACACTACTTATCAAAGCTCTTATCGTGAAGAAACTAAAAAAGGTTTAGAAAAATTTAAGGAAATTTTCGGTAACTTTCCCGTTGTTATGGCTAATCATTCCCTAAACAAGGAAAATATTTACTGGGGTTCTCATAGATTATCAAAATCTAGAAGAACAATTTACAATATGCTTACATTATTTAGAAAAAATAAATATTATGAAGGTCATAAAAAATTATCACCCTATTTTTGGGGGGATTTGTGTAAAGAGAATATTTCTTATGTGAGAAATTTTGTTTTTTCAGATATTAACACATTAAAGTGTTGTCCTTTTATGCCTTATAAAGATCCTGCAAAACCTTTGGTAAACTATTGGTTTGCTTCTTCAGATGGAAACAATGCTAGGGTTTTCAATAATTGTATTTCTGATAAAAACCAAGATCGATTAGAAAAAGAAGGGGGGGCTTGTATTATGTATACCCATTTCGCAGATGGCTTTTGTAATAATGGAAAATTATCAGAAAAATTTAAAATTCAAATGAGAAGACTAAGTAAAAAAGATGGTTGGTTCGTGCCTGCAGCTACTTTATTAGAATTTTTAAGAAAAAAAAACAAAGTGCAGATTATTAATAATGAACAAAAAAAAGCACTTGAATGGAAATGGTTGTTCGACAAATTAACTTTGGGGCTTATGTAATCATTTTTAAATATTTGCTTTTCAGATTTGATTATAAAAATTTATGGATATATCTTATCCAAGAAAAAGGTAAAATTTTAATTATTATAGATATTAAGATCCACCATGAAGGATAATATGTTTTTTTATAATTTTTATTTAGATTTTTGTAAACAATTTTAGCCAATTTTTTTGCTGATCCTTTTGGTAGTAATAGTTTTTTACCATAAGATAAATTTGTGTCTAAATATCCAATTGTATAAAATTGAATTTTTAATTTTGAGCGCAAAGCTTTTATTGTCAAACTCTCAAATAATGACTCCAGCCCTCTTTTGGATGCTGCATATACTGTATTCACATCTCTTCCAATAGTTGAAGAAATGCTTCCAAATCCGACTATCACGCCTTCGTTTTTTTTCATAAAAATTGGAAAAATTTTTGATAAAAAATAAGCAACCACTCCCATATTAGCTTGGATTAAACCATTGCTAGTTGGCATATCATTTAAAATTTCATCTTTAGCCTCCATCATTCCAAGGGGGAAAAGTATTCCTTGAATTTCAGTTAATAAATTTAAGTTGGAGTATAAAAATTTCTTTGTTTCATCAAACGATGAAGCATCAACAACAAAATATTTAACAGTAATTTTAAACTTTATTTCTAGATCGGACTTTATTGCCTTTAAATCTCTTTCGTCTCTAGAAATAATAATTAAGTTATGTGAATTTTTTGCTAAAATATAAGCTAATTCTTTTCCTAAACCAGAAGAAGCTCCCAAAATAAGATAGTTCATAAACCTAATCGATCGGATAACTCTGACCTATATGATCTTTTGTGATCAAAATTTCTAAGATCCTCCCTAAATTCATTTGCGAATTTATAACATTTATCAAAAACTTCTTTTTTTATTCTAGAATCTTTAATTACGGATGGTATCACATTGTACGCAATATATAATTTATCTAATTCATTAATAAAATTTAAGTTTTTTTTGTTTTTCGCAGTATCAAAAGTTAAAGAAACCATATTCCCTTCAAATCTTAAATATCTATGCTCTCCGCTCATTCCTTTAATCGAAAAAAGCGTTATTGTTGGTTTGTGTAAATTAACAAGATTTTTAAACTCACTAACGAAAGATTCAACTTTTTCATAATTAATCAAAATTTGGCTTTCAAAAAAACCTTTGTCTCCAAATAATGAAAAATAAAATTCTTTTCCCAAAAAAGGAAATATAACGTTACTAAAATTATCTTTATAAACGTTTTTTTTTAAATGAATATAATAATTTAAAAAAAAATAATTAAAAGTTTTAACTGACAACTTATTCCAAAAACAAAAACGAAAAAAATTTTTCAAAAACCTAGGTCTATCTGTTTTCATCATATCAGAATTATTTTCACTTTTTTTTGAATTTACGCTATTGCAGAAAATTAACCCATCTCCAAAGTTTCTCGAATTTGGGTCTATTCTATTCCATGAATAAATTAAATTATTTTTTTCCTTATTATTTTTTATAAATTTTACTGACTCATTTATCGAACTAATTTTATTTATTGTTGTCTGAAAATTGAATCCTTCAAAATCAATTAGCTTTAATGTTACGCTAACTATTGTTCCTGTTAATCCATAACCACCGATCGTTAAATCGAAAATATTTTTGTTTTCATCATTAGAGAGATTCATCCATCCATGATCTTTGTGAAAAATTAATATATTTTTGACTGCATTTTTAATTGTTCCATGAAGTTCAGCTGATTTGCCATGAACGTTACAAGCAACCGCGCCCCCGATCGAAATAAAAGGATAGCCTGGAATTTGAGGAATCCACATCCCAGCACCTAAAGTAAAATTCAAAAGTTCAATGATCGTTGTTCCTGCCTCAACTGTAATTAATTTTTCTTTTTGGTCAAAATATAAAATTCTATTAAAATTTTTCATATTTAGAGATAAAGTTTCATTTCTAAAACTTGCGGCTACATAAGAATATCCAGATCCTCTTGATATTAAATTTTCAGCTTTTAATGAATCTTTTTCTAGCTGTCTGTATCTATCTGGGTTTTTTAAATAAACCTCTGTTGTGTAACTTCTATCAAAAGATGATAATTTGTGTTTCTCGTAAAGCATTCCTGATATTTTAAATTAAATTCTCAAAAAAAGTAAAAACATGTCCTTCAAGGTTAACAAAATATTTTTAAAACTTACTGATGATCCTGTGCCAAAAGTTCTTGGATAAGTGTGTATACCAATCTCACTAACTTTATAACCGGCTAATTCTGCTTTTATAGCTAATTCGGCTCCAACAAATGGACTATTTGACCTTAATTTAATTCTCTTAACTAATTTTCTGCTAACAAATCTTGAGCCGGTGGATATATCTCTAAATTTTAGGTTAAATATTAATCTTAAAATTGCATTGTAAATCCATGAAATTAATATTCTCGAGGTGGTGTATTTTTTTTTGTATCTATATGTAATAACCAAATCATAATTTTCACTCGCCTTAACTAATCTAAAAAGATCATTAACGTCATACTCATTATCTCCATCAATCATAAAAATCCAATCATTTTTGAACTTTTTAAATCCAGTTTTTAATGCCGCTCCATAACCTAAATTTTTTTTATGAAAAAAAACTTTAACGTTACTATATTTTTTTGATATTTCTTTAGCTAATTTACCAGAGTTTTGCGGGCAACCATCATCAACGATTATTATTTCATATTTTTTTTTCAATTTTTTTAAAACCTTAACACTTTTTTTAATCATAAGTTTAACGGTACTTCTGTCCTTATAAAGCGGAAACATTAAACTTATCGATTTTACTTTATTCATTTAATATTCTTTGTAATAATTTAATCATATTTTTTTATATTTTAAAAAATTATTTTTAATATGTTCAAAAAAAACATTAGAAAAAATAATTTGTAATGGAAGAATCGCAAGTGAATATCTGGGAAGAATAAAAAAAATAGAAATGATTGTTACGTTGCCCAAAAAATATAATATTAAGAAATTAATCTTATGTGATTTTTTATCAGACAAAAAAATTCCAATTATCGATGTAATTCCAATGAACAATACAGGTATATAATGTAAAGGGTGATAATAATTAGGATATGATGAGTTGGTATCTATAAGAATGAAAGCGAAAATTTTTTTTAAAAATAATCCAAAATACCTCACTGGATCATTTTTAATATTTTTTAACCCCTCTTGTAAAAAAACTTTATCGGCTTGAATGTCAAAATACTCATTTTTTGGTACTTTTTTTATTTTTTCACTTAGCTCCATATCAATAGTAGTGTTTCCCTCTGCAGTAGAATTATGGTTATTGCCTTTCCAAAGATTGAAGCCAACTGAGTTTGTAATTGTAATTTTATCTACTAAAACTTCATTTCTTATTACGTAGGGAGATATTACAAGAATAGTCAACAATGCTATCATTATAATACTCTTTAAATTTGTTTTAAAAAATAACATGGCATAGAAAATACTTAATAGGAAAAGCGCAACAAATTCTCCTCTTAAAAGTATAAGCAAACCAGATGCCAAAGATAAAAAACAAATATTGAAAAAATTATCTTTTTTTACTGTTTTGAAGAAAAAATAAAAAAATACAACTGCCAAAAAAGTCTGCAAGATAGCTGAAGATATTAGACCGCAAGCATAAATATGTAGAGGAAATAATGAAAATATTAAAGCACCAAGCATGCATATTTTATTTGAAAAAAAATTTTTATTAATAATATAAAAAATAACAACCGAAAAACTTGATAATAAACATTGTGAAAATAAAACTATAAGAATATATATTTCGTTATTAAAATTAAAAAATTTAAAAAAATATAAGTAAAAAGCATAAAGTGGAGGCATAAATACATTGGGTGTTAAAAAATCACCAGCATCAACCAAGGAAGGAAGTATAGAGTAAAGCTTTCCGTAATCAGTCAAATAACCAACTAAAATTTTCCACTCATTTTCTAGACCCGTGTCTCCAAAAATAAAAACCGTTGGAATTCTAATCAAGAAAGAAAATAAGAACAAAAAAATTAGCAAATACGTTTCTTTATTTTTTAAGTGTTGAAAACTATTTAAATACATTTTAAGAGTAATTATTCGTGTAAATATAATGTTTAATCTAA
>CEUS01284237.1_pt1 | contig 16208 bp, 18 predicted proteins | sample 427031 | NCBI WGS metagenome assembly CEUS01 (sample SAMEA2622837, study PRJEB7988) | marine metagenome | biome: marine biome (ENVO:00000447); feature: marine epipelagic mixed layer (ENVO:xxxxxxxxx); material: "saline water (ENVO:00002010), including plankton (ENVO:xxxxxxxx)" | depth 140 m | reverse complement strand
AATGGTTCACGATGTGATCTAAAAAAATCACGTGCTTGATCAGTAGCAATTTGCGAATCCCAAAACGCGCGATTAAAAACATCGTTTACCTGGTTAAATCTTTCAAAATTTTCTAAGATTTCCCAGGATGGACCTTTAACAAAGTTTGACAATACCAAACCATTCTATGGATCTTTGAGAGTGATCATTCCTTCAGGAGTGGCTAAAAGATTAACCAAAGGACTTTCGGCAACTTCAGGTAACCAATCACTTACCTCTTGATAAAAATCGTCCATCAATGCATGTTCGTATAGCGGATTTTGTTCGAAAGGATCTTCTTCTAAATCAAAAAAGATGTCAGGCATGCCATAAAAATGTACAAGTTTGTTTTTCTTATTACGGCTAACTACCAAACGGCATTTTTGCAAAGGAAGTCCTATGTTGTTTGCAAAAACTCTGAAATCAAATTCCCAGTGCACCTTTTCTCGCCATTGAGTTGATTTGTCACCTTCGAGAAATGACTTCACAGAGTAACCTTCACACTGTTTGGGAATCGGTAAACCAGCCAGATCTAGAAGAGTCGGCATTACATCAACGTTTTCAGTAAATTCGTCGATGATCAATCCTTCGGGCCCCTTTAATGCCGGATATCTGATAATCATTGGTATATGAAAAGCTTGATCGTGAAAACCAAATTTAGAAACTAGACCATGGTCACCCAAAAATTCTCCGTGATCTGATGTAACCAAGACTATTGTGTTATTTTCCAAACCTGTTTCGTTTAAATATTTGGTTAATCTCCCTATCTGATCATCTACTTCAGTGACCATTCCGTAGTAAGTGGCTTTTAGCTGAAGTCTGTCAATATGTTCTGAGGGAGCTTTAAAAAAATCAATTTTGGAAAGTGAATCTATAAATGGATGATCACTTCCAGAAAATGGAATTGGTTCTGAAATTTTGGCAGGATCATATAAGTCGTTGTAAGGTTCAGGCACTACAAAAGGTGGATGTGGTCTCAGGATTGAAACATGCAAGAACCATGGTTCTTGTAAGTTTTCTAACTGAGAGATTACTTCTTCAATGACAAAAGCCGTTTCGGTTTCATCTGTTTCATAAGGAGAAGGTGGCCAAGTTTCTCCTCTTCCTAAAGGAATTTCGCTTCCTTCACGTCCTTCTAGGAATTTGCTTCTATCTGAAATGTCATGACCTTTTTCTGAAAGCCATTGATACCAGGCTTCTCGATCCTCTGGAAGTGGAAGAACTACTCTAAAGCCGGGTAAGTGACCTTCATAAGTCAAAAGACGTGGATCATCTTCAGTTGTTGTTCGTGGATCAATAGTTGTATCCGTGTATCCGAATAAAAGAGGATCATAATCAGCTTTACGAAACTCTTTAGCAATATTTGTGAACTTTGCATCAAGAGGAGTTCCGTTAAATACCGATTGATGAGTATGTAAATATGTTCCTGTTAGAAGGCTTGCTCGACTAGGTCCACATGGTGAAGCTTGAGTGAAATGATTCGCGAATCGAACTCCCTGGTCGCCAAGTGCATCTAAATTAGGTGTCTTAACAACACGTTGAGATTTTGTATCAAGACAATCAGAACGTAACTGGTCAATAGTAATAAAAAGTATGTTTGGTCTTTTAGTTGTCATTTAAATAAATCTTTTCAGATCCAAAAGCATGTTTCCTGATCGGGCATCAAGGTAGAGTCCCTCGATGAGCAAAAGTAAACTTAAACAATTCACTAACTCAGGTAGGCCATTTGGATTGTTTTTGGCTGCTAGCGGAATGTTCATTGTTTCTACAGATTCATTGTTTACAAGAGTTGCCGAAATTGATGGTTGGACTATTGCTTTTTTTGTTGGTCTTTTTTCTATGCCATCAATATCCATCATTGTCTGGAAAACGTTAGGAAAAAATCTACTTACTGAAATTGCAAACTTTAAGTGGCCACTTTTTATCTCTTCTGCTCTTGCAGCTATAGGAACCACTGCTTTCATCCAAGCTGTAACCAGAACGGAAGTTGCTAATGTCGTAACAATTATTGCAGCCGCCCCAATTTTTTCAGCATTAATAGCCAAATTTGCTATCGGCGAAAAAACTTCTAGACGCACATGGAGGGCTATAGGAGGGACATTTTTCGGAATCTTAATAATTGTTTCTGGTTCATTAAATACTGGCGGGCTGGATGGTGACTTAATGGCTCTTCTCGCGATTGTGGTGTTTAGCACGAATCTTGTGATTTGGAGGCATTTCAAAGAAATGCCCAGAACTCTCGTTGTTTTTATCGCGCCGATTTTTATTATGATCTTTACTTTTTTCCCAGCTGAATTCCACACACTAGATAAACGAGCTCTCTTATCTACATTAGCAATGGGTTTAATTGCAGGACCTATTGCACGGTTATGTATGGTTTCTGCTACACGCCATGCACCTGCTGCAGAAGTAAGCATGTTTACTCCGGTGGAGACTATCTTTGCTTCTCTTTGGGTCTGGATATGGTTTGATGAAATACCTGAAGTCGCGACTTTTATTGGCGGGTTTTTGGTTTTATCGTCGGTTTTTTATGGTATTAAATCAAATAACTAACTTTTTGAAAATCACTGGGAGTTTTTATGGACGAAACAACAAAATTTAATTCAAACGATGCTGTTATCTCAGAGCTGAACAATTTAGAAGTCGAATACGAAATTATGCCTTGCGACCCTGAGCTCGCCGATACAGCAAACTTTTGTGCTCATTATGGAATTTCTCCTGAAGATTCGGCTAACGCTATTTTAGTTGTCGGCAAATCAGATCCAAAAATTTTTGCTCTTTGTCTTTTATTGGCAACTCATAGGCTTGATGTAAACGGTGCAGTTCGTAAAAAGCTCGGTTCAAAAAAAGCCTCTTTTGCTAGTGGTGATGAGACTGAAAGTATTACTGGAATGATTGTAGGCGGAGTCACACCTTTTGGACTTCCTGAGTCTCTCCCAATCTGGATTGATAAAGCGGTGATGGAGAGAAATTTGATTATTGTCGGAGGTGGAAGTCGGGATCAAAAAATAAAAATAAACCCGAATGCTCTTTTGAGTTTAAGAGATGTTGAAATTATTGAAGATTTAGCAAAAATACCTGAAGATTCTTAACCTCTAACCTTGTTCCGCTAGATGTGCACTTAACGCATCACGGGCCGAACTAGCTGGTGCTTCTTGCAGCAGTCTTCCAACTGTTTCGCGTCGACCCATTGCAGTCAATAAATCGGCAACTAAAGTGTCAACGATATAAAGGAGATCAAGACGGGTTCCTTCTGTTAGCGGATCAGCCATTAATCCGTCTATTACAGGACCACACTCGATTTCCGCTCTGACCATCTTTAATGCTGCTTGTTCTAGCTCATCGAGAGAATCTAATGCACACAGAAGATTGGCGGCTTCACTTTCAGAAATCATTTAGTGAGATTTTGTACCAAAAAGACTTTAAATGGAGGGATACCTAAAAGTTTTTTCGAATCGTATTACGTTCTTTTCATGGATTTAAATCAATTGCAAACTCTTATGGAAACGCTATATGGAGAAGATGATAGAAACAGAGGTCTTCCTTCAACTGTTGCTTGGTTGTGTGAGGAAATCGGTGAATTGGCTCAAGCTGTTAGAAAAGGCTCGCCTGAAGATCAACTTCATGAATTAGGTGATGTTCTTGCATGGTTAGCTAGTTTGGCGAATCAACTTGGCTTATCACTAGATGTTGCTATAGCACGATATGTAGATAATCCACCTTGATAAAAATTAGAGCTCTTTGAGAACGGACATGAGCTGAGGTAGTTCCATTCCTCTAGCCAAAATCTCATCCATTCCTCCGACTACGCCTGTTAGATTCCCAATTACCAAATGTTCTAGACCTGCTTTCGCATATCCTTCGAATTGTTGACCCAACTCTTCAGAGTTTCCTACAAAAATTACTTTTTTCACCATTTCAAAAGGAATTGACGGGGCTAAATCTCTGAGATCATCTGCCTTTAAATCATGAATTATGACATCTATGAAACCTTTTGAATCATTGCCTAGTGGATGTTCAAGACCATAATCTTCCCAAATTTTTCCCATTGCAAAAAGACCGAAAAGTTTTCCTAAAGGTTCTTTTTCGAACATTTCTTCAGCTTTATCCATTGATTCACAAAATAGAACAAAAGCTAAATATGAAGCTTCAGGAACAGGTCTTCCAAATGAATTCGCATGCTCAGAAATAATTGAAAGTTTCTCTCCATACTGTTCAGGTGAAAGCCACCAAGCAGGAATCCAGCCATCTCCATATTGTGCGGTTAAACGCAACATCCTTGGTCCATGACCCGCTATCCAAACAGCTGGTTTGCCTCTACCTTGAGCTTCTAAAGGTAATCCCATACGACCAATCTCATTTCCTGGCATATGCCCTTCGTCGAGCAAAGAACGTAATTCAACAAGGCATTCTTCAAAAATACTCACAGGTTTCTCGAATGGATAACCAAAGGGAAGAAGGCTTTCAGCTTCTCCGGAACCCATTCCTAATATAAACCCGCCTGGAATCAAATCATTAAGCGATAGAGCAGTACGTGCTAAATCCGCGGCTCTTCTACGAGTCGAATCAGTGACTGAAATGCCATATGGCTTATCAGTCATAGTTGAAATGCGCGCTCCGTAAACAAATGGATCATAAAAAGCATCGGGGTCAGCAGCCAACACTGAGAGAGGAATCTCTGACCATAGATCTGGATGAAATACTCCCAATAAATGATCCGGAGCCCAGTAAGAATCAGCACCCATTTCTTCATAAACAGGTAAGAGCTGTTCAGTACTATCGAACGGGAATTGAGCTGGAAGAGTAATTCCGACTTTCATTTTGCGCCTTTCTATTTTTTCACTTTTTAATTAATTCCTCGGCAATTTGAATTGCATTCAGTGCAGCACCTTTACGAAGATTGTCTCCCGAAAGAAATAATGCCAAACCATTTTTCACAGTTTCATCTTTTCTTATACGCCCGACCAGAGTTTCATCTATACCTGTACAGTCGATTGGTGTTGGGACATCACACAAAGTCACTCCAGAGGTTTTAGAAAGTATTTCTGTTGCTTCCTCAGGAGAAATAGAATTTTCAAATTCGGCATTGATAGCAAGAGAATGACCTGTAAATACGGGAACTCTCACACACATCGGGGAAACCATCAAATTTGGAATATTCAAAATTTTACGAGTTTCGTTTCGTAATTTTTGTTCTTCATCAGTTTCACCTCTGCCATCATCTACAAAAGAACCTGCATGAGGCAAAACATTAAAAGCAATAGATTGTGGAAAAGAATTTGGTTCAGGAAACTTATGCGCCTTGCCATCATAAGCGAGTTGTGTGGCTTTACCTGACGCAGAGTCAACTTGACCTTCTAGTTCTTCTACACCAGCCAAACCTGCTCCAGAAACTGCTTGGTAGGTGGAAATTCTCAATGATAAGAGACCAGCACGTTTGTGTAACGGCGACAAAACAGGCATAGCAACCATTGTTGTGCAGTTAGGGTTTGCAACAATTCCTTTCGGAATTTCATCAAGAACTTCAGGATTTACTTCACTTACAACAAGCGGAACTTCAGGATCCATTCTCCATCCTGAAGAATTGTCTATTACAGTTGCCCCTGCAGCGGCTATTACTGGTGAAATTTCTAGTGAAGCAGTTTTTCCTGCACTTAAAAGAGCGATATCAACATTTGACCAATCAGCCTTAGCTGAATCTTCAACAACTATTTCTTCATCTCCCCAATTCAAAGAACTCCCAGCTGAACGAGAAGATGCCATAAATCTAATATCCCCGACAGGAAAATTACGCTCCCATAAGAGTGTCCGCATCACTTTGCCCACTTGTCCAGTGGCTCCAACAACAGCAATATTCATGTAATCAGACTACGGGTGTTCAAATCAGTGTTCAAAACTTTTAAATTTTTTTAGTAAATTAATTCTCATCAATATTCTCGATTTCTTCTTTAGGCCAAATATCCAAAAAGCTCTTAATAATAGTTTGTGATTTTTCTACTTCATTAGTTTGACGACTAGACACCAAAACACTGAATGTAGTTAATAACGGATATCCCGGACCACAGGAATCTTCAACATATTTCCCTAGTTGATTTGATGCATCCAAAAAAGAATCCAAACTTACAGAATCTTCGGATAAAAGAGAAGAAAAGAGCAAAGCTTGTAACCGAGCATCGGTGGCATTTTCAAATTCTGTTGAAGCTAACGTTTCTGCTAAAGCTTGATAAAACAAAACAAGTTCAAAAATTTCATTAGCGACAACAAAAGGGACTCTTGCCGATACCCAACTAACTAGTTTTTCAGAACTTAGTATTAGTTGTTGGAAAACTTTTCCTTCGTTCCCATCTCCATATGCCAACTCTTTCTCAATTTCAATCATAAGTTGGGCAGATTTTTCAGCAAGAGAAAGACAAAAACCTTCTGGTATTTCTGTAGTCAAAGCTTCATATTCGGGAAGTAGCGTAAAATCAATTTCTGTTGAATCACTTGAACTATCTTCAAGTGTTTGATTTTGTTCTTTATTTGTTTGAATCAAAACATCTGATGATTTTTTTTCAACTTCATCTGAGGTTCTAAGATTAGCCCCGCATCCTGCAAGTAAAAAAAGCACCAACAGAGATGTAATTAATTTTTCGAGAAATGGTTTCAAATTCTTTGTCCCATTCCGGATAGTAAACCAAATAGAAAAATTGCCGAATCTCCACAAACAGAGGTTAAATACTGTTCCAATCTGACCTGTGATTGGTCGATTAAAATTCTCTCTTCAGCTAATTCGGCTTCTAAACGAATAACGGCAATAAACATCGCTTCTAAAACTTCTTCTGGAGTTGCATCCGATTCCAAGTCTTTAAATGAATTGATCATCACTTGTGAAACATATAGAGACGCATCACGAACAACTGCTGCATCTTCAACAATGGTTTTCTCAACATTTTCAGCAAGCCATATAAATATTTCATCAGAATAAGAAAACAGTTCAACTAACAATTCAGGGTTAACTGTCGGTGCTTTGTCAATTTGCATACTTTTTCGGACTATAGCTGTCATCATTTTTGATATACGGTCAAAAAGACCAGTGCAAACAGGATCGTTGTTTTGATAATGATCAAACTCCGCATCAAGTACACAACTAATTAAAAAATCTAAAATTCGGCTATCTAACAAAAGGGCTTCTACTCTTTCAGACATTTCCTTTGAATCAATATCCGAAAGTAGAACTTCAAGAATTGGAAATAGTTCTTTTTCTCTAACCGTTGAAAGAACACAATCGGTATCATTTGGAAAAGTCCCAAAAGAATCAACTACACCTTCTACAATGCCTAAATTAGCTACTGTGACAAGCAGATTGCATATCTCTAACGCTGATAGAGCAACTTCTTTTTGCTCTAAAGTAGGACCTGCATCGATCACACCACTGACTTGTTCCGGAGTAAAAAATTCCAATAACTGGTCTACAACACAGCTCATCTGGACTTCACTAAGTGTGCGAAATTCGGAAGAATCCGAAAAGATTCCTTCAATCAGAAAATCATTCTGCTCACTGCTTTGATTTTTAGCTTCTGGAGGTATTGAAAGATTCTTATCTTCACTTGTTGAAATCTCTGAACTGCCACAACTCAATGTTGCAACTACTAAAACAATTCCGAAAGCTTTTCGTAACATAATCATTATCTGTTGAACTTTTGTTGTAATGAAAAAATAATCAAAACAAAAATTAAGCTTCTGCTAATCCAAAAGTTTCATGAAGTGCTTTAACCGCGTCATTTATTTGGGTTTCTGCAACCATGCAACTAATCCGAATTGCTGAAGTGGAAATCATTTGAATATTGATTTCGTTATTGGCAAGAGTTTCAAACATCGAAGCAGCAACACCTGAATTTGAACGCATACCTGCTCCAATAACGCTAACTCGAGCTACTTCTGTATCTGATGAAACTCCGGTAGCCCCAATCTCTTCGACTAAATCCTGAGCTATAGACATTGAAACATCAAGATCGCCATGTGGAACTGTAAAAGATATATCAGTGACACCATGCTCTGAGGTGTTTTGAACAATCATGTCAACATTTACATCAACATCAGAAAGAGCTCGAAAAACTCCCGCTGCTATCCCAGGCTTATCGGGTACACCTGAAATTGTCATTTTTGTCTCAGAAGTATCGTGAGTTACCGCTGATACTATTGCTTGTTCCATTTCTTCTTTCTCCTCTCCTACCCATGTTCCTTCTTGCCATGTAAATGCTGAACGAATATGCAATTTAACTCCATGTGTTCGTGCATATTCAACAGAACGCATCGCTGGCTTTGGACATCCAGTAGCAGTCATTTCTAAAAGTTCATCAAAAGACACGTTTGGCATAAGTCGAGCTGATGGCACCACACGTGGATCAGTCGTAAATACACCAGTTACGTCTGTATATAGCTCACATGCATCGGCTCCAACTGCATGAGCCAAAGCAACTGCTGTAGTATCAGATCCTCCTCTGCCTAAAAAAGTTACATCATTTTCAACTGAGACACCCTGAGAACCTCCGACCACCGGAACTCTTCCCTCAGATAATGCTGATTTTATACGTTCAGGTTTTACCTCAATAATTTTAGCATTTTGGTGATTTGTGTCAGTCAAAAAACCTGCTTGACTTCCTGTAAATGAATCAGCATCAACTCCAAGATCATGTAAAGCCATACATAACAAAGACATGGCTTTCCGCTCACCTGCAGTTATGAGCATGTCCATTTCACGTCCGGGTCTCTTCACAGATACATCTTCAGCTAAGCGAAGCAATTCGTCGGTTTCTTTACCCATAGCAGAAACAACTACTACTACCTGTTCACCAGTATTGACTGTTCTTGCTATGTGATCTGCAACAGCTTTAATTCGTTCAGGATCACCAACAGCAGTCCCACCAAATTTTTGAATCAGTAAACCCATATCTTCTACGCTAGCGGACCTAAAGCATCACATTAGCTGCAATTAATATATTGCTAAAACAACTTGAGTCAATATGATTCATTTATGGTTAAGAAAACTCGACGACCGATACGAAACAATGTAAGCCATTCAAATAAAACGAGAATTACTGCGGCTCTTCTCGTTTTTGTTCTTATAGGAAGTGGAATCGCTCTTGTCTTCTCAAATTCTGACTCTGACGAAAATGGTAACAACGAATTTTCTGTTGTAGACGTAGCAACCATTTGCCCAGGAATTGATAAATCGTCTCCAAGAACTATTGACTTTTTAAGTGCCCCTCCGCGTTGTATTGACGTAAACAAAAAATACACAGCAGTTTTTGACACAACGGAAGGTGAAATCAGCGTTACTTTGAATACTTCCTTGACACCTAATACAACAAACAATTTTGTTGTATTAGCAAACTACGGTTACTACGACAATACTCTTCTTTTTCGTCTTGACCCATCTATAGGAATAATCCAAGGTGGTTCGCCCCATACTAATGATTGGTCAGATCCAGGACCTGGCTACACAATTCCAGACGAAGGTGGGCTTTTCTTACCACTAAGTAATGGTGGTGTAAAAGGTCCTTTCACATATTCAGCTGGCCAACTTATTATGGCTCGTTCACCTGGATTAAATAGTTCTGGAGCACAGTTCTTTTTCTCGACAGGTGAAGAAGTCAGTCTTCTAGATAATCAAGGCAGCTACATAGTTTTTGGTGAAACCGATGAAAACGGATTGTCTATTCTCAAAACGATGATGAACCTCTATGAGAAAGATGAGAACTCTCCTTATGGAGGTGGTCCAATAAGACAGATTCTTATCCGATCAGTGAATATCGAACTTGATTAGAATCCACCTTGTTTAAGAAATTCTTACTGTCCCCATGTCCCGATTTGATGCGTGCCGCTATCCGGCTCTAACCACCATCTACCAGAAAATCTCCACTCTTTTGACTCAAATTGTGAAGAACTACGAGCATCAAGAGAAAAAATCTCAGATGCGATTTCACCAATTGCAACCTTAATTGCTTCTAACTCTTCAGGCGAAGCACCTTCTGCTTCGAGATGAAAAACTTTCATAGTTTCCTAAAGAGGAATATTCCCATGTTTACGTCGTGGGGTTTCAGTTCTTTTGGAAGCCAACATTTCTAATCCATCAATTAAGCGAATTCTCGTATCAGCTGGATCTATTACATCATCTACAAAGCCTCGTTCAGCAGCTACATAGGGATTTGCGAAGCGTTCTAAATAGTCCTCAACTAACTCATTTCGTTTTAATTCCGGATTCTTATCTTCTTGCAATTCACGGCGGTAAATAATTTCTACTGCCCCTTGCGGTCCCATAACAGCTAATTCTGCAGTCGGCCATGCAAGTGAAAGATCTGATCCCACCGACTTTGAATCCATTACAACATACGCTCCCCCATATGCCTTTCGTGTTATCAACTGGATTCGAGGAACTGTGGCTTCACAATACGCATAAAGCAACTTAGCTCCATGTCTTATAATTCCTCCGTACTCCTGATCAACACCAGGTAAGAAACCAGGCACATCCACGAATGTTATTATTGGAATGTTAAAAGCATCACAAGTACGAACAAAACGAGCTGCTTTCTCGGATGCTTGTATATCAAGCACTCCTGCAAACCTCATTGGTTGATTTCCTACTATTCCTACGCTCTTACCGTTCAAACGTGAAAAACCACAAACGATATTTGTCGCCCAAGAAGAGTGATATTCAAGAAATTCTCCATCATCAACAACAGTCTGGATTATCTCTCTCATCTCGTATGGCTGGTTTGAACTTTCTGGTAACAAATCATTCAACTCGGGACAAAGACGATTCCTTTCATCACTGACATCAAATGCAGGAACTTCTGCAAGATTGTTAGATGGCAAATAAGACAACAAATTTTTAACCTCATCAAGAACTTGTTTTTCGTCTTCACCAACGAAAGTTGCTACGCCTGATTTTGTCGAATGACTCGAAGCTCCCCCTAATTCTTCCAAAGTAACTTCTTCACCTGTAACTGTTTTTACAACATCTGGTCCGGTTATAAACATGTGAGACTTTTCTCGAACCATAAAAATAAAGTCAGTCATAGCGGGGCTGTAAACAGCGCCACCTGCACACGGACCTAAAATCACACTAATTTGAGGAACTACACCTGAAGCTTGAACGTTTCTCCAGAAAATTCCTCCATATCCATCTAGACCTACTACACCTTCTTGAATTCGAGCTCCTGCTCCATCGTTTAAACCAATCAAAGGCGCACCGACCGAAAGAGATAAGTCCATGATTTTGTGAATTTTTTCAGCAAAAACTTCTCCTAATGCTCCACCAAAAACGGTGAAATCTTGAGCGAAAAGAAAAACTTTTCTACCATCAATTGTTCCCCAACCTGTAATAACTCCATCTGTATATGGTCTTTCTTCAATCCCACTTTCGTGAGCCCGATGGCGTACTAGCATGTCGAGTTCATGAAAAGAATCGGGATCGAGGAGGTAATCAATTCTTTCTCGTGCTAAAAGCTTTCCTTTTTCGTGTTGTCTCTCAACGGCTCTTTCAGAGCCAGCGTTTATAGCTTCCTCTTTGCGACGTCGTAAATCATCAATACGATCTGCCATTGAATAATCAGCCATGCAAAAAGGTTAACCGGCATGTGGGATATAGCATCAAGTAACCGGCAACTTTACAAGAATAAGGAAAAACATTAGGCAAAATATGAGCAATTCACAGAATAATAAGATTTATCCTAAGAAATGGCTCGGAGTTTTCTGTGGCGCCTATGAAGGTAAAGATAACACTGTTCATGATCTCGTTGAAGAACTAGGTGAAGCTCTAGCTCGTAATCAAATCGGTCTAGTTTACGGTGGCGGCGGGATTGGGGTTATGGGATTAATTGCAGACGCTGTTTTAGAAAATAACGGTTGGGTTATGGGTGTTGTACCTAAAAATCTTCTTGAAACAGAAATGGCTCATGCATCATTAGATGAACTCGTGATCGTTGAAACAATGCATGAAAGAAAAAGAACTATGTATGAGCGAGCAGATATTTTTTGTGCTTTACCAGGTGGACTTGGAACTCTTGAAGAAATTTTTGAAGCTACGACTTGGACAAAACTCAAGCTCCATGAAAAATATAAAGAGGTCATATTGCTTGACAACAACGGATTCTGGGGAGAATTTATAGATTTACTTGATCAAATTACCGCTTCTGGTTTTATAAAACCGAAAGACAGAGCAATCATTTCTCGTACTGATTCGGTGTCAACGATTATTTCAAAGTTTGAAAATTGTTAAAAAATCTGAAATTTACTTTGAAATTTTTTTGATTCTTTCTGCCAATCTTGAAGCATCAAGTCGAAAACATAATTCATCAAAATGTTCCTTAGGGCCAACCCACTCAAGTTCAGAAAGATCAGTCATTACAGGTATATCCTTACGAAGAATCGTAAGGGTCTTATAAAGTTGCGCTTCTTCAAAATGTTTTAACAGTGTTTCAGCAAGTTTGGAGGATCCCCTAACAGGAACATCCCACTCGTCTCCATCTAAAGGAATGTGTTCAATCTGTTCATAACGTGCCAACAGGACTGAAGATGATTTTGCACCCCATCCGGGAAGCCCAGGTATTCCATCAGCTGAATCGCCTACAAGTGCAAGAAAATCTGGAATTGAGCCTGGTGCTACTCCAAATTTTTTTTTCACTCCATCTGCGTCATAAATTAATTGCTGTCTTCGATCGAACTGAACAACACTCCCATCATCGGTAACACATTGTGCTAAATCTTTGTCCGGAGAACATATTAAAACTCGGTTTACTAGTGATTCTTTTCTAGCTATATGCGCAGCAGAAGCGAGGGCATCATCGGCTTCAAATTCAATCATCGGAAATATTTTGAAACCCGCTGCTTCAATAAGAGCTTCTACTAGCGGGAACTGAGACAAAATTTCTGGTGGTGTTCCTTCTCCTGTTTTATAACCATCAAACAATTCATTTCTAAATGACTCAATTACATGATCAGTGGCTACACCAATATGAGTAGCACCATCTTCTAATAACCTAATTAAAGTTCCTAACACTCCTCTTGTGGCAGCTACTTCAATACCTTCAGAAGTTTTATGTGAAGGGACTGCAAAATGATGGCGGAACAACTCATAGGTTCCATCAACCAAATGAACTTCCATTTATTTTTACTCTTCTAGGTTTTCTTGCACTAATTCGATCAATGTGCCAAAAGATCCCTTGGGGTGAACAAAAGCAACAGTCGTACCTCTTGAACCAGGTCGTGGTATTTGATCAATAGCCTTACCACCTGCAGCCACAAGGCTGTCCAAAGCCTCCTGACAATCATCAACTCGATAACCGATGTGATGAATCCCTTCTCCCTTTTTGTCTAAAAATTTAGAAATCGGCGAATCCGGAGTAGTGCCAGTTGTTAGCTGAATATAAGACTCTCCGACTCTGATCAATGCTTCCTCTACAGCATCTTTTTCCACTTTTTCACGATGGCAGACTTCAGCATTAAACGCTTTTCCGTAATATTCAATAGCCGCTTCTAAGTCATGAACTGCTATTGCTACATGGTCAATCTGATTTAGTATCACTTGTTTCTCCGTTACAATTGTTACGCCTTTTTTAGCTATTTAAAGGAGTCTGTAACAAATTTGTCATATTTTCGTAAATCTTGTAATGTAATTGTAAAGTGTTGGGAAAATCCCTCCACCCAACTTTGGAACGCCTGTGACTGGCTGGCTTCGCCAGTTGCAGGCGTTCATTTATAACTCTTTATCTTCCTCAATAACAGGATGCCGCCCTAAAAATGCTCTGCCTAACGTCAATTCATCCGCATATTCCAAGTCACCTCCAACAGGTAATCCGCTTGCAATTTTTGTGACTTCTACACTCAAAGGCTTTAACAAACGAGAAATGTAAATTGCAGTAGCTTCACCTTCAATATTTGGATTCATGGCGATTATGACTTCTTTAATCTCTTCAGGTTCTATTCGTCTTAAAAGTTCAGCAACCTTTAACTGTTCTGGACCTATCCCATCAATAGGACTTATAGAGCCACCCAAAACATGATAACGACCTTTAAATTCAGATGTCTTTTCTAAAGCAACAATGTCTTTGGGCTCTTCAACAACACAAAGCATTCCATTGTTACGTTGAACATCTTTACAGATGGGGCATAATTCATGTTCTGAAATATTAAAACAAGATTCACAAAATCTAACTTTTTCCTTCATAAACGAAATTGAATTTGTTAAACGGTCTATGTCTTCAACGGGAAGTCTCATCAAGTGAAAGGTAATTCTCTGAGCTGACTTAGGTCCAATACCCGGCAATCGACCCAAAGCGTCAATTACTTCCTCAACGGGATCAATGTACATAAAAACCCTTTTCGTATATATCGCTATTCTGGTTCAACTATTTCTGCACCTGGAAAGGCTTGGGAAATTTTTTCAACTGCGGAACCAGCTGTTACATCTGCTTCAACCAACTCAGAAGGATTGACGTTTTCGTCAGTTTTCGTCGGTGCAGGAGGTTTAGAAGGATTTGGTGGTGAAACTGAAGCAACTGCTGCGTCACCAACTGAAAGCAAAACCGGCATCACAACACCAAAAGTGTTTTTAATAGCCGCTTCAACTTCGCCTATCAACTCACTGCAACGTCGAAGATGAGGTTCGTTAGGTAAAGCTATGGTTAAACCATTTTTATCAGTATTTATGGGTTTGCCTGCCGAAAATCTTGCTCGTGCTTTTTTGGAAAGTTTAGGCAGTAGCTCATCTGCCCACGAATCAATAATCTGCTGATTGGTGGGAAATTCTTTTCCCCCGGAATCGCTTTTCTGAGAATTTTCTATTTGTTCAGTTTCATCAATTTCATTACTCTCTGCATTATTCGAAGGTGGTCTTATTTCTTTAACCGAGCCACCTGTCTGTTCAGCGACTTCCATCGCTTTATCTCTTGTGGCACTTTTGTTGTTAATTAAATCAACATCCTTAATAATCTTTTCCAAATTAGCCAGTCTCGACTCTAGTTGATCAATTAAAAAGGACTCTGACGAGCTCTCCTTCTGGGTCATTTTGACCAAAGCAACTTCAAGATCTACCCGTGGATCCGGCGCTCTTCTCATCTCCACAAGTGCAAGTCCAAGTATTTCTAATGAGCGGGTAATCACAGCAGGAGTAACTTGCTCAACAAAATTTTCAGTTTTTATCTTTTCCTCATCAGTTAAACCCTCTAATGGAACTCCCATCGAAAATAAAAAAGCTTCACGTAACGCAGAAAGCAAATGTTCCCCGATAATTCTTGGTTCTTTACCTGTTGAAATTTGATCATTGATTGCTTTAAGTGTCTTTTCAGAGTTTCTTTCAGCTATTCCATGTAATAAATCTTCTATAGAGCTGTTATAACTGTTTGAACCACCTGCAACAATTTTGTCAAGTGCTGAAAGAGCGTCACGCGCTGAGCCTTTAGCTTCACGAATAGCTTGATTGAAACCTTCATCATCAACTTTCAAACCTGCGTCTTGCGAGACTTCTTTGAGTAAATCACGAAGCTGTTCGGTTGGTAACAAATTAAGTTCTAAATGTTGTGCTCGACTTCTTATTGTTTCAACAACTTTATGTGGTTCTGTCGTGGCCATAACAAAAATCACATGATCAGGTGGTTCTTCTAGTGTCTTCAATAGTGCATTTTCTGCTCCAGAAGTGAGCATGTGGACTTCATCTAGTAAGTAAACTTTTGTTCGTCCTGGCGTTCCTAAAGCGACTTTTGACAACAGATCACGAATATCGTCTACTTTGTTATTCGAAGCAGCATCTAATTCGTGCAAATCAAAAGATGTACCTTTTTCAATAGATACACATGAATCACACTCGCAACAAGGTTCACCATCTTTTGTGTTGTCACAATTTAATGCTTTTGCAAGAATCCGAGCAGCAGTTGTTTTGCCAGTGCCCCTAGGACCACTTAAAAGATAAGCATGAAAAACCCGATTCTGTTTTATTGCATTTTGCAAAGCAGCAACTACATGTGTTTGACCTTTCATGTCTGCAAAACACCGAGGTCTATATCTACGATAAAGAGATGCAAATTCCATCTATCTAAAGCCTAGTGCTAGAAGGTGTCTTCGTAAAAACGAGATCAAGATACATAAAATCAATTTACTTTCAGTCTGGAGGAAGGTATGGGATTCGAACCCATGGTGACCCGGAGGCCACA
>CEUS01016828.1_pt1 | contig 16210 bp, 19 predicted proteins | sample 427031 | NCBI WGS metagenome assembly CEUS01 (sample SAMEA2622837, study PRJEB7988) | marine metagenome | biome: marine biome (ENVO:00000447); feature: marine epipelagic mixed layer (ENVO:xxxxxxxxx); material: "saline water (ENVO:00002010), including plankton (ENVO:xxxxxxxx)" | depth 140 m | reverse complement strand
GTTGCACCAACTGCAAATGCAATTCCATTTGAACCACCAATAAAGAAACCAATAATTACAGACAGACCAATTGCTATTGGAACAATAATTTTCATCTCTCGTCTAAGAAATGCGGCAGCTCCTTCTTTTACTGCATTTGAAATATCCATCATTTCTTTTGTACCTGGCTTCTGTTTTGTAACCCAGCCTGTATACCCTGCTGCAACTGCAAATGCGGCAATTGCTGCAATAACTGGTAAAATAACCTCTAATGGCAGAGGTAGAGTATTTTCAATGGCCATCCTATAACTGAAAAACGAAATCCTGAAGAATATAAATCATCAAGGTTTTTTGTTTTAATTATTTTTGTTTTTTATATGGTGGGAATGTTCTACCTTTCAATCCTAGCCGTACCAATTTGTTAAATCGTTTCCCATGACTGAGATATGGGAATCTATGATGGATCAGCTCATGGACAATCGTGTTTTCAAGTGTTTTTTCGTCGGGTATTTTTTTTACATTGATAAAAACAGAATTATGTTCCAAATAGGCCACGCCATAATACTTGTATGCTGTTGTACGACGACCCTCTGTAACTATTTTGGGTGCCATCAATACTTCCTTGCTTGTTAGAAATGCTTGAGGTTCTGATATTGAAAATCGATTTGAATAAACACCGATTTTTTCTAGAATGGATAATCTTACATCGTCATCTAGTTTCATGCTTAATTTCTAAAAAAAACTGTTTATTTGATAATGTCAATTGTTACTAGCTTTTTCATAAAATAATGAGGTCAGAGTTTAGTGTTGTAATCATGAATCATACAGCCACCGTCTCATCATTCCCTTAATTCATTATATTAACTATTTTTTGAACTTTTTCCTTTATTTCATGATTAATCTTAATGATAACCAAGCCCTCATTAGGTTGCCCATACATAACAACAAAGTTTTCTGGTGCATAAAGGCACACAGGTAATACCAGAAGATCCTCTTCACCATCAACTGTTAATCTAATTGGAGGTTTCAATTCAAATGAATTTTTAATAATAGAAATGCTCTCTTGTGAAATCTCTCCTGATGGATTTTGACATTCAAGATTTGTTATGATAGATTCAGACTCTGGAATGTTACGTTTTATTCTTTTTTCTTGGCCATCGACAATTTGTAGAAATGGTACTAATCCCATTTTTAGAAGTTTATCAGTTGTAGCATCACCTACAGTTACAACTAACGAGTTTGCATATGCATCTTTGATAATTTCTTCTTGCCCTGAATCAGTCTCTAACACTAGTCTGCCTAGTGGTGTTTTCAATTGAGTTCGTAAATTTTCTGGTAGAATCAAAGTATTAGTTAGTTGATGGTGCAGTTTCAGCCTTCATTTCTTCTTGTAGTTTGGCTGCAACAATACTACATTGCGCAGCGACATTTTTTGCTGAGATTCTAAATGCTTCTGCACTTGGAGAATCAGAGTTTGTCATCATAACAGGTTTACCTAAATCAGAACCTTCCATAATACCTGAGTTAAGAGGAATTTCCCCTAAGAATGGAATATTATGTTTTTCACTAATTTTTTTTGCGCCGCCATTTCCAAAGATATAATGATTGTTCGAACAATCAGGACACTGAAAGTAACTCATATTCTCTACAACACCAAGTATTGGAACATTTAGTTTCTCAAACATGCCTATTGCCTTTACTGCTACATTACTAGCAACATCTTGCGGTGTTGTTACAACCAGAATTCCTGTAATTGGAATAGTCTGTGCAAGTGTCAAAGGAATATCACCTGTTCCTGGTGGAAGATCAACAATTAGATAATCAAGGTTTGACCAGTTGGTATCAACTAGGAATTGTTTAAGAATTCCAGATATAATTGGACCACGATAAATTGCAGCCTGATGTTCTTGTTCAGCAAAAAAACCAAATGAAACGACTTTGAGGTCATTGAAATCTGCTGGTTGAAGTTTGTTATCTTCGACTTCCATAGCACCATCTTTCATTCCAAGCATTAGTGGTATTGACGGTCCATAGATATCTGCATCTAGTAATCCAACTTTGGCTCCTGTTTGTGATAATGCTATTGCAAGATTTAATGAAACGGTTGATTTTCCAACACCACCTTTTCCACTTGCAACACCGATAACATTTTTTACAGTTGCCATAGATTCGTCTGCATCTAATGACCTGCCTTCCATTACCTTTGCTGTAACTTTCATATCAAAATTTTTGATATCATCTAATTCGTCTATTGCTTTTCGTACATCTGCCTCAATTTCATCGTTAAATGGACATGCAGGTGTTGTTAACTCCAACGTAAATTTCAAGTCTCCAGAATTCAGTTCTAGGTCTTTTATCATTCCCATTGACACTATATCCTTTTTTAAATCAGGATCAATGACAGTTGCCAATTTCTCTAATACTTGATCTACCCCAACCATTATCCCAAATCACTATACACTTTATTTTAACTTAGATTAACTTAGTCTAAACTAATTCAAATTTTCATTAATTGAGAGTAAAAACTTGCTTTAATCGCGAAAAAATTGTCATTTCACCATTAAATTATCAAATTTCACCCAAAGGTTCATAAATTGAAATTCATAAAAAAATTCACAGTTGTTTTCTGTTTCAACGCTTGTAGATATTGTAAGGATACCACCTAATCTATTTGGTACAACACTCAAAAAAGCAGCTGAAAACATTTTGAAATCAAAATATGAAAGTATGATAAATCAGGATTTAGGATACATCATAATGATAATGGGTGCTAAAGTTAATCCACTAGGAAAAATGATTCCTGGAGATGGTGGAACATTTCATCGAGTAGAGTTTCAAGCATTAACATTTTATCCAAAACTTCAAGAAATTGTAAATGGTGAATTGGTTGACATCACAGACTTTGGTGCATTTGTAAGAATTGGGCCAACTGATGCTTTACTACATTTATCACAAGTTATGGATGATTATCTAAAGAGTGATGTTGCTTCAGGAATGATTGTTGCAAATCAAAGTGGAAAAACATTGAAAGTTGGTTCTACAATTCGTGCTAGAATAACTGCTGTTTCTCTTGGTAAAGCAGCATCTATGGGAAAGATTGGTATCACATGTAGGCAACCATTCTTAGGTGCAGATGATTGGATAGCTGATGAAATTAAAAATACTGAAGATGGTGATAAAACTACGGAAGAAAAATCATCAGTAGTAGAAGTAAAGGAGAAGTAAATGGCAAAAGAATTAGCATGTAGAAAATGTAAACATGTAACAATTGGGAAAGTTTGCAGTGTGTGCAAATCTACGGATCTTTCACCTGATTGGAGTGGAATTGCATTGGTTGTTGATCCTAAAACATCTCAAATAGCTAAAACACTTGGGATTACTCAAAAAGGAAAATATGCATTAAAGGTTACGTAAGTTGGGCTTTAATGCAAAACGTGAACTTAAAAGATTTCTAGAAGAAGATATTGGAAAAGGCGATATTACAAGTAAGCTTATCAAACAACAGCAAATTACAGCAAAAATTATCTCAAGAGAAGAAACTATTGTTGCAGGAGTAAATTTTGCTAAGCAAATTTTTGCATTGAAAGGATGTCGTGTAAAAGTAGTCACAAATAACGGGAAAAAAAGTAAAGTGAATCAAACAATACTAGAAGTGAGAGGCAACGCCTATGCAGTTTTAAGTTGTGAAAGAACAGCACTTAATTTGTTATCAAGAATGTGTGGTATTGCTAACAAAACAAATCACCTAGCAAAAATACTGAGAAAAACTAGATCAAGATCAAAATTGTTTGCAACTAGAAAAACCGCCCCTGGCTTAAGACAATTCGATAAAATTGCAGTAGAAATTGGTGGTGGTCATAAACATAGAATGTCACTAGACGAAATGATTATGATCAAAGATAATCATATTTCAGTAGAATCACTTGAATTACTAATTAAAAAAGCAAAAAAAACTAGAAAACCAATTGAAGTTGAAGTAGAGAATCAGAACGATGCAATTTTTGCAGCAAAAATGGGTGTAGGAATAATCATGCTGGATAATTTCAGACCATCACAAATAACTAGTGTCATGAAAAAGATGAAAAATCTGGGCTTGTTGAAAAATATTAAACTGGAAGCATCTGGAAGAATTAACGAGAAGAACATTTCCAAATATGGAAAGACTGGTGTAGATATGATTTCTGTTGGAGAAATAACTAATTCAGTAAATGGTGTAGACCTAAGTTTGGAAATTTAGCTAATAGCCAGCATTCTTTCTATTGCCAATCTTGCTTTGTCAGCTATTTTCTTTGGTACTGTTACCTCGTATTTTTCATTTAGTAAGGAGTCATAGACCTTATCAAGTGTAATCATTTTCATAAATTCACATTCTGCCTTTGCAGATGCAGGAACAAAATTCTTAGTTGGATTTTGCTGCTTCATTCTGTATAGTATACCAGTTTCTGTAGCAACTACAAAATCATTTGATTGGGAATTTTGAACATGATTCATCATTCCCTCAGTTGATAATATTTGGACTTGACGTTCATTGTAACTTCCTGCAGCAACATCATAAAGCATAGGAGATGTACAGCTACATTCTGGATGAATTAAAAATTCAGCATTCTGGAAGGAATCAAGCTTTGATTTCACATCATCTGGTGTAATTCCTGCATGAACATGGCACTCACCAGCCCAAATGAACATGTTTTTTCTACCAGTCATTCTTGCTACGTACGAACCTAGAAACATGTCAGGTAGGAAGAGAATTTCTTTATCAGTTGGTATTGATTTTACTACATTTACTGCATTAGATGAAGTGCAGCAATAATCTAGTTCAGATTTTATCTCTGCAGTTGTGTTTACATATCCTACAGAAATTGCGTCTGGATGTTCCTTTTTCCATTTTTGTAATTGTGACAGTGTAATAGAGTCAGATAGTGAGCATCCGGCATCTAAATCGGGAATTAAGACTTTCTTGTCTGGGCTTATTATTGCTGCAGTTTCTGCCATAAAATGTACTCCGCAGAATAGAATTGTTTTGTGATTAGTTTTTGCTGCCTGTCTTGCAAGTCCTAACGAATCACCTACAAAATCTGCAACGTCCTGAACTTCTGGAATTTGATAATTATGTGCTAGAATAACAACGTCAGTTTCCTCTTTTAGTTTGGCTACCTTATCTTTTAACATCCGAAAAATTATCGGTATTGATTATCATTTAAAGGATTATCTACTGCCAATTTTTTTAACAAATATTTATCAGAGTGGCAATTTTTGCCGTTCTAGGTACCAATCTTAATTTCATCAGTACAAATTGAGCGTAGCGTCTCTATGGCTGAAAGAACAGCTAGCCGACTTGTTTTTGGGTTAGTTGAATCTGGAACATTTTCTACGGTTGTTGTAATCTTGCCAAAACTTCCTTTGGATTCAATATAATGCGTGTTCATGTCTGTATTAGGGTCTACTACAACCTTTACTATAGTCTCGTGACTTCCTATTCCAGCCAGACTAAGTAATGCTGATACGTTGACATTTTTTGGGAACAGTCTAACTGCCTCACTTGCAGAGCCCTCGAAAATTGTTGTTACTTCTGAAATACTGTCAAGTTCAATGTTTGATGTTTCAAAAAATTTAGCACCTTTCAAAGAGTCTGGATGTTTTGTTGTAGTAATTGTTACTGACTCTAATTCATTTCTTACAGATTTTAGTGCGTCCAATCCTGATATTGCACCTGATGGAAGATAAACAGTTTTTTTGAATTCCTTACACGCCTCAGAAATTATCTCATAGACAGATTCATCCAGAAGCGCACCACCACTCATAATCATCAAATCCTTTCTGTTCTGCAAAATGCTTAATGCATTATCACTAACTGCATCTTGCGATGCAGCTTCTATAACCAAGTCCAAAGAATTTGATGAGAGTAGATGTGCATTCCCAACTATCTCAGGCTTTTGTTTTAATTTTGTTGCTAATGCATCTGCCTTTGACCTATCAGAATCAAAAACATGCGTTAGTTGTGCTGGAATCATTCCTGTATCAATTGCTATTGCAATTTGAGTACCTATAGCACCACATCCTAGTAACCCTATACGCTTCATTTCGATAATTTGGTGTAGGGATAATAAATAAACTCTGAGTTATAGGCAAAAAACACAAACAAAAAAGATTTAGTGCTGGCTAATAGCCAGCTAATTTTCTACCCTAATGTTCATATTTATGAAATGCCAGATTATTGATTATGCTAAATAGTGTGTTCAAGGAAGCAATTCAAAATAGAGAAAAGACACTTTCTATTCTCAAAGGACCAAAATATGAAAAAATAATTCAAAAGGCAAAAGAAAATTGGGTTGAATACAAACCACAGAAGCAAGAGGTGGTTTCTGCAGGAATAGATAGTAGTTTTAACAGTACAAAATTTCAAGGTGCAGAACTTTGGGCCGTTACTGCAGTTTCTATAAAGTCAAATGGAGAAATTATTGCAGATTTGCATGATTTTGGATTGGATACAAGTCCAGAATTAGCATCTATGGCAAGCAAGATGGAGATAGAGGCATGTAACATGTCAATTGATAATGCAGATTTGGTTTTGATGGATGGTTCACTTTATTCACAATTTATGACGCGACAAGCATCTTTAACACAATTAATGATTGAATCCATGAAAAAGAGAAACAATGTTGTTTTTATTTCAAAAACATCTAACACACGAAAACAGTTTGAAGATTTAGGAGCAATAGCTGGTGACATTTTTTATTATAATCATGCAACTTTCACTCCTGGTTTCAGTAAGATTTTTGAGGATTCAAAATTTGGAAATGACAAAATAATCACATCTGTATTTGCGCGGTTAGCAGATTCTTTACCTTTAATCAAAGTGGAACTTTTTGGTTCAGGGCATACAGACAATGATGTAATTCAAATTTTAAACAAGATTTACAAAAATAGCATTGGTGGATATCCGTATTCATTGAAGCTTGCACACAACAATTGTAAAATTTCAGGAAATGACCTTACGAAACTGGCTAGTATTCACGGATTATCCAATGAAATTGGCTCTAGAGAGGTTCTAGGATGACATTAGGCTTTGTTATTGGTGAGTCAAAACCAACACTGGTCACGGCACAGACATCGAGGTCATTGCCAATAGGTGAATATGTCATTATTGATTCTCAAGATGGAAAAATTGTTGGTTTGGCAGAGAAATCAGTTGTTTCAAGTGCAGCACTTGGTGACATCAAAAACTATGATGAGGCATTGGAAAGTATTGAAGTTGCGGAGTTGAACAAGCGTGACAAAAGTTACACTGCATCAATTCGAATATTGGGATTTCTGGAATCATTACAAAAAGGCAAGGCTATACTACCTGCAGTACCACCAATTCCTGGAACACAAGTCATAAAGGCAACAAAAGAAGACTTGGGTCAAATCTTTGGTCCTGAAAATAATGAGTGGATAAAGATTGGTAATCTGCTTAGAAACTCAGAAATAGATTCACTGATAAATTTGAACAAGATTGTTTCACGCCATGTCGGAATACTTGCTATGACTGGTATGGGAAAAAGTAATCTAGTTACACTACTTGCAATGCAAATTGCAAAACTTGATGGAACTGTAATCATATTTGATTATCATAATGACTACTCTGATCTAAATATTCCAAAAATTAACGTCATTGATGCAAAGATAAATCCAAGACTTTTGGAGGCTGATACCCTTTCAGATGTGCTAGAAATTAGAGAAAGTGCCGATGTACAACAAAGAATTTTGCGCCTAGCGTTTACTCCCGAAATTAAGGAATCTGCCAATTTCTGGGAAGCTTTAGATGAACAAGTGCAGTATATTGGTGCAAATCCAGAAAGAAAGGAAGATAGACATTCTGCTGACAGAGTTCAGGATAAAATTGATGATGCACGAAACAGAGCATCTGAGATACTTGATCCTGATATGACAAATCCAGTCGGTCTTATCAAAGAAGGAAGGTTAAACATTCTAAATGTCTCAGAGTTTACTGATAAACAGGCAAATGTTGCTATTTCGTATTATCTGCAAGAACTTTTAGCTGACAGAAAAGCTGCAGTTAATGCAAAGAGTGCAAAGTCAAAATTAAAAAGAAATTATAGATTTAACACGCCAATCTTTGTCATTATCGAAGAGGCACACGTATTCATACCTAAAAATGAGGATGCCAAAGCCAAATACTGGGCAGGCAAAATTGCCAGAGAGGGAAGGAAGTTTGGTCTTGGCCTAGGAATTGTCTCACAGAGACCAAGAGATATTGATGCTAATGTGCTTAGTCAAATGGGCTCACTTGCAGTAATGAAGATAGTTCAAGAGGATGACCAAAGACAAATTGCATCTGCTGCAGAATCAATTAGCCGTGAATTCATTTCACAACTCACTTCACTAAATATTGGTGATTCTGTGTTGGTTGGACAGTGGGTTAACCTTCCAGCAATTGTACATATTGATGAAGTAAAAGGAAAAACTATTGGTTCTGACCAGAATGCTGTTGGTGAATGGGCAGTAGCAAAAAAGATTGATGATGCAGGAACAAAATCTAGTCAAGACCTAGTTCAAAAAGATCTTCTAATGGATTGAATTTAGTTGATCGGAAATAATTTACAAAATAAGGTAGAAAACTAACATGATATTTTCACATATTTCTGATACACATCTTGGGTTGCAACAATATGGATTAGAGGAAAGAGAGCAAGACATCTATGATTCATTCAATCAAGCAATTGATATTTCAATAAAGGATAAAGTAGAGTTTGTAATATTTGCTGGTGACATATTCCATACACCAAATCCAAACGGTAAGGCAATATTACAAATGGCAAATGCGCTAAAGAAATTAAAACAAAATTCTATTGAGTCATTCTTTATTCTAGGAGAGCATGACATTAGTAGAATTCGTGCTACACCTGTACCTTACGTATATCATAACTTGGAATTTTCAAAATATGTTGGAAGAGGGGAACCAGTTTTTTACAAAGATGTAATGATTGCAGGAATTGATAAAATAAGAAAAAACGAAATTACATCATTCGAGGAGAAATTTAGAAAACTTGACAGTATAGCAAAACAGCACAATGGTCATAAAATTCTTGTACTACATCAAGGAATTACTGAGATTAACCAGTTTGCTGGAGAGTTAAACGCTTCTGATCTGCCAAAAAACTTTACTTATTACGCCATGGGACACTTGCACGACAAACTTGTAAAAGACTTTGACCAACTTGGAGGACCACTCGTATACCCAGGTTCTACTGAGATGACAACAAGTGAGGGAATAAAAGAAACTGAGAAAGGATTCTTTGAGGTTGATATTTCATCAAATGAGGCTAAACCAACTTGGATTAAACTGGATACTAGACCACAATTCTCTACAAAAGTTGATTTTGAAGGATTTGACAATTCCATGACTGAAATAATAGAAAAAATAGGCATGTTTGACAAAAAACCAGTAATTGAGATTAAGATACATGGAAAAAATGCTGAAAGAGATGTAATAGAAGCAAAAATTTCCCAGATAATTCCAAAAACATTACACTGTTCATGGAAGATATCACAAAGTGATGATGGCACCTCTGTTCTTCTAGATAGACCAGCAAGAATAGATGAAGAATTATTCAAACTTGCAGTTAATGCCTTAAAATCAGAAAAACTTGCAGGATTTGCAGTCAATGATTTACTTCCACTTTTATCAACAAATCAACTTGATCAGGCAACTCAACTGGTAATTGAAAACTTTGAACTGTATAAGGAGAAAAAATGATAAAAAGTATTGAGTTAGTTGATTTCCTGTCACATTCTGACACAAAACTACAGTTTGATGATGACACAAGTGTATTTGTTGGACAGAATGGTGCTGGTAAATCAAGCATTATTGATGCAATTACATTTGCATTGTTTGGTAACCACACAAGAAAAAACAATAAGAGCTTAATCAGACGTGGGGCAAATCAGGGATTTGCTAGGATTGAATTCTCTGCAAATGGAAAAAACTATCAAGCCTTAAGAAAAATTAATTCAAAGGGAGAGCTTATTGCACAATTCTCGGAGGAGATCAATGGTAGTTTAAAAATAATTGCTGAAGGAGAAAGAAAGCAATTTGATGAATCAATGACGGTACAAATTGAAAAGACACTTGGTATTGATTTTGAGAAATTAAAGATTGCATCAATTGTTCAACAAGGCGAACTTGATACAATCATAAAAGCAAAGCCAAAAGAATTCAAGGAATTATTGAATGCAATAATCGGTATAGATAGATTAGATACTGCACTAAGTTCAATGAGAACTGTACAAAAAGATTTCAGAACCCATATACAGAAAAAACTTGGTTATGATGACACACAGATACAACTTGTTGAAAATCAAATCACTGAGTATGAGAATGAATCCAAAAATGCCAAACCAAGATTGGAAAAACTTGTAACAGAAAAAGAGAAAATTAGGGGATTAATCTCGAATCTTGAGGAAGAAATCGAGACTAATGCTTCAAAAGAGTCACAGTTGAAAGAACTAGATTCCAGAAAAAATGAATTAATTTCCTATGTCAGAGACGTAATAAAATTAATCCAGAGGGAGGTTTCAGAAAAAGAACAAACAGTAAATGAGTGTAAACCATGTTTTGCTGTATCTAGAAATACGGAGGAACTACAGCTTGAGAATAAGAAAAATCAGAAAGACCTTGTGGCAATAGAAACTGAACTTAACGATTTAGAGAAAAAACAGGTAAGATTGGAAGAACATGAAGATCTTGCTGAGAGACTAGAGTTGAAGGATGGCAAATGTCCTGTTTGTGACTCTTCTGTTGATCATCTAAATCCATTATTCCAAAAAGAGCACATAGTAACTGAGATTGCAGTAATACAAAGGGACATAGCTCAATTAGAAACTGAAAGAGCAAAGCTAATAGAAAAATCAGAAAAACTTGAAGATGAGTTAGAAGAATCAAAAGAAGCTGAAACAATACTAAAAACTCATAAAATTACCGATGAGTCACAGCTTGAAGAAATTGTTGCTGAAATCAAAATTAAAACAAAACAGATTCAAAAAATACCTATCACAGTTAACTCTGGTCAACTTGTTGAGGCTGCAACATTAGATTCTCATGCAAAAACTCTCTATGAGAGTATTGCATCACTTGAAAAATCAACAGAAGGATTTGATCAAGAAGCATTTCTGAAAATGAAAGAATCTCTACATGATTACAGAAATGAATTAAGCCAAATTGATCAAGAATATGGAGAGATTTCTGGTAACAATAAAAAAATAAGTTTGAAGCTTGAAAAACTTGGAACGATATTAAAAGATCTCAAACATGTTCATGGTTATGTTGGAGAACTTGAGGAAATACAAAATTCTGTTTACAACCGTGATGGTCCTGTAGGAAAAAGTCTAAGATCATGGGCATTGGAAGTTATCTCAGTGAAAGCCTCAGAATACTTGGAGAAACTAAATACAAAAATTCAGAGAATTTCATTATCAGAGAAAAATACAAAAGTAGACATTACATGCTATTCAAGAAATACCACTCTTGAACTTGAATCACTTAGTGGAGGTGAACAAGTTAGTATCGCATTAGCGCTTAGATTAGGTATGGCTCATCTTCTTGGTGCGTCAAATCTCAACTTCATGATACTTGACGAGCCTACAACACATCTAGATTCGGAACGAAGAAAATCACTAGTAAATGTTCTATCCCAACTTACAAACATCAAACAAAATGGCTCGTCAATGCAATTCATAATCATAACTCATGATGCTGAAATCTTCGAAGATTCATCAGTTGAAAACATATACAAATTCGAACCTTCACAGAACGGAACTATAGTTTCTGCTCTTTAGCCGCCAGTGAGTTTCGCAAATTTTTCATTTTTGCTTAAAGTCTTCATAAATTCCAGATTCGAAAGTGCAACTACTGCAGAATGTCGTACAGATTCCTCTGGATCATTGAGTGCTTTTTCTAAAACATCAGAACCACTTTTTGAACCTACCACGCCCAATGCAACTGCTGCCTCATGTCTTACAAACATGCTTGGGTCATTGGCAGTTGCATCCTCTAAAGGCACAATTCCGCTGTTATAACACATCTGACCTAGTGAGAATGCTGCTTCATGGCGAACAAGTTCGTTTGGATCCTCTTTGAGAACTTTAGCCACATACTGAACTTTGTCTTCACCACCTATGTCTACTAGAATACATGTTGCCCTACATCTTACAACATAGTCATCATGATCAAGTAGTTTTACAAAATATTCTGTATCCTGTTTTTCATAGCGTGATTCCATCTCTGCAAAGAGATCTATTCTAGATTGTGGAACTACTTCCATGCTTAGACTCTTTTCAAGTCCTTTTTAATTCTATTTTTGTAAAACGCCAGTTATGTTTTTAATAGAAAAAACAATGGAATCTATCATGGTAACCATCGGAGAAAAATCACCAAACCTCAAAATCTCAAAATGGGTTCAGGGGATGGATACAAATCTTGACAAAGAGGAAGACAATGTAAAACTGGTTGAAGTTTTTCAGGTAAATTGCCCAGGATGCTTCATTTATGGAATTCCTGAAGCGATTAATATTTACAATAAATACAAGTCAGAAGGATTGACTGTCCTTGGACTGGCTACAGCGTTTGAGGATTATGACAAAAATACGCTTGAAAACCTAGAATTGCTACTTAGCACTGGTGAAGTAATTGGGGATACAAAACAAGGTTTATCCCAATACAATCAGCTTAATGATGGAAAATTGCAGTATAAGATTCCATATCCAGTTGCAATGGATTCATTAGTAAAAGAGCACGGCGAACCATCCCAAGAAAAAATGAACGCATTCATCAATAATCAAATTCCAAACTTTGACTCACAGCCTCAAGAGTATAAAGATAAAATCTACGATAGAGTGAAAGAATATTACAAGTCAAAAGAGTTTTCTGCTGAAACATTTGAAATGTTTTCTTTACAAGGTACACCATCAACAATACTAGTAGATAGGAAAGGAATTCTACGTGACGTTTCATTTGGTCAGAACGCTAACTTAGAATCTATGGTTAAAACATTGATTGGTGAATAACTAATAGTTCAGTCGTTTAAAACGCTTCAAAATAACTATAATTCCAATTAGTGACGTAGCCAGTACGATTGGTGCTACTTCTGCAAATTCTGGGAGATATGTTGTCCCAATGATCTCAAGTGTATGCTTGCCTGTACCTTCAAATTCAATAGTAATAAAGGAATTACTATCATCTATGTTAAAACGAGGAAATATCTCCGAGCCATCTAGTAGAAATGTAAATTCACCATTAATCAAATTTTTAGGAATTAAAATTTCGAGTAGATTGTAATCGAGTGAACTATCAATATAGAATGTAATCATCTTCCTATCTTTATCAAATGAAAGATCTGTAACATCAAGATTCCCTGTAGCCTCTACTGGAAAATCATACCCGCCGGTTGGAACAATGAATGTGTGTTTTAATCCTGTGCCTTCTTCAGACAATACAAGTCCTAATGCGGAAGGTATTGTAATTATCATTGATAAAAGTAATATGAAAAATACTTTCATTATGCTACACTAGATAGCACTCTTTTTCTCAGCTCTTTATCTTTTTTGATTCTTGGATGTGATGCATCAGCAAGAATGACTTCATACCAATAATGCATTCCGTCTTTATAGATAAAATATGAACCTAAAAGACTCATGTTTGGATATCTTTCTAGAACTCTTCGTTCAGCAACTTGTCTCATATTTACTGCTGCTTTAATTCTAGTAACACCAAGATGCTTTGGCCTTCTACCACCAGTTGGTCTCTTTTTTCTCATTCCGCCTGTACCAACTCTCATTCGAACTACTATGATTCCTTGTTTTGCCTTGTAGCCAAGTCGTCTTGCTCTGAGAATTCTACTAGGTTTTTCGATTCTGGTTACTGCGTCCTGCTTTCTCCATGAAATAACCCTGTCCCGAAGTTCGGGTGAGTTTTCTTTCCATAGTTTTAACCAAATTTTGTCTTGGGCAGTATTCATAGTTAAAGTCAAAAATCGCCCTTAATATTCGTATTAGGTATTAAAAAAACTCAAACCAAAATCAAAATGATTTATAATTAGTTTCAGGATTTTTTTGGTTAAATGTTTAAAATTATGATATTAGTTTTAATGGTGTTTTCTGTTTCAGTTTTAACGACAAGCGCCTTTGCACAAAACGTTCCAACAGCAGAAATTATTATTTCATCTGAGACATACAAGTTTGGTGACAAGTTAGAATACCAAATTGCTGTCTCAGAAGTGACCAATGAGAATGCAGTTATATACATTACAGATGAATCTGGTGTTAGAAGTAATTTATTTACTATTCCAATTCAGATAGAAAATACAATTGTTACTGCACAGTTTCCTTTTGACAGTATAGTTTGGAAGGAAGGACGGTATATTCTAGAATTGGAATATTCTGGTGCAAGTTCCACTACCGAATTTTATCTAGTAGATGATGGAACTACTAATCTTCCATTTTGGATACGAGACATAACAAAGATGTGGGTTGGTGATGAAGCTACTGACAAAGACTATGTAAGAAATGTCATTAGTCAGCTTATTGAAGAAGGAATAATTGACAAGTATTATCAATCAGAGCTGGATGAAAATGTAATTCTAATTCCAGAATGGTACAAGACAGTAGCAGGGTGGTGGGCATTGGGATATATATCAGATACAGAACTTGTTAATAATTTAAAATTTTTACTTGAAGAGAATATCATAATTATTTCTGATATACAGTTGCAAGAAAACTAATCAGTTCTTTTCTGGTGGGATTTCTTTATTACTTCTTTTGCCTATTCCCCATAGAATTAATACTACTGCCAATCCAATACCCATAGCACCAAACATACCGTAAATTAATGGTGATGAATCAATTGGGGCTGATTCGATAATTGGATTTTCAAGAACACACACACCGTCCTCAAGAATTGTCCCTTCTCCACATTGCTCTTCTAATATGGAAATTATTTCTGCTTCTTTTTCTGCTTCTGCCTGCTCTATGGCTTCTTCTTCAGCTTCAACTTGAGCTTGAACTTCAGCCTCTTTTTCTAAAATATATGAAACACCTGCAATCTCACTTCCAATAATTTCAATTTCCTCAGTGCCAGGATCAACTAAGAATGATATACTTCTATGAGAATCATCTTTGGTTTCGGTAAATGATAATTCATCGCCATCAACAAGTACAAAGAAGTCATCATCTTCAGAGCCTAATTTAGCATCAAAAAAGTTTCTTTCAAAATTAAATTCTAATTCTCCCCCACTACCTACTACTTCTACTTCAAAAATTAACGAGATGAAGCCCATATCTGCTGTAACAGATCTTATTTCCACATTACTGGATGTATACTCGATATCATATGTGGAATCACCTGTATTGACAGAGATTGAATCAGCAAACGCAGCAGGTACTAGTGCGAATATAGCAAAAGCCGCAATTGCAAATGCTGTTTTTTGGAACAAGCCTAGATAACGCCTCTAAGTATCTGTATTATTTTCTCTGCTATAACATTTGCAGCTAAAGACTGAGCTTCTTTTGTCTGAGCACCCATATGAGGCGTGGAAATGAAGTTTGGGAGCGCAGTAAGCTTGTTTGTTGTAGCAGGTTCAACTTCAAAAACATCCAACGCTGCACCGCCAAGTTGTCCATTTTTTAATGCTTCATACAATGCTTCCTCATCTATTACACCACCACGTGATGTATTGATTATTCTTGCAGTGTTCTTCATTGATGCCATTTTTGTAGAGTCAATCATATGTTTTGTACTGTCTAGTAGTGGAACGTGTAATGAAACATAATCAGAACTTGCAAGTAATGTGTCTATATCAGTTTTCATTAGACCAACTTCCTTTGAGAACTCATCATCAATTGGAACAACATCAAATCCAATGATATTCATATTTAATGCTCTAGCTAAACGACCCAACCGTTTTCCAATGTTACCTAAACCTACGATTCCAAGATATTTACCGCGGAGTTCGGTTCCCATCAATTCTTTTTTGATCCAATTACCATTTCTAACTTCTCTATCAGCTCTAGGAATCTCTCTTGCTAAAGATAACATAAGTCCAATAACCAATTCTGCAACTGCATTCATTGCACCCTCAACAGCATTAATTACTCTAATGCCTTTTTCTTTTGCAGCGTTTTGATCAATATTGTCCAGTCCAACTCCAACTCTAGCTATAATTTTGCATTTACTTGC
>CEUS01122655.1_pt1 | contig 16211 bp, 10 predicted proteins | sample 427031 | NCBI WGS metagenome assembly CEUS01 (sample SAMEA2622837, study PRJEB7988) | marine metagenome | biome: marine biome (ENVO:00000447); feature: marine epipelagic mixed layer (ENVO:xxxxxxxxx); material: "saline water (ENVO:00002010), including plankton (ENVO:xxxxxxxx)" | depth 140 m | reverse complement strand
GAACGCCGGGGCTGGGGTGGGGAGACTGGGGGCGTTCCAGGAGACCGGCGATGGCTGAGAAACGACTGACCAAGGAGATCGCTGAGCAGTTCCTCGCGGATGTGGATTCCGTGGATCTGAGCGAGTTCAACGAAATCGATGATGCGGCGGCAGAGATCCTAAGCAACTGCACGGACACATGGCTCTCCCTTGGCGGTCTAACGAGTCTGTCGGATGCGGCGGCCGAATCCCTCAGCAAGCACATCTTTGCCATCGAACTCGAAGGCCTGACGAGTCTGTCGGACGAGGTAGCCGAGAGTCTCAGTCAGCACAAGAGCGACCTCTATCTGGACGGCCTGACGAGCTTGTCGGATGTGGCAGCCGAGAGTCTCAAAAAGCACAAGGGCTACCTCTCTCTGGGCGGCCTGACGAGCTTGTCGGATGTGGTAGCCGAGAGCCTCAGTCAGCACGAGAGTGGCCTCTCTCTGTGCGGCCTGACGAGCTTGTCGGATGTGGCAGCCGAGAGTCTCAGTCAGCACGAGAGTGGCCTCTCTCTTGAACTCGATTTAATTCCCGCATCCGCAGCCGCTTTCCTCTGTCAGCACCCGAGCTTTCAGGTAGCCGAAGAAACCTCGCGAGGTGAAGACGGACAAGTCACACATCACAGCAGGTTTTCCCCTGACTCCTTTCTCCCACCAGGTCTTCCCAAGATTATTCCGTTGACGAAAACCGGAGAGCCCCTCGACTCCTACAAGACACCATCGACCGTAAGCCATCCATCAGATCTTCCAAGCCGCTTGTTTCTCGGCCTAATTGACATTTCAACTTTCACCCGTTCCGAGAATGGCTGGACGGTGTGTTACGTTGGCGATGAACCTGACACCCGGGTCGAACTCGAGTGGGATCACGAAACAGGTATACTCTCGCTCACTCAACTATGGCGAGGTTTGATTGGGACGATGTGCGGTTCTGATGATGATGACTTTCGCGAACTAATCCGCAAAGCATATACGGTATTCCCGGGGAACTGGGACGCCAACGCAAAACACGATCTGGAGTCTCGCTATAACCTGAGGTACCTCGAAGCGGCTCCAGATGCCCCTGTTTTCAGAGGGTTTCCAGACGGTGCGTTCAAAACGGTGGTCTGCCCGGTCCCAATTTCACAACTTCGTCACAGTGTCGACTGGGCTCGCAGTGTTCGAGAAACACCTGAACTTTCACCCGTTTCTTCATTTCTTCGGTTTGGTTTCAGCGTCATCAACTACGTTGATGGAAAGAACACGCATCCATTTGATCACGAAGTGACAGCCGCAGTCACTACGATGATGGAGTGGGGACTGCCGCCCTTTACCCCACCGCGCTGGGAAACCGCCGAAGATGGAACTCGCGCATTGACGGTTACCCGCACCCATTACTGGTTCGTGGTGCAATGTCCGTTTCGGATTCTCGAGCCGACCATCGAGAGCCTCACCCGGTTCAACCTGTTGGGAGAATTGTGTGACGGTCCGTTCGTAGCCGTCACGCCGATGTGTGAGAGGTTCGAAGCAACGAGCTTCGTGCTTCCGTCGGGACTTGAAGCAATGGGATCGGAAGTGTGTTTCTTCGACACTGACGCTCGCCGCCGGTTCTACACAACTTCCATATGTGGTCCGAGTGATTTGATGACTCACTCGGATGCCGACATCACTCTCGCCACCGAGGAATCACTTGAACTCATCTCACGTATAGAGGAGTTCAGTCATGATTCACTGATCCCAATCCGATGCGAAGAGTATCGGATCGAGGGCCAAGCCTGGGATCCCGTTTTGGATGCCATTTTCTTGGCTGCGAAAGCAGGCGACTGCGGAGTTGTACAACACCTTGTCAAATCGGGAACAGACGTTGATTTACGGGACTCCAGCAACTGTACGCCGTTGATCTGGGCCGCACAGCACGGGCACACAGCGACCATTGAGTACCTCCTCTCTCGCGGTGCAGACCCAACTGCCACCGACGATGACGGCGATTCGGCTCTTTTGCTGGCAGAGCGACATGGACACAACGATGCAGCATCGGTGCTTCGTCGACTTCCTTGAATTCGTCGAAGCAGCTTTCAGTCAGTCGCACTGATCAAGGGCGTTCTGGACCAACCGAACACCCGGGCGACGTCCCCTGGGCAAAGAAAACTCCCAAAGGAATCACCACCGGATGAAGGACGCCTCTCAGCAATTGGAGGAACATCTCCACACCTACGGAATCCAGAAGTTTGATTCGGAACGTGAGCGCTCGGATGGGGCCGACGATTCGGTTATTGATCTGCTGATACAAGCGGATGATCTAAACGATTCCAATCCAGACCGACGGCGTTATTATAATTTCATTTCATCACCACACATCGCTGGTGTAGTCCATTCCGAAAAAGCGGATCGCATTCTGTCTTCCGGATGCAGACTGGACTCCGCACTGCCGCAAGAGTGTAGGGTGCTAGACATTGGTTGTAATATCGGCTACCTGACGACCTTTTACGCAATCCGCTCTTCCCGACGACACGTGGTGGGGTGCGACAATTCTGGTGATTCGATATTGCGTGCTGTTGAGGAGAGCCAGAAACGGAACATCGACAATGTTGAGTTCATCGTCGCCGACATCCAGGAAGAACTACCCGCTGGAACCTACGATGCCATCACCAGTTCGCAGACACTCTCCGACGTGAAAAATCAGCAAGACGTCCTCAAGCAAATCGCAGAGTCACTGTCCCCGACCGGAGTATTTCTATCTGTCGAGGGTTTCAAGGTAGCCAAATTAGCCGCCAGATACCTCGATGACGCAGCTGCCTGTGGCCTTGCACTGCAGTCCCTTGAATTCGTCCCCTTCAATGACCTGGGGACAAAAGGGGCGTATCCATTCTTTGAGTTTCGGCATGGGGACAAGGGACTGTCCGTCAACATGGACGCGAAGTATCAAGAGGCCCTTGACTCATTCTCCGATCCGCCCGTCGCCGAGTAACGCTACCTCGACTCCAGCGGTTTGAACACCGCCGCTTCTGTTATCCATAACAACATCCGCCGGGCGTCGGCAGATCGGCGGGACCTTGACCGAGACGTCGGGAGAGGAAAGAACACCCCGTTTCCTCAGCACCGCCAGACTCGCTGCTACCTCTCCAAGTACGTCTCGTGCAGCCACTCTTCTCTCGGAAGCTCCAGGAGTCTGGACCCAAGTGCAAGCTCATACACGGGAAGAAGCGTATGCAGGCCGAGTCGTTGGTCCGCTTCCAATTCGGCAATTTCGTCCGTCTTTCCTTCTTCGATCAGCAGCTGTTTTTCTTCGTCGGCTTCGTGCTCGCTTTCCACCAGGGCCTGCTCCACATACGCACGACGAAAAGGAATGCCGAAATAGGCAACGCCCACCGGGTCCCATGTCACGTCGATGACACGGCCTGAGTCGTCAACACACCAGGCATGCCTGATCGGAAGGCTGACGTCCGGGACACCTCCTCCCGGTGCTGCGAAGCCTTCCACATAAATGAGATCGTTCTCGACAGACAGGCGGGCCGAGTTTTCTATGCAGGCACGGGACGGACGAGCGGAAAACTCGTCAGGACGTTCTACCGGCTCAAAGAACTGGCCATTCCCTCGAATGAAATCAATGACCGACTCGTAACCACAGCTTTCCGGCCATCGATGTGGAGCAATGCGAGTGGCCTCCATCTCGCGTTCATGCTGAAACTGCATCGCACGTTGCAAGGACGCGTCTGCTTCGTCTCGCTCCACTGCTAGACCACCTCGATCCAACTGACCAACCTGGCTTCGTAGCCCCTGTTTTCAGCGAGGTAGCCGCGATGAACCAGTTCACGCTGGATCATTGGTTCAATCGTTTCGGACAACAGGTTTGGCTGCTGCTCAGCACCAGATTCCGTCGGAGACAGTTGGAATAGCCGGTTGGCCTGTTTCTCCCACACCGGAATCCGCTGACCCGCTTCATCGACTGCCAGAGTCAGAATCTGCGTGCGTGTCTCTCCTCGGTCACCCTGTGTCGTCACGTGCCACACTGACAACACACCGGTCCGGTCATCATCCGATTGAACTCGGATCCCAACCTCTTCTTCAGGTAGCTCACGGTAATACTGCATGTAATTCACAACCGTCGGATGATCGAGTCCGAACAACTCGACATCTTCCGTCACCAGGGAAGATTCTCGATCCGTTGTGAATCGGAGCTGTTCGCGGTGGTCGGCAGATGAGATGACGAACACATCTCCTTCCTCACGCTCGAACTGCTTTCCGTCTTCCACTGACGCCGCACCAACAAACCGCACGATCGCGTCCATTCCCTCTGACGTGTCAGAGAACGGTTGGTAGTCATCCAACGAGAACCCATCCAGATCTTGGAAGAGCTCGTAGACGGCGTTCCTTGCTTCCGAAGCATTCGAAAGAGCCTGTTCAAGCTCAAGACGGGTTCGCTTCAGTTCAGGATCGTCAATGGCCTGTGAATAGAGGCTCTCGTAGCTTAGCCGTTCAGACAATTGGCCGAGGATCTGCGAACGAAGGTCTTCAGCCACTTCCCCCTGTTCGTCGACCTTGCCCAACGCTTTTGCGATTTCGTTGAGCTTCTCGTCAAGCAAGAGGAAGATCTTGCCTTCGATCGTGTCGGACAAAACGAGGTTGTAGACCTGTGCTGTGTGCGTTTGGCCATACCGGTGAATCCGGCCGTTTCGCTGTTCCAAGTCCATTGGGTTCCACGGCAGATCAAAATTGAACAGCACATGAGCGTGTTGCAGATTGATTCCCTCGCGACCCGCTGCCGTGCAAATCATGACTCGTGGGCCGTTAGGCTCCTTGAATCGTTTCTCCGCAGCCAACTTGGTTCCGTGATCGCCCCCCTTCAACACGACGACTCCCTGGCCAGGATAGGCTTTTTCGATTTCCTGGCCCAACATCTCCACGCTGCCAAGGTATGTGGCGAAGATCACGACTCGTTCAGACGCATCCTGCTGCCAGAGAGTCCCTAGAGCACCGATCAGTTTCTGGACCTTGGTCTCCGTCTGACGGGGGAACTTCTTCAAGAGATCGCGAATCCGCTGCCGTTCTTCCGGAAGGGCCAACTCGACGGAAATGAAGGCCGACTCCTCCGATGCAGTCGTAGCCGTTTCCGACGAGAATTCACTGGACAAGACCGCCAGTTCCTCGTCATCCATCTTCTTGACAATGCGTCTCTTGAGATCAGCGAGAATTCGTTCGGCCTCGATTTGCCCCAGGCGATCTTCGGACAGTTGGAATTCACTCTGGATCAGCTGTCGAGCTTCAACAAACACCGCATCCCGGGCATCAATGTCGAGCATGCCATCATGGACCAGCCCTTCCTGGACTGTCAGGGCAATCAGTCGCCGCCTAAGCGTGCGATGAACGGCGGCGAAACTGGATGCGGCAATCTTCTGGAAGATCGTCATCACAAAACCAAGTGCTCGCCCCTTGCTCCCCTGTTTCTTGGCCAGGGCAAAACCGTCCATCAGATAAACATTGAGTTCGTTGTAGAAGTCTCGCTCCTCGTCGGACATTACGAACGACTCGGTGTGCACCGATCGCCGAGCGAACAGAGTCGACCCATCAGGGCGACACGCGTCTGCCTTGGTCCGGCGAAAGACAATCGCATTCAATCGATGGCGATTCTCGATCATGTCATCCGGACTCGAGAACATCGTCGGATCAAGAAGCTGGGCGAGCATGAAGAAACGGAAATGATCCCCCTGGTGTGGTGTCGCCGAGAGGAGAAGCAGATCGCGGCAATGGTCCTTCAGTGCTTCTGCCAACTTGAAGTTCTCGGTCTTCTTCGTCTTTCCGCCCGAGCGATAGGCGGACAAATGCTGAGCTTCATCGAAAACGACCAGGTCCCACATGGGAGCGTCGAGCAGCCGTTTCACTCTCGCCCTTCGCTTGAGCGTGTCGACACTGGCGATCAGACGATCGTGCTTGGCAAAAGCGTTCGACTTCCGGTCGGTCACGTCGCCCTGGCTGCCAAAGATCTCGAAGTCGAGATTGAAGACCTCGTTCAATTCCTCGTGCCAGTTGTTGACCAGACCGGCGGGAACGACCATCAAGGCCCTCTTCAATTCGCCACGGCTGGCAAGTTCACGCAACACCAATGCAGTCTCAATCGTCTTGCCCAGGCCAACTTCATCGGCGATCAGGAAACGTCGCGGCGACGATGTGGCGACACGATGGGTCAGCACAACCTGGTGTGGGAGAAGATCGATCTTCGCCGAGGTCAGAGCCGCTGCACTGTCGATGAGCGGTAACGCATGAGCTTGGAAGGCGAGCCAAGCACGACGACTACGGACATCGCCCGAACCAACATGGCGAACAATCTGTTCTGCCCGACTAGCAATCGCTGTCAGCGAAACGAGAGGAACCTGCCGTTCACCGGTACCGAAAAAAGCCCGGACAAACCCGTTGGCAGCCGCTCCAACGATAACTCCTTCACCGAATTCGCCGTGACGAACGCGTTGCCCAGGTTCCAGTATCTGCTCGGCTGTCATAACGCCGCCACTTCCTACGATATTCTCTGGTGGTGCAAGCCAAGACGGTTTCCCTTTACGTCATGGATCTCTTGCAGGTCCTGTTGAACACCACCAAACAGGCAATGCCCCAACGGGATCTGTGTTGACTTATATTCACCACCACAATGCCAGTACCACGCGTCCTCACTCGTCCGGTGTTCCAGCCGGTCGTGCTCAACCAACCAGAAAATCAGGGCCGCCCCGTTACCGCCGTCAGCCACCTCGCTTTGGAAGGAGAGAATCGATGGAAACATCTTCATCTCCAACCAATTCCTTGCCTCTTCCGGTGGCAATGAATCGATGCATGCTTCAAGACCGGCAACAACCAGGGCCACGTCGCGGACAAGCGGCAGTTCTTCCTCAGGCCACCCTGCATCTTCGAGTTGCCGGAATCGACGCAGACTGATGACCTCTTGTGGCTGGCACAGCTTGTTCAATTCGTCAGCGTCCCAGAGGAGCGTGATCCCTCGTCGATTCCACAGATCGTTGTTTACGAGTGGTCCTTGCACCGGTTATTCCTCGCCCAAATCAAACAACGTTTGTTGAGTTGCGACCGCATCACTGTTCTTCGCCACCCAAGACGAGTAAATCTGCTTGGCTCGTCTGCCAGCGTCTCGCATCTCCGAGTTATGGCCATGCTTGATGAACCAGTCGAGCAGATCACCTATAGCCGGATGCGGAACGAACCTGCCACTGTTGAGCGTGTCGCTGACCTTGATACCGCTGTCTTCGTAGCAACCACCGACCAGGAAATATGATTGGTCGAAATCACGGGACATCGTTTTGCGAGACTTGCCTTTCCAATCCTTTGCCCACTCCAGTGGGTCGGTGACCGTGAAGATCTTCCTCTTCTCACTACACCACCCACGATCGATAAACTCCGACGGCGAGACACCCGTACCACGCAGGAACTTCTGCATCTGGTCCCGGTCGAGACTGCTCTTGTCCGCAAACAGTCTCAGGAACTGCCGGGTGTATGGCTCTGCAAGGACAGGCGGAGCTTCGGTCGTCGTGTCGCTTTCCTCATCGAGAAGCTGGTTGATGCCGACCAACACATCCTTGACCGTAAATTCGTCTTCTCGACCTTTTTCGATGTAGACCTTGCCGTAGTGTCGTGAGAAGTACTCGAGAGCCTTGCCACGGCGAATCACCTGAAGGTCAGCATCTCCAAGACCTTCGTTCTGGTGTTGTTCGATGATCTCTTGGAGTTGTCCTACGTCACGCGTGATTTGGCGACGAAGACGTGCCCAACTGATCGGATGCGGTTCTTCCAACCTCTTGCGACAAACATGTATAATGTCATACTCAATCTGCTGAGAGCCGAATGCCCCCGGTTTCGCTTGTTCCGAGAATGCAGTGTCGGAACGTACTGGATAGGTCGCCTCAAGCACGAATTTCGATTCGAAGAGACTCTCTAGCACCGCTACCCACGGCTCATCTTGGCTGTGGTGAAACGTAAATGCCAACATCCCACCAGGTTTGAGTATTCGATGGCATTCACCCCAAGCAGCCGTGAGCAACCGTTGATAATGTGTATCGGCATCGTCAGGATTTCTCGCCCTGTTAGACACTACCTCGAGGGTCTTGGGGGTCGCTGGATTTGAAAACCATAATGGTTCCACCTCTTCGAGGATGCGACGTAACCAGACGTAGAAGAAGTCTGACAGTTCCGAATAGTGAAGCAGTCCACCAAACGGTGGATCCGTAATGACAAAATCAACAGTCCCCGTATCAATCATTGAGGCGTCGGTAGCCGACCCGCAGAACAGTTCAGGTTCTCCTTGGACAGAGTCACCTGGAAACACTCGAACACTCTTCCCTTTGACCATGTTCGCCAAACTGGGGTCTCTTTGCTCCAAGTTTGTCTTGGCCAATGTTTCCCATGGCTCAAGGCTGAACTTCATTAGTTCTTGCCCGCTTCTTACGGCACTCACCCAGGATGCGTCCCCAACGGGCGAGAAGACCGGAGTTTCAAGCATAGTGTTCTTCGGTGCATAATTATTGTTGGAGCCGTGCTTTGTCGCTTGGTCGTTGTTCACGTGATAAACCGTGAACATGCAATTACACCTCAAATACTGCTGGAAGGCACCAACCGCAGCAAAAGCGACACTCTTCTTGTCGGGCTGCGAAAAGGCCAACAAATAACACCGAGAGATCAACGACAGAACGAGCAACTGTCGTGAGTTGAACATCGAATGCCAATGAGTGTATCCATGGTTGGGAATGCCACCGTTATTCATGTGGGTCATGAAACCAAACGGTAATTCCTCTTCAGGCCACAACCCACGTAATTCACACTCCTTGCGATCATGCCACTCTCTGTTGCTCGCATCATACGAACAGATGTTCGGTGTCGAGAAGAACCGCCCTCGGTACGGCTGCCCCTCCTTGGCACATTGCGGACAGAACCCCTGAATTGCATAAGCTGAAACAGGTCCCGTTTTGTGTGTTGCTCGAATTGCAGTCAGGATGTCTTGCTCACGGCCGCATGTCGCTCGCTGGCATCTGAATTTAGACTTTCCGGGAACCGTACCGCCTTTTTTCCCAGTAAAGAACGTCTCTTCGGTGTCGGGGCAGATGATTGTCTCTGGGAGATTGCCTCGGACTTCAACCAGCTTGAGAGTCTTGGCTCTTTCCTCATTCCAGGCAGAGGTTGTTTCCGCATCATCTGTCACACTACCGCCGAACCATGTTCCATCGAAGTCCTTGCCTGGTGCCCCTTTCAACCAATCGGGATGCATAAGTAGTGTGAGGCCAATCTTCTTGTTCTCAGCGTTTCCAAGAGAACCGGATTTGCCGTCGCTCGCCGCTTTTTCATCCTGACTTTCCTGACCGCAATGCGGGCAAGAGTAGCGACCATCTTCATTCATGACGGCGTAGGGAGCTTCAGTTTCTGCAATTACAAACATGGCAGCAGGAGCCATGCGAGCTTCCTTCTGTTCGATGTCGAATTCCTTACCACACGACTTGCATTGTCTTCCCTGCCACGACTTCACTGTGAGAGTCTTCTTTGCCACAACCGGAGTAGACATAATTGGCGTACGGTGGTTGCACTCAGTCGCTTGGCATGGGCCGTGCCTCGCCCAAAACGTGTAGATGACCTCCGGCCCTTCGTACTCGATTTCATTCCGTTGGTCCGGCGTTAGCGAAAGTGGCTTGAAGTCATCGCCCATCACTTCGCCCGTCGAGTTGTTAGTCCACTTCCCTTTGTGTCCACGAGGGCATTCGCAAGCGTAAAACGGAATGATCTGCGGCTTAACTTTGGCTTCAATGTCGTTGAAGAACTCTTGGAGTTCATCTGAATCGACCTGAGCCAGCGCATTCTTAACAACCAGCCAGGCCACTGGATTGAGGTCATTGCCATACATCTGCATCCCGAGGCGGGCACCTTCAATGATCGTTGTACCTCCCCCCATGAAGATGTCCACGACCTTCAGATTGCAGAACCCATCATTCGCTTGATGGTTGGCATAATATGAATCCCAGATCAGCTTCGCAGTTTCAGCAGGATCATCGGGAGCCTTCGTAGCGGCTGCGAGTAGAATCGCCCGAAAGACACTCGGCGAGCGGCGTGCCCACCATTTGCTTGATTTGTAAACAGGCTTCACTGCCGCCCCTGAAGAAGACTCAACGGATGCGTTCCGATTGATATGGATGATGGGGAAATCAACTTCCAGACATGTTTTCGGACGATTGGGATCGGAGAAATCAACGGACTCAAGGTGCAGTTCACGCCCGGCACCTACCGCCGCTGCGACGGCTTCCTGCAATTCCTCGGCTTTTGTCTTCCGTTTCAGTTTGGCCACGTGAATTCCCTTAGTGCCTTCTCTGGTGGATTTCCGGATTTTGTGTTCGGGTGGTAGTGCTACTTCGACAACTCGATGAACGGAACAAAGACCTCAAGCAACGACAAGCCGCCGTGATGCAACGTGGGATAGCCCCCGGAACTCTTCCATTTCCGTCGTCCCAGAACCAGGCGGTTCGTCCCATGATCAGTCGAGAGGCGAAGATCGATCGGAGGCACCCAGACTCCGTCCTCGCAGTCACCGGCCGCCGTGCGTCCACTCTTGAAGAGCTTCTTCATGTAGTTGACCTGTTCCTTGTCAACGAGATCGGGGAACAGTCCGCAAGCGGCATATCCGTGGTCACTCGTGATAATCAATCGCCGTCCAGTCGCCAGGCGTTCGACGAACTCCCAGAACGGATCCGACGTGAGATGCTCGTGAGCTTCCCGAGCCAGTTTTTGCAGACCATCTCCTGGCCCTGACAGATCATGGACCCGGTCGTCGGGCCAGTGGTGCCAAAAGGCAACACCCTCTTGATGACCGACAAGGGGGATACAGTCCTCCCAGGGCAGATTCGAAGATTCGGTTCCGGCCCCCACCAGCTTGTGAGCTTTGCCTGCCCCGTTGTTCTCCAGAGCGGATCGCTGTGCGAACCCGAGAGCCTTGGCAAAGGGAGTTGTCTCACACGGTAGCTCAGCGGCACGGGGGCCCGCTTCATGAACGGTGTAACCTCGCTCGTCAGCCTGTTGTAGCAGCCACGGCGTTTCCCGCAGTGACAGGCCATCGAGAACCAGAACGGCTTTGCCACCGGTTACACGACCCCAGAAATCGACAATTTCCTGGCTGCCTTTTTGGGCACTCCCGTCGAAGTGGGGCCACAGGTCCCAACACGATCCAGAAATCGTGTTCTCCAGTTCAGTAATTCTGCGATCCCTCTGCACCACTTCGGCCTCTACGCTCGTGCCAGTAATCGGTGCCGAGAAGAGTTGCCAGAGATGATCGGAAATACCGCCCCAAGCCACCTTTGGCGAATCGACCGTGACAGATTCGAGGAGTTCGACCGTAAACAAGGGCATCAGTTGTCACCCTCTTTATCCAGATCGAGTCCATACGTGACACCATCAGGCAGTTTCTTGATGAGTGCCTGCAGCTGTGCCCCAGTCATCTCGCTGACCTTCAACGCGACATTGTTGACTTTGGTCGCTGGTCCGACACCCCATGACTCAACCTGCCCCAGCAAGTTGAGGCTCGAAGTTGCCGGTGCAGAATGAGGTGTTATCGAGACGGTTCCCGTTCCAGTGGATCCGCCAAAGAGATCACCTCCATCACTCCCACCACCTTCGCCGCCAGATGGGGTGGTGCCACCACCCGTGTTCGTTCCGCCGGTGGTTGTCGTGGGACCGCTTCCACCTGTCCCGCCGAGCGGATCATCGGTGTCAGTATCTCCCCCGCCCGTTGTCCCACCGCTAACTGCAACCGCATCGGGCAACAGCATCGTGGTTTCATCGAGATGTTTGCCAGTGCCCAGTTTGCCCTTCATCCGATTCCAGGCGTCATCACGATCTTCACCGGGCTTGGCTTGCAATAACTCCAGGCCACGGACGTCGATGGCAATTGGGCCATCGGCACACATCCGGATTACACGTTCCTTGACAGACGTTTCACCGAGCCAGGGAATACACGGCTTTCCACCGGGCCGTGGTTCTCGCAAGTCCCTGAGCAATTTGCCGACTGATTCGGATTTCTCTGCCAGTTTGAGGACATATTCCTCAAACTCCTCGGGAATGAAGACCTCTTCACGCACGCTGCGATTCACGGCGTCGGGAATCTCAGCTCCCTGAGCACCGTGCTTGAATTCTTCAAATTGGCAATTGGCAGGCTCGGCGTAGTTCCACTCACTCAGCACGGCGGAACGATCGAAGCGACTCTTGAGCTTCGGGATCAACTCGTCCTTCCGAAAAGCACGCTCCAGTCCGGCGTAGATCGTCTCTGTCGTCTTCCATTGCATTGCAAGATAGACGGCCCTGGCAAGAACGAGTAATTCACGATCATAGAAGATGTCACCCGTTCCCTTTTGGGGAAGCAGGAAACGGATCGTGTTGCGACTCTCCTGCATGTTCTCCTTCAGCCACGTTCCGAGAACCTCAGCAAGCTTGTCGGGGTATTCGGGAACTACGACAAGCGGTAGCCGTCCATCCCAGGTCTTCGGGTGGTCCCTTTCTTCGAAATCACCCCAGGGGTCCTTTCGCCAATTCGTCTTGAGAACAACGACACGGTGGGTTTTCGAAACCTCTTCCGGGCCACTGATAACGGATCGGATTTCCTTTGCCAGATGTTCAATGTCCTCACCATCCGGAAACAACTTGTCGTTCTTCGCATGGGCGAGCAGCTTGGACCGGGCGTTCTCTTCTTCTTTGAAGACAAGACGAGTCCCGACCTGGTGAATGTTGAAGCTGTTATCGACAATGTTTGCCAATTCGACTTCGAACTGGTTGTCGTCCACGGCCCTGGTGCCGGTGATGTCAATCTGCAACTCATACGGCTCCGCTCCGGCAATCTGGTCAACGGTGAGCGACCGCAACCAGAGCGAGCTGATGATCTCCTCAGCATTCGGAATCGTCGTACCGGGAGTCGGCACGGCTTCCAGAACGGCTTCCAGATTGCGGAGTGCTTTCTCTCGCAGATCCTTGTGGATCTCGCTGGCCACGGAGTCGAGTAGCGAAGCAACTCCACTCTTGTCATTGGTGAGCGAGAAGTGAGCAGCCGTTATGACTGGGTCATTCTCGCCGCAGTTCCTGAACAGATCGACGAGGATCTTGATCAGGTCACGTGTTTCCTGGGCATCCGTTGCCATGAGGACCTGGTCGTCCAGCAACTTCAGCATGTGCGGGGCATAGGGCCACGACTCCACGAATTCCTCGGTCCGCTGTTCCTGTTCCTGTGTTGGGGTATTGCTGAGTCTGAAATACTCCGACACATGGGCGTCGATCGTGGAAGCAATGTCCTCGGATGGAACCTGCATTCGGTTCTCAAACATCCGATAGAGAAGCAATCTTTGACGATCATGTTTCGCGTGCGGCCCTTTGAAGTCGACATCGACGGGATTGACGCGTCGAATCTGCTGATAGGCATCTGAATTGCCGTCACGCACCGACACGACGAGCACCAGGAGTTCAGGGTTCTTCTGGGCGATCTCGGACAGGATCTGAATGAAATTGAATGCCCAGTTCCTCCACGGGTACTGCTTCGTGTTGGTGAGACCATCAAACCAGGTCTGGAATTCATCCAGGATCAACACTGTCGGCTGCTCTGTGAACAACTCCACCATCAAGTCATAGCTGGGGACGTCGGTCTTCTTTTCGCCCATACCGGACCACTTGGCTTCGTACCACTCTCCTTTCGGATGCGTCTGAAACACGACGTCCCAGAGAAACTTGTATTGTTGGAGATGGAGACTCTCTGCGATGACACAGCTGTTTTCACGCACCTGCAGACCGGCAATCTGTGGATTCTCGAGACGGTCAGACCACTCTTGCAGCCACTGCCTCCCGGCATCTGGTGTTTCACAAAGATGAAAGAGAGCCGCCATCAAGTGCGACTTTCCTTGTCCTCTTGCACCCAGCAGGACAACAGGACGCGACTGGTCAGGCCCAGTTGCTTCGATCGTCTTCAGCAGGTCATGCGACGGATACGTAATTTTCAAGAAGTCCGCCGCGGACTGATCCAAGGCCCCCGAACCGGATCTGTTCTTGAAATCAACGGTCGTTCCCTTGAGACGCTTGCCTCGGAATTCGCTACGGAGTTCGAGATCCAGCATGTTGCCCCCTGCCCATCCCCACAGTTGCGTGACTTAGTCAGTCGCTATTTATGGCTAATAATCTTCCCGGAACACCAAAACCAATACGCCGATCCAATCACATCGAAACGACTAACACCTTGCCGGTTTTGCGACCGCATCAAGGAACTTCTGCAGGTCTTCACGATCAAACAAACGATAGCCATTGGCAGGATTTACCCGAACGGGAATCTTGCCCTCTCCAGCCCAAGCTCGAACTGTGTTTTGTGACACTCCGAGAATCTCTGCGGCCGCTGCCGTCTTCACGTACTCGTTGAGCTTGGTTGTCATCACGTAAATCCACCATGTGTAGACCAAGAGACACCTTTGGGAAGTCTACCAAACTCTGCATTTCCTTGCGGTGACGTCGAAAAGGCGGCACACGGCTAAACCCGCCCATGAAATGCGTCACTATTACGTAGAGCCGTCGGGCGGTAGCTACCGCGGATCGGTTTTTACCTGTCAGTCCCCCTGGTCTCGTCGTGAGGTCAGGGGATTTTTCGTTCACCAACCTGCTTCCACCCGTGAAAGGAGGACCGACAACCGATGACTGCCACGCTGATCACAACCGTCGCCCTTGCCGTACTGCTGGCCATCGCCCTGGCACATGAAGTGCGTCTGCGAAGGGCCCTGCAACTTCTGGTTTCCCGAATCACCCAACAATGGAGGTCTGCTCATGAATCCGAGCAACCGGATCCTGCTGATCCTCGCCCTGCCGGTCCTGCTGATACTGGCAGTGACAGTGTTTCCCCGAGATGACGGCGAGCTTGCCGACTTCGCACGCACCGCGATGGAACAACAGCACGAGCTGATCGAATCGATCAACTCACAGCATGAACACCTTGCCACCGCCGCCGAACAGCTGGTTCTCCAGGATTCCACGGCCCGCAAGGAGCTTCTGACCGAACATGCCAGGCTGCAGCTACAGATCGAAGCCGAACGAGCCAACATCGACCGACTGCGTGGCGACCTGGTGGACGAACAACGACACCTCGCCGCCGCTCGTCACCGGGACCCGATCATCGCACACACACTGCAGACGTTGGGCACCACGTTGATCGTCACCCTGCCGCTGCTGGTCTGTGCGATCGTCGTACGGAGTGCGCACTCAGCCGAACCCGAACAGCTGCTCAACGAGCTGCTGATCGGCGAGGTGGCTGGCCACAACACGATGCTGGGTTGGCAACCGAAACATCTCCCGCTCCAGGACGATCCCCTCGACACAGCCACCGCCGCCGGGCACATCCACCAACACACCGAACCGGAAGGAATCTGACATGGCCAACCTGATGCTTCACTGCGGATCACATCGCGTCATGCGGGACGACCTCGCCGAGGTTCCCACGCCGACGCCAACAAGAACCTGGCAACCCATTCGCCACCGCCACCTCCTGGAGCTCGTCGATGCAACAGTCGCAGACCACGGCTTTGAGGTCACCAGCGAGGCTCACGGTCTGTGGGGAGACGGCTCACGGTACTTCGGCTTGTTGGAAGTCTCCCAAAACGGAACTCCACGCGACCACCGGACCGTGATTGGCATTCGAAACAGCCACGACAAGGCCTTTTCAGCGGCCATCTGTCTCGGATCCTGCGTCATGGTCTGTGACAATCTGTCGTTTGCTGGCGATGTCACCCTGAGCAGAAAACACACGCGACACGTGATTCGTGACCTGCCGGAACTCGTCGACGACGCGTTCAACAGGTTCCGGGAAATGGGAACCAGGCAGCAGGCTCGCATTGATGCCTACAAGCACTCGCGTCTTCGTGACCGAACGGCCCACGACCTGATCATCCAGGCCATCGACCGCAAGATCATCCCGGTCACACGACTCCCGGCGGTCGTCAGGGAGTGGCGGACGCCGATGCACGCCGAGTTCACTCACCACGGCAAATCGCTCTGGAGACTCCAGAACGCATTCAGCGAGACCTGGAAGGGGTCGAACCTGAATACGATCCCGCGTCGCAGCCAGCGGCTTCACCGCCTGCTGGATCGGGTCTGTGCGTACCCGATCACCACCTAGACAGCCTGCCGCCGCACACGTCACCGCCAGCCCGTTCTCCAGAAGGAGTGCGGGCTGTT
>CEUS01282430.1_pt1 | contig 16212 bp, 12 predicted proteins | sample 427031 | NCBI WGS metagenome assembly CEUS01 (sample SAMEA2622837, study PRJEB7988) | marine metagenome | biome: marine biome (ENVO:00000447); feature: marine epipelagic mixed layer (ENVO:xxxxxxxxx); material: "saline water (ENVO:00002010), including plankton (ENVO:xxxxxxxx)" | depth 140 m | reverse complement strand
GCTCAACGAATCAAAGACACCAATCATGAATGTCGCAACAACGACCGTAACATTCAATCCAAATAACAAACCCTTACGATTATGTACATGATCATTTAACGCTCCCAAAAACGGGCTCAGAAGAAACACAATTAACATTGCGAGCGCTACTGGAAACCCTAAATCACCATCATTTCCACCTTTTTCACCTGTGATCCAGAGTGGCATAAACAAGCCAACAACACCGGCATTAAACACAGTATTGGCCACATCATAAATAATCCATGATGAAATTGATTTGTTTCTTACAATCTCAGAAATCAACACTACAATACCCCTGTTGGTATATCTAATTCGAACTTATCGTATACTATCTGAGAAGGTTTGAGAAACTCGAATAATGAGGTTTTAATGCATAGGTCAACATGGTTTTTCGGAATCGCAACAATTTTTATCACGACATTGCTTACCGCCAATATCACCGCAGTGAAGCTAGCCGACTTTGGAACTTTTCCTCTCATCGGTGAGACCGTTTTACCCGCAGCCATCATCATATTCCCCCTTAGTTATATTGTTGGAGACATTCTCACTGAAGTGTATGGTTTTGCTGCTACGAGGCGGGTGATATGGATGGGTTTCTTTGCAAATCTAATCCTCGTCATCTTCATCTATTTATGCCAGCTTTTACCTCCTGCTGTTTTTTGGAATGGGCAAGAGGCTTACGAAAACATTCTCGGTTTTACTAGCCGTCTCCTCATTGCTTCTTTCACTGCCTACCTAGTTGGAGAATTCGCAAATTCAATGATCCTTGCTCGCTTAAAGGTCATCACTGAAGGACGCTGGCTATTTATTCGGACAATCAGCTCAACCGTTGTTGGCCAAGGCATTGATTCGGCCCTCTTCATAACAATTGCATTTCTAAACGTTTTAGATGGTAGTGACCTCATTCGCATGATAGCCCTTCAGTGGTCATTCAAAGTACTTTACGAAGTAATCGCCACACCCTTGACTTACGCCATCGTCGGATTCTTGAAACAAAAAGAAAATATTGATATTTATGACGAGGAAACAAGTTTTAATCCGCTACAACTACGCTAAGAATATTGTTGTAACGTAACCGAATCATCCACGCAACATGCTCATTAATATGCAAGATCGTCGTTCTCAAAAGGAGTAGACATGATAAACACAGAAAGACTTGTAAAAACATTTTGTGACCTCGCGCAAATAGATAGTCCCTCAGGTGAGGAGGATGCTATTGCAGAAGACTTGTTGCAACGATTAGGAAGCCTTGGAATAGACGCAAAAAGGGATACACACGGTAACGTTGTAGCTCATGAAGATGGCCCAACCCCCCTCTTACTATCAGCCCATATGGACACCGTCGAGCCAGGACGAGGGGTGAAGCCCAGAGAAGAAGCGGGCCAAATAGTTTCAGATGGCACCACAATCTTGGGTGGGGACTGCAAAGCAGGTTTAACCGCTATCTTAGAAGCCCTCACATCCATACAGGAAGAAAATACCAGCCGAAAACCAATTGAAATTGCATTTACGCGTGGCGAAGAATTGGGTTTAGTTGGTGCACGCAACCTTGAATTTTCTACATTTAAATCAAAAGAGTGCATTGTCTTTGATGGAGAAGGCCCGCCTAATCGCATAACGTCAGGGACACCAACATATATTGGGTTTGACATTCGTATTCAGGGGAAAGCCGCACACGCCGGTGTCGAACCCGAAAATGGAATTTCTTCAATCCAAGCAGCTGCTGATATCATTGCGGCATTGCCACAAGGCCGGCTAGATGATGACACAACATTTAACACCGCTATAATCGAAGGCGGTTCCGTACGAAATGCAGTGCCGGAAAATACAATCGTGAAAGGTGAATTCCGAAGCAGAAATGCCGAATCACTGGCACTCGCGAGGAAACAATTCGAAGCAGCCATCGAAAAAACGAAAGCCTCTTTCCCGGAAGCAACGATTAGCCATTCACTAAACACCGAATTTGAGATGTACAACATTAGCGATAACGAACCCGTACTACAACAAATACAGAAGGGCTTAAAAGCAATTGGATTAGAACCGGAATTGGAACCGACTGGTGGTGGTCAAGATGCCAATATCCTACGTGAAAATGGTATCAATGCCATCGCTGTCGGAATGTCATCTCATAATGCTCATACTGTCCGCGAGTATGTAGAAATATCAGAATTAGTCAATGCAGCGAAACTTTGCGAGCAGATGCTGCTCTCCAATTGACAAAACGATTAATCATCCAAAAATTAGTAACCAGTACTGGATTGGAGACAAAATTTGCTTTTTTATAACAAACTTCAAGAAACGATTAGTAAACAAAACAGCCTACTCTGTGTAGGCCTTGATCCAGACCCCGCACATTTAGAAGGCAAAGACGTCGCTTCATTCCTCAAATCAATTATCAGTGCAACGCATGACCTCGTATGTGCTTACAAACCGAACCTCGCATTTTTTGAAGCAATGGGACCAGAAGGCCTTAAAATTTTAAAAGACGTCCGTGATGTAATCCCTGGAAATATTCCTGTGATTGGTGATGCAAAACGTGGAGACATCGGAAATACTGCCGCGAAATATGCAGATTCCTTATTTAATATCTACGGATTTGACGCAATAACAGCGAATCCATACCTCGGAAAAGACGCATTAGACCCGTTCTTAGAATACAAAGATAAAGGTGTTTTTGTACTATGCAGAACAACCAATCCTGGTGCAAGTGATATACAAGAGCTCTCGGTCGATGGAACACCCTTGTACCAGATAGTTGCACAAAAAGCACAAAATGATTGGAACACCAATGCCAATATTGGACTCGTTGCTGGCGCAACACACCCCGATGATATAGCGCGCTTGAGGGGCATTTGTCCAGATATGCCCTTTCTCGTCCCTGGAATTGGGGCACAAGAAGGTGACCTAGAAAAAGCGACAAAAGCCAGTTTGAATATTGAGAAAAGTATGGCTGTCATAAACGTATCACGTGGCGTTTTATATGCCGATAAAAGCTCTAGTTTTGCGGATGCCGCTCGTACTGCTTCTGAAAAATATCGTGAACAGATCAACATCGCAAGAGGAATGTAATGTCCTGCCTTCGCAAGGCAATTACAAACCGATGTTGTAAGGGATCTGGGCAATGCAAATAAGCGACAAGCGAGTATGGCGATGTAGAGTCTGTAAGCAAGACCTAACGCCTCGCTGTCCAACATGTCAGGTCGTTATTGGCCAATCCGAAGCTGAGATAGGTACGTGCAACACGTGCCGCAGGACATTACCAGAGAACTTAGCCAATTGCCCTCATTGCTCCACTGAAAAATCCTTAATCTTTTCGCCCGCTAACGGTTATCCAAAAGGGTTACGAGGAATACTGTTGTCTGCAACAAAAAGCGGGCAGGTATTAATTGGTCTAGTTCAAGTAATTGGGCTATGCCTCATAATCCAAAGCTTCGGGAACATATACATTCTCCCTGGTGATTTAGAAACCGTAGATCCTTTTCCCATACGAGCGATTGGTATCGTTCTTTTATTTGGATTAGTACTAGTTCAATTCCTGTTGATATACACCATATTCCGCTTAAAGCGTGTACCCGTTCGAATTGGTATTACATCATCCCAAACAAAAACTTGAACTACGTGACCGCTAAAAAAGGAGAGGGATTTTATGAAATCATAATACAGCCAAGCAGCGTCACACGAAACTACCCATCAATTCTGAAAAAGTGGGGGCCTGTCCGAAAATTAAAATTGGACCTTGTAGCACTAAATATCTTAATCAGTCGCATTCAGGCGCTTCATAAGTCGGGACTTTTTCCGAGCGACATTATTCCGGTGTAACAGGTTCTTAGACCTTGCTTTATCTAGTTGCGTAATAGCACCCTTAACGTCAGCATCAGCTGTTTCGCCATTATCAGCGGCAGCATCACGAGCCTGTCGAACAACTGTCCTGAGTTCACTACGTGTTGCTCGATTCCTATTACGGCGCGTTTCTGATTGCCGCGCTCTTTTTTTTACTGAATCTCCTTTAGCCAAACCATTTCTCCTTCGGTTTCAAATCACTTTAACTCGAGGTTGTCCCCGATCCAATCCGTGCTGCGCTTCGCACTCCCCTAACCTCTTCTAACCTTGAAAACATCAAGCTCAGCTGATTGAGGTTCGCGACATGCAACGTGAGCGATATAGTAACGGAACCATCGGGTCGATGTCTATCACTCACCGTAGATATGTTAACTTTCTCAGCTGAAACAACCGTGGTTAAATCGCGTAATAAACCCAATCGATCCCAAGCTTCAACGGAGATCTCTACAGGTAACATTTGTGGCGTGTCAGACCAATCAGCTGGAACCAATCGTTCTGGCTCATCTTCATTCACAACTCCGGCACACTCTGTTCGATGAATAGTAACCCCACGCCCACGAGTAATATATCCAATAATATTTTCCCCAAAAATCGGATTGCAACATCCAGCCAAACGGGTTTCCATGTTGTCGAGCCCAAGTATACGGACTTCTGCATTCGTTTCTTTAACTTTTTCAGTAACCACCGGGGGGCTAGGCTCCGTCTCGGGTAAGAGGGTTTTCGCTATTTGGTGAATTCCTAATGCACCTGTACCTATATCTGAATATAAATCATCTATCGATTTGTATTCGAAAATCTTTGAAATCCCATCAGCATCCAACTCTATGCCTAACCGTTTTGATTCACGCTCAAAAATGCGGCGCCCCGTTTGCAAATTCTCTTCGCGCGCTTGCTTCCGAAACCAGCTGCGAATCTTGGATCTCCCGTTCGCTGTACGAACGTAGCCTAAATTAGGATTCAACCAGTCAAGACTTGGTCCTTTAACTTTACGACTGGTTAATATTTCAACAGTATCCCCATTCTGTAATATTGTTGAAAATGTAACGAGTTTCCCGTTCACTTTGGCGCCACTACATTGATATCCAAGCTCAGTATGAACAGCGAACGCAAAGTCCAATGGTGTCGAATCTGCTGGCATCTCCTTAATGTCACCCTTGGGGGTATAGACGAAGACCTGATCCGGCAACACATCTGACCGAACTGATTCCATAAATTCTTCAGCTCCCGTAACGTCACGCTGCCAATCCAACAATTGCCTTAACCAAGTAATTCGCTGTTCGAACTCATCATCCAATGCCTCACCCTCTTTATATTGCCAATGTGCTGCCACACCGTATTCGGCAAACTGATGCATCTCAGGTGTGCGAACTTGAATCTCAACAGGCTTATTACCTACTGCCTGTACGGTCGTATGAAGTGAGCGATACCCATTCTCACGGGGACTCGCAATATAATCATCAAACTGACCGGGCAAAGGCCGCCACAACGAATGTGCAACGCCAAGAGCGTGATAACATTCTTGAACATCCTCAACGATAACTCTAAGAGCAAAAAGATCGTATATATCGGCGAAGCGTCGTCCTTCTTGTTCGTAGCGCACAATCTTGCCATGAATACTATAGAGATGCTTGGGACGTCCAGAAACATCCGCAGAAATACCTGCTTTTAGGAATGCCTGACGTAAATCATGCGTGACCTGAGTTATATACCGCTCACGCTCCTGCCTTTTCGTGTCAACCAGATCACTAACACGCTTATATTCTCTAGGCTGAATATATCGGAATGCGAGGTCTTCAAGCTGCCATTTGAGCTGCCACATCCCCAAACGATGAGCAAGGGGAGCATATATATCCAAAGTCTCTTGAGCGATTCTTTTTCGATCCTCAAAGTCAAGAAAGTCCAAGGTACGCATGTTGTGTAACCGGTCAGACAACTTTATCAATACAACACGTATATCACGTGCCATCGCAACAAACATTTTTCGCAAGCTTTCAACATGTAGCTGTTCATCATTCCGGGATACTGAGGCCTGCGAGGCAGAATCAGGCTGTACACGTTCAAGCTTCGTCACACCATCTACAAGACCCGCGACCTCTTCGCCGAACTCCAGCTCTAATACCTCAATGGACGTATCACTATCTTCAACAACATCATGCAGAAGAGCTGCAATGAGAGTAGGTCCATCTGCCTGAAGCGACGCCAATTCATTTGCCGTCTGATAGGGATGCTCAAAGAATTCTTCACCAGAAACACGTCGCTGACCCTCATGGGCCGATTTCGCGAAAGAATAGGCACGCCGAAGATCTGATATCTGATCGGTTTGCAGATACGATTCTACCTTTGCAGCAAGCTTTCCGAATTCCATGAAACACTCATTCAAACCCTGTTTCAACCAGTATAGCTTTCGCTATTTCAATTCGCAAAACTAAAGGGATCTTGAGGATCTATTTTGCATGAATTACTATGAAAACAATTGAAGCAAAGCACACGAAACTACACTGTAGGTGTTAAGGTCAGGACCGAGTCTTTGACGTCGTACGCAAGCAACGCGTACAAAGACGCAACCGCTGTTTTTTTCCATTATTAACGACGGTAGCTCGCTGAACGTTAACATTCCACCGACGATTCGTTTTTCTATTAGAGTGGCTCACGTTATGCCCAAATTGGGGACCACGGCCACATACTTGGCATTTTGCCATGACAATCAACCTTTTTGACGCAAATCTGGGGTTCCAGTAAAATCAGAAATCCATACTAACAAATGAGGGCACCAGTGACAAGAAAACCGAACAAACAATCGGAAACCTGTTCCCCACCTCAAATGTTAGCCGCGTTACATGCTGGAAATACGTGGCTTGAGGCAAACGTTGAGTTCATCAACGCTCTGAATGTCTTCCCAGTCCCCGACGGGGATACTGGAACTAACATGCTGCTGACTTTTCGTTCAAGCCTCCAAAGTACTGATACACTACCAAAAACCGATTTCGAGATCCTGACAAAAACCATGTCAAAGGCTGCGCTACTCGGTGCCCGTGGCAATAGTGGTGTCATACTGTCACAAATAATAGATGGCTTTGCGAAGGGACTATCTGAGAAGAAAACGATCGATGGAGAATCGCTCACATTTGCATTTCAAGAAGCTTCAAAAGCTGCTTCGAACGCAATGGTCGATCCGGTTGAAGGCACCATGTTGACCGTGATCAGAGACGCAGCCACTGGAGCGAAAGAATTCATCAGAACCACTCCTGATTCGAGTCCCTCCGGAGTATTGCAAGCGGCCCTTACGGCTGCAAGAAAATCTTTGGAAAATACTCCCAACCTGCTTCCTGTTCTTAAGCAAGCAGGGGTCGTTGATTCAGGCGGTCAAGGATTGGTCATTTTGTTAGAAGGAATCTGCAATCACATTGATGGAAAACCCTTGCCGATTCCATATATCCATTCGGGAAACATCGATACTGACTGGATCAAAAGCCAAAATACAAGTGAAGATTATGGTTTTTGCACTGAGTTCGTCATCCAAGACATGAATACTCCCTTTGAGGAAGTGCAATCGGTTTTACGAAAACTCGGTGACTCAGAAGGATTGATAGGAGATATTTCGCTTGCTAGAGTCCATATCCACACGGATGATCCCGACGCTATTTTAAAATATGGAGAAGGCGTCGGACAATTGGAGCAAGTATCAATCCGTGATATGGAGCAACAACATGACCAATTTCTATCCTTTCATGACAATACTGATTTGGCGATAGCGTCCGGCGTAGTTACAGTTGCATCTGGTGCAGGCTTTGCTAACATCATGCGCAGCCTAGGGTCAAGCGCAGTCGTTTGGGGCGGGCAAACGATGAATCCAAGCGTTGAAGACCTTCTTACCGCAATTGAATCCGTTCCTTCAAATGACATCATTCTGTTACCAAATAACAAAAATATAATCCAAACAGCAAAACAAACCCATTCAGTTACGGGCAAGAATATCCATGTTATAGCGACAACAAGCATGGTGGAAGGAATCGCTGCATTGATAGCTTTCCTACAAGACGTACCAGCAGCTCAAAATGTTGTTGATATGACTCAAGCATCATCGATCGAGTGGGGAGAAATAACCCATGCAGTAAGAACCGTCCAGATGAACGGGGTCACTGTCAATGCGGGAAGCCCAATAGGTATTTCTGATGATACGATTATATCAACCGGTAACACCTCCGAAGAATCTCTTTTGAACCTCTGCAAGAAACTTCAAGTAAAGACGGATACAATACTCAGTGTGTATTATGGTAGCGAAGTAGAAGACTCAACGGTGGAGGAGACAACGATGATGCTACGTAGCGCCTTTCCGGAAACTGAGATTGAGCTGCTGTACGGTGGGCAACCCCACTATGCATATATAGTGGCAGTGGATAATGAAAATGACAGTTAGTATCGTAACTGATAGCGTATCTGATATCCCTAAGGATATCGCAGAGAAATTGGGTATAACAGTCGTCCCCCTAAATCTTCATTTTGGTACGACAACCTATCTTGACAACATCGATTTAACTGCGGACGAGTTTTATGAACGGCTTCCAGATGCGAATCCTCTCCCTACTACCTCCCAACCATCCGCTGGCGCATTTGCAGATACATATCGTTCAGTTCTCGAAAACACCTCTGAAATCCTTTCTCTTCACGCTTCCTCAAAATTAAGTGGAACTTATAACTCTGCTGTCCTCGGAAGAGAAGAATTACTACAAGAATTGGAAAATAATGGCAACAACAACCCGCTCCACACTATTGAGGTTATTGACACACAATGGGTGTCGATGGCGCAGGGGCTCCTAGTGATTGCAGCCGCGGAAGCCGCTCAAGACGGTATGAACTTAAACGACCTGAAATCCCTAGTAAATGACCTCTCAAGCCGCACACATATTACAGCGGTTGTGGATACGTTAGAGTACTTAGCGCGAGGGGGCAGGCTCGGTAAAGCAGGTGCGTTTTTGGGATCAATTTTAAGTTTGAAACCAATCCTAAAAATTGAAGATGGTGAAGTTCAACCTGCCGGACGTGTTCGTTCAACAGCAAAGGCTCGACAACAACTACGAGAGAACGTAATAAACGCTGCTCCCGTCGAACGACTCGCTTTAGCGTATAGTACAACTCGAGACGTCGCTAATGAAATGGCTGCAGAATTGCAGCAACATGTAGTGTCAGGAGAGGTGATCCTTTATCAAATTGGTCCCGTAGTTGGAACACATGCAGGACCTGGGCTAATCGCAACTGCCTGGATTGACACAAAAGGCTAACAATCCGAAAAATTCTACACAAACCAAGAAAAAACGATACAACCTTTCTTTGCGGGAGAATATTTCGTATTGGCAACAGACTGCAGTACTTTAAATGAATCAACGTATCGAACAAAAGATCGAAGCTCTTCGCAAGATTCTTTTACATGAGAAAGAACGCGGCTATAGCGATGATGCCGTATTCGGCGGATTAGACAAGTTTTTCATCCAATGGCTGGAAGATCCTGATATTGATCTTTATTTCACACAAACCGGCATGGTGATTCCATCGTATGCGAGTCTTAGCGGAACAGATCGACAAGATTGGGTCACACAAGCAATTTCATTATTGGAACCACACAATCTGAAAACACCCGGACCAATCCCCTTGCATCATGCATCTAGTTCGATAGCACCCAAAAAAACCAATCAGGGTAAGAAAAAAACCACTCGCAAATCGACTGCCGATAAAGAAAATCTTCCAATCGCACTTGAGACGCCCTTGCCAACACTTCCAGGTATTAAAAAAGAAACTCTTAATAAACTGGAGAAGATAGGGATCGCATCATATCGCGACGCGATCACCCACTATCCATATCGCCACAACGATTTTTCACATACTGTAACAATATCTAGCCTTGTTGCTGGAATTGATCAAACAATTCATGTAATGGTGACTCACGCTGCGCAAAAGCAAATGGGCCGTAAGATGAGGGCGGCTGAAATTACTGCAACTGATAACACGGGAGAAATTCAAGTTATCTGGTTCAATCAACCCTATCTTGCACAAACATTCAAACCAGGAACACGCCTCGCGCTGAGCGGCAAGATCACGCGCTTTCGTAATCGCCCGGTTTTAGAGAACCCCGAATATGACATCCTATCGAGCACCACCGGCACAATACACACTGGGCAGCTCGTACCAGTGTACCCACTTACAGAAGGGTTGACTCAAAGAACGACGCGACGAATTATTCGGCATGCATTGGAGAACTGTATTCCCAAGATCAAAGATTTTGTACCTCCCAAAATAATCAATCGCCTTAATCTAAAAAACAGAAGTCAAGCCATTCAGCAATATCATTACCCGGACAATGAGATCACGAAGGAGCAGGCAAGGATACGACTCGCGTTCGATGAATTGCTTCTTTTACAATTAGGCGTTCTTGCGCGACGCCGAGATTGGCATGACCAAGAAGTCCGTCCCGCAATACCCACAAATCAACAATTGCTGCAAGATTTCCAAAAACTGCTTCCCTTCAATTTAACTAGTGACCAAGAAAAAACTCTCGATGAAATCCTTGAGGATATGGCTGACCAGAGGCCAATGAGCCGTCTCCTCCAAGGCGAAGTAGGTAGCGGGAAAACTGTTGTTGCTACGGCCGCGTCAATCATGGCCGCGGCAAATGGATATCAAGTCGCTCTTATGGCGCCTACCGAAGTACTCGCCGAACAGCACTTCCAAACGATTGCCAATATACTCAAACCTGCCTCTGATGGTAATGCCACAGATGATCCTTACCGCGGTTTTAGTAACTTGCTTGACCGACCATTACGTATTGCTTTACTTGTTGGAAGTCAAACAAAGAAGCAAAAGAAAACTCTCCAAACTTTAATCAAACGTGGGGACGTCGACATCGTAATTGGCACCCATACACTGATCCAAGATGAGGTTGGATTTGCGAACTTGGGATTGGCAATTGTAGATGAACAACAAAGATTTGGGGTCAATCAACGTGCAGCGTTACGGAAAAAGGGTCAGGACATCCCACACCTTTTGGTAATGACGGCCACACCAATCCCGCGCACCCTTGCATTGACAATGTATGGCGACCTCGACATCTCAACAATCAGTGAACTGCCGTCGGATCGGCAGGAAATTAAAACCCGTGCACTTAAGGGTAACCAACGAAAAGCAGCATATGATTTTATACGTAATCAAGTTCAAGAGGGGCGACAAGGATTTATAATCTGTCCCCTCGTTGAAGAATCAGAAGTGATCGAAGCACGTGCAGCGGTTGCAGAACACGAACGTCTTTCACAAGAAATTTTCCCTGAATTCCATTTAGGCCTACTTCATGGGCGAATGAAACCTCAGGAAAAAGATGCTGTTTTAAAACAATTTCGTGACGGCGAAATCAACGTATTGGTTTCCACTGCCGTCGTTGAAGTTGGAATCGATGTTCCGAATGCCACTGTCATGTTAGTCGACGGAGCAGATCGATTCGGATTATCTCAACTTCATCAATACCGTGGTCGTGTGGGCCGCGGACAACACCAAAGTTACTGTATGTTTCTCTCCGAATCATCGTCTTCAGATGTAGCGCAAAGACTTGAGACCATCGAACACACATTAGACGGATTTCAATTAGCGGAAGCCGATCTTCAGCTCCGAGGCCCCGGTGAATTTTTTGGTACTAGGCAAAGTGGTTCCATAGACCTGAAATTAGCGAAACCATCAGACACAGAACTCCTCACCAATGCACGTGAAGAAGCGCACCTCATGTACCAAGATGACCCCGACCTCGAAAAACCAGAACATGCTTCCCTTAAAGAGGAAGTAACGCTCTTTTGGCAAGGAACTGACGAGGCGCCAATTGACACAAATGGATCATGAACGTTCACTAAGCAATGTTATCAACGCCCGGTAAACTTAGGGTCTCTTTTCTCCATGAATGCACTAGCTGCTTCTTTACTGTCTTGCGACCCAAAAGTTATTTGTTCTGCCAAAAGACCGAATTCTAACGAGGTATTGAGAGATGTCCACAGATGACGGTTAATGGTCATCTTCGTTAAGCGAATCGCAAGCGTAGGCCCGTTCGCTAATTCATGCGCAAACTCCATCGCCTCATGCAATAATTGATCGGCCGGCACAACACGATTCACGAGACCAATTTTACTCGCTTCATCTGCATTGAGTAACCGCCCAGACATTAACAACTCCTTTGCACGATGTGGCCCAATGAGATACGGCCATATCACCGCACCTCCATCACCCGCTACCAAACCTGCTCGAACATGAGTATCACCGATACGTGCTCTGTCAGATGCAAAAATCACATCAGACATCAAAGCTAGGGTGGCTCCTAAACCTGCAGCCACACCATTCACGGCTGCTATGATTGGAACCTCGCAATTTAGGAATTTCTGGATAAGATGCTTCGGACTCCGCAGTAAATCCATTGGAGACCGCGGTTCCGGTGTTGTTCCTTCGGCGAAGTTCGCAATTGATTTCACATCGCCTCCGGATGAGAAGCCGCGCCCCGCTCCCGTAAGCACCACCGCATTGATTTCTTCGCTGACACCAACCTCAGTCAAAAAATCTTCCATTGCCTCATGCAAACCATCCCCAATTGCATTAAGAGTTTCAGGGCGATTTAGCGTCGCCAAAGCTACTTTATCTTCTACTTCAATCGACAAGTGACGATCCTCATATTTACTGTAATCCATTACCACTCCTCGCTAAACCCAAACAATACCTGGTTGACACTAAAAATCTACAGCTTCAGTAGATATCTGCTGCACTATGCCTAATGAAACGCCCCGTAATTATAAACTTCCTACGGTCTGTGCGCGAAACCGCAAAGATACCTATATAATGGTCGGATCATGTTAGCAGAAGATATACGGATTTTAGTCCAAAACGCCCTCCTAGAATCTCAAAAAGCAGGGAAATTACCTACCGTTACGATTGATGATTACGGAATCGAGCGACCCCAGGATCCTCAGCACGGAGATTACGCTACCGGTCTGCCTATGAAAATGGCACGAACTGCACGCATGAATCCCATGGAAATAGCTAAGATTCTCGTGGGTTTCATCCCAGATCAAGATGAAATATCAAACGTAAACGTAGCCCCCCCGGGATTCATCAATTTCACGCTCTCCGCTGAATGGCTACGAGATCAAATACAGAACATTCTGGTGCAAGGGATGGATTTTGGAAACTCAACTATCGGGCAAGGTCAGAAAGTACAAATCGAATACGTCAGCGTTAACCCAACGGGACCAATACACGTGGGGCATGGACGAGTCGCTGTCATCGGAAGCGCTTTGGCGATGGCTCTCGATGCAGCAGGCTTTAACGTCCAACGAGAATATTATGTGAATGATGGTGGAAACCAGATGGAACTATTCAACTCATCACTTTGGGCCCGATACCAGCAAGAATTAGATGTACCAGCTGAAATGCCAGAAAATGGCTATATCGGTGAATACGTATCTGAACTAGCGAGAGATCTCATTGAGGCGCACGGCCAAAAGTTCCTTGACCTACCAGGAGATCAAGCATCTAAAGAATTAGGCAAAATTGGGATGGACAAAGCTCTCGATCAAATCAAACGGGACCTCGAACGCTTAAATGTGACATTCGACGAATGGTTCAGTGAACTCAGCCTTTTTTCTGATAACACATACGATACTTCAATGAACACTCTTAGAGAACAAGGGTATGTAATGGAAAAGGAAGGGGCACTCTGGTTTGAATCAACTGCCCTCGGAGATGATCGAGACAATGTACTAGTCCGTAGTAGTGGAGTTCCGACGTATTTTGCAGCTGACATGGCATATCACTACAACAAATTCGGTATTCGCAAATTCGACCGAGTCATTGATGTCTGGGGCGCCGACCACCAAGGGCATGTCCCTCGCATGAAAGCTGCAGTGGAAGCATTGGGATATGACCCAGAAAAACTAGACGTAATAACCGTCCAGTTAGTGACGCTGAAACGAAGTGAGGAATTACTACGTTTATCTAAACGGCGTGGCGAAATCATCACTCTTTCAGAATTATTAGATGATGTTGGACCGGATGCCTGCCGTTATTTTTTCCTGATACGCTCAGCTAATACACAGATGGAATTTGATCTTGATCTGGCTAAAAAAGAAGCCCCTGATAACCCCGTATTCTATATCCAATATGCACATGCACGCATCGCAAGCATTCAAAGAACTGCTGACGAGGGAAACCTATCATCCGAGGGAGCAAAACTATCTTTACTAGTTGAGCCGATCGAATTAAGCCTGATCCGGAAAATGCTCCAACTACCTGAAGTTATAAACACGGTTGCCGTGACACTTTCACCGCATAGTTTAGCCCATTACGCTCAAGAACTGGCAACGCTATTCCATGATTTTTATACCCAATGTCGAGTAATCACTGATGACCGTGAATTGACTGCATCACGATTGTTACTCGTAGAAGCAACTCGCCTTGTATTAGCGAAAACGCTTTCATTAATGGGGATGACCATCCCTGATCGAATGTAAATAGAAAAACCCCTGTAGACGTCCTAACCCCGTTCCGATAATGGGACGTATTCCAAGTCCATTGGCCCGGTATATTCCATTAGTGGCCGTATCAACATATTCCTCGAATATTGTTCAACGACATTTAATGTCCACCCAGGAATACGGCCTAATGCAAAAATAGATATAAAGGTATCATCGGGAATATCAAGAAGATAATAAATTGACCCTGCAAAAAAATCGACGTTTACATGTATCCCTTTAGCTTGATATGGCTTCATCGCCTCCTGCAAATGAGACAGAATTTCAAACCATTGGGGCTGCCCCTTAGCGTCACCCAATTTTTGTGACCTATCTCTCAAATGACCAGCTCGGGGATCTTCTGCCTTGTAAACACGATGTCCAAATCCCATCACACGCCCACCATTGTCCAACAAATTCCGAGCGTATTCATCTGCATTTTCTGGGGAACCAATCTCCTCAGACATCGTCATAACTTCTTCGGCCGCCCCACCATGAGCCGGACCTTTCAAAGCTCCGACACCAGCTACTACGGCCGAGTGAAGATCACTATTTGTTGATGCAACAACTCGAGCAGTAAATGCAGATGCATTCGCACCGTGCTCAGCATGCAAAATGAAATCAACATCCATTAATTTCGTTTCTTCTTCTGTCGGTTCCTTGCCAAACAGCATGTAGAGGAAATTCCCTGCATGTGTCAAATTCGGATTCGGTTCAACAGGTTCCAGACCTTTGCGTATACGGTCATGAGCAGCAACAATCGTAGGAGCTTTCGCTGTTAGCCGGAGCCCTTTACGAATAGTTGCCTCAATAGAATTGTCACGCACATCGGGATCAAACGCCGCCAGTGCCGAGATTGCTGTCCGCAAAACATCCATCGGATGCGCATCTTTCACCTGCGAGATAATCTCTAAAACAGGCGCCGGAATAGTTCTATCATGGCGTAATTCTCGGTCAAACGTGTTCAGTTCGTCTGAATTGGGTAATGTTTCCTTCAGTAATAAATGAACGACTTCCTCAAATGAAGATTTTTCTGCCAAATCATGAATGTTATACCCACGATAGAGGAGCTTCCCTACTTCTCCATCAATGAAACATGATTCCGTACGATCCAGATAAACTCCGGATAGCCCTCTTTTTAACTCGATGCCACTCGCATCTGGCATATTAACCTCCTAGGATTCCTTTAATCATATGAAAAGATCCTTCATTAATGAATCTCGGCTACGATTCTACCATTGAGCATGAAACTGAACAATATATTTTATAATTACAATTCAGAGATAACCGTGTTTTTCGGAAGATTTTATCCTTTTATCGTCAAGCTGTTGTTAACAAAAACTCCCTAATTTCCTTTTGTTATTCAATACATATTCTTCTGAATTAAGTATAAATTTAAGAAGTCCATTTTAGATATTCGCAGGTCTTTTGACTTTACTTATTTTTGAATCAAAATATCTTCTTATTTTTCAATGATATTCAGCAATTGTAGATTCTGTGAACATCTTTTCAAAAAGCTGAAGAACGTTCAAACCCACCAAAACAATCCCTATCATTGATGCAAACATGAGCAAGATATAACTGAACCAGTATCGCTGGTTTATTGACTGAGGTAACATTAGAACATGAAAATCTCTAATCTATTCGGGAAAACCTTGCGTGACGATCCCTCTGAAGCTGAAACAGCAGGCCACAAGCTACTGTTGAAGGCTGGCTTTGTCCAACCTTTAGCATCTGGGATCTACAGTTACATGCCAATTGCATTACGAAGCTTACAAAAAATCGAAGCAATCATACGTGAAGAAATGAATGCAGCCAACGGTCA
>CEUS01075178.1_pt1 | contig 16232 bp, 20 predicted proteins | sample 427031 | NCBI WGS metagenome assembly CEUS01 (sample SAMEA2622837, study PRJEB7988) | marine metagenome | biome: marine biome (ENVO:00000447); feature: marine epipelagic mixed layer (ENVO:xxxxxxxxx); material: "saline water (ENVO:00002010), including plankton (ENVO:xxxxxxxx)" | depth 140 m | reverse complement strand
GTTGGCGACAAGGTTCCACCTGCTATCGAACAGCTGGGGGCGTCCATTGAGTTTGTTGATAGCGATGAGTTGGCTTGGGGAGACCTGTCTCGGTTTGACGTTATAGTGACTGGTGTGCGGGCGTACGAGCGAAGGGCAGACCTTCGCGCCAATAATGACCGGTTACTTCAGTATGTTGATGGAGGAGGAACGCTCATCGTTCAATACAACAAATTCGAGTTTAATGAAGCCCAATACGGTCCCTATGCCGCTGAAGTTAGTCGAAATCGTGTTACTGATCAGCAGGCTCCTGTTCGCTTGTTAACAACAGACCATTCTGTGTTCGGTTGGCCGAATTCTATCGGTCCAGCAACTTGGAACAATTGGGTTCAAGAACGCGGTTTGTACTTCCTTGGCGAGAAGGATCCTAAATATACGGACCTAGTTGAGCTTGAGGATACCTTTGAGTGGAATCCGGGCAGCAAACGGGGTGCCTTGGTTGAAGCGCAGTACGGCTCTGGCCGTTGGATTTATGTTGGTCTCGGTCTTTGGAGACAACTTCCGGCCGGCACGGTAGGTGCATACCAATTACTCGCGAATCTTCTCAGTTTGGGTGCTGTGAATTAGCTATTAATAAACGAGAATAGCTTGTCGCGGTGGAGTGCAGACGGAAAACCACCCGGCAATAAAATGTCTACTGGTCGGTTCGGCCGAGTAGATACACGGCACCGCTTGGTTCTGCTACGCCACCCTCGGTTTCCAAGGTTAGAGCTACGGCGATTGGCAGCTGACTATCAGTTGGCTCGATTTTGACAAACGCTCGGCCTTCTGCGTCGACCCGGGCGAACCCAACTCCGATTGGATTTGGCGGCACCACAAACCAAATTTGATAAATCTGACCTGGTGGCAAGGGTGGTAAATTCGAAGCTACGATTAAGATTCCTTCAGTCTCGCTAAAAAAGACTCGACCCGAAGCATCCGGTGCGTCCGGTTGACCTTGGAGGTCGATACTGGTGACGTCAGTTGCCACCAGAATCTCTGCGAACCCACGCATTTCCGTCGTAGTTTGTCGTGCTGTCGCCGCGTCAAGGTTCGCAACTTCAATCTGAAGTGTTGTTGCTTCTAGATTTGCGCGTAGTTCTTGTGAACGAGTTACCTGGCTGGCTGCGTACCAACCGAGGGCACCCGCAACGATGAGAAACACGATCGCAACGATCTGATAAGGGGCTGACAGGCGTCGGCGGGTCGCCACTGATTTGACTGTTACCGGTTTGCCCTTCTTACGGGGAGACACAGTATCTGCGGTGCCGATGATTCGTTGCCGAAGTCCTTGTGGTAGTTCCAGAGGTGGCGCAACTTGCAAAAGCTTGTGGGTGACCGGAAGTAGTTTCGTCACAGTGTTGACACAAGCGCCGCATGTTTCAAGATGTTGTTCGAATTGTTCGCGCTCAGCTTTGGTCAAGCCACCCACACTATAGAAGCCGGCCAGTCCGTCGCAAGAATGCTGTGATGACTCAGTCATTGACACACGCCTACGCGTCTTGAAGCTTTTGTAATGCGTGTTCGACGTTCAGTCGAATACGGTCACTCGTCATATCAAAACGATCTTTAAGTTCGTCTTGAGTTAGACCCTCAAAGAACACCAAATCAATCGCATGGCGTTCTTCTGGAGCCAATTGTGAAAGTGCCTCGAGGAACAGAGCCTGGTCCTGACGGCTCATTAAAGGTTGTCGGTAGCCACCAGCAGGTTCGGGTATCACAGCGAGATGGCTCTCATTTTTCGAACCAGGGACATGAGAATCAGTTTCTGTGTGTCGTCGCGTGAGAGCTCGTTGGCGAACTAATGAGAGTACGGTATTGCCTAGTAAGTCGATGTTGGCCTGGGCATCTTCAGCGTCGTTACGGATCTCTTCGAACACAAGGGTTACCACTTCCTGGGCAGCCTCTGATTGACCGAGAATCCGAGCAGCCAGCGAATACGCCGGTTCCGCTACTCGGTCATAAAGGTTTGACAGCATTCGAGTATCTTACCGCGAAAAGTGCATTGATTTTCTTGGCTGTAGATTCTTCCATGGGTATATTCAGTTTCTTGGTTAAATTGGTTCACAATCGACCGGAGGTTGAAATGAACAAGAAGGCAAACTGTCGATCAACGCGTCTTGCCAGAGTCGGACGGCGGGACTTTGTCTTTTCTGCAGTTGGCATGTTTAGTTTCTTCAACGGATCGGTTTTGCTCTCACAGTCAGCTGTTTCACGCCAAGAGATTCCACAGAGAGTACGGGGTGTTCGCGCGATGACATTTGACGTTTTTGGTACGGTTGTTGACTGGCGGACGAGTATCGCCAAAGAAGCTGAGCTTGTGGGGCGCCGCTATGGGGTCCAGGCTGACTGGTGGAGTTTTGCTGACGACTGGCGTGGTGGATACGGCCCGGCCATGCAGCGAGTACGAAATGGCGAACTGGGGTGGACTAAGATCGATGATCTCCACCGTATAATTCTTGATCAGCTGGTTCCTCAATATGGATTAACCATGCTCAACGATGCTGAGCTGGACGAGTTAAACCGTGCCTGGCACCGACTCACACCATGGCCCGACACGGTTGAAGGCTTGACGCGTATGAAGAAAACTTATGTATTGGCGTCCCTATCGAATGGCAATGTGTCGTTGCTTGTTAATATGGCGAAGAACGCTGGACTTCCGTGGGATGCAGTTTTGTCTGCCGAGCTAGCCCAGCAGTACAAACCCGATCATGAGGTTTACCTGAAGGCCGCGGATCTGCTCGGTCTGGAGCCTGAACAGGTCATGATGGTGGCGGCGCATAAAGGAGACCTACGTGCGTCAGCAGAGGTGGGTTTCAGAACTGCGTATGTTCCTCGTCCCACGGAATATGGTCCGCATGTCAAGAGAGACCTGACTCCCGACCCAGACTTTGATCTCGTTGCAACCAACTTCCACGATATGGCTTCACAGCTTGGGCTCTGATACCGCTCACTTCTTCGTAGCAGCAGTTCTGAGCCTAACGTAATCGGCGACCCAGACACCTTCGGCCGTTCGTAGCGTTGGTTCCAAGATGTTTCTGACTTCTGCAAGCAGTTGTGGTCGTTCGGGTTTGTCCACTGTCTCCAAGAAGGATTTCGCGAAAATCTTGAGCCATACTGTGATATCTGACGGTAGTGGTGTCGGGCGTGGGAATACACTAAGCATGTCGATGTAAAAGTCGTGTGCTTCGAGTTTCGCTCGATAATCATCGCCTGTTGGAAAGTACCAGGGATTCGCATGACTCACGTCGATCCCGCGACGGTCAAGAGCGGTTTCGAGTGCATTTCGAATTGCCGAGACGCATCCGGCACCTCCGAATTCAGCTACTAGGCGTCCACCTGGTACAAGGGCTTTTTGAATTTGCTGGAGGACCAGATCGGCGTCGGTGATCCAATGCAAGACAGCATTTGAGAAGATTGCGTCGAATTCGTTTTCGAACCCAAGAGCTCTCGCGTCGAGGATACGTGCATCAATACCACGCTCGAGAGATGCCCACACTTGTTCCGGGCTGCTGTCGACCGCTACGACTTGACATCCAGCAGCAAGAAGTCTTTCCGTAAGGACACCATCACCACATCCAAGGTCGAGTACTCGCTCGCCAGGTTTCGGGTTAAGCAGGTCGATAAGGGGCTGACCAAGCTCTGAAACGAATCGCGCATGACGTGCGTATTCATCAGGATCCCAAGTTTGCGTCATATTGCTGCTGTTCTGTGTGGCGTCTAGGGCTGTTTGATTTTAAGTCGACCGGTATAAATCGCCATTCCCACAACAGCGTCGATATTGTGACTTGCAAGTTGATCAATTTCGGCCTGCGTAGTGATACCACCTGCCGCTGTCAGCCGGCGTGACGTCGCGCGTTTTACCGCCAGAATTGCTTTGAGGTCAGTTCCTTCCATCAAGCCTTCCTTGTCGACATGCGTATACAGGAACTCTCCACAGAAGGGTTCTAGGGCGCGTGCCGCATCAACAGCCGTGAGAGAAGTTGCCTCCGTCCATCCCTTGATTACAACCCGCCCGCCTTTACTATCGACCGCGATGATGATTTGTTCTGGATCAATGGCAGAGGCTAGTTTGTCGGCAAAATCGATATTGGGTTTACCTTTTCGAAAAAGTGACGATCCTACAATTACTGCCTGGGCTCCATAACCAAGCACCTCACGAGCGCGATCGATCGAACGAATGCCACCGCCAACACGGCAGGGGAGTGACGAAGCAACTTGACGAACTAAATTGTCGTTAGTGCCTGTTCCCATGGCGGCATCGAGGTCTATGAGTTGCACACAAGGGAAACCGCTAAAGCGGCCAATCCACAAGTCAACATCATCTGTGGCGATAGCAGGACGCTCGCCCTGTATCAACTGCACAACTTGGCCATCTTTGAGATCGATTGACGGTATCAGCATGGGAATCGTACGGGAATACCATTTTTGTGCAGGTGAGTTTTCAGGTCACTTACGGCATGTTCGTCGTAATGAAAGATCGAAGCGGCGAGTGCTGCATGAGCCTCGCCGATCGTAAAGATATCGACAAAGTGATCAAAATTGCCCGCCCCACCTGAGGCAATTACTGGAATGGAAACCGCATCCGATACCGCAGCTGTCAGCTCACAGTCGAACCCAGTTTTCGTGCCATCCCGATCGATCGAAGTCAAGAGAATCTCTCCGGCGCCACGATCCGCTGCTTCCCGCGCCCATTCTATTGCGTCTCGATCAGTTGCTTGTTGTCCACTACGGACATAGATCTGGAACTTATGATCAACGCATTTGGCGTCGATAGCCACGATGACTGCCTGACTACCGTAACGTCGAGCGAGAGTTGTTAAGAGTTCGGGCGTAGCGATGGCAGCGGTGTTAAGGCTGACTTTGTCAGCGCCGGCTTCAATGGCAGCATTAGCATGATCTTCGTTCTTGATGCCACCGCCCACACAAAGTGGTAGAAAGATTTCCGATGCGACCGCGTGGATCGTATCAGCCAGTGCTTTTCGTTCTTCGATGGTAGCAGTGACGTCAAGAATAACCACTTCGTCGATACCTTCGCGATTGTATCGGCGTGACAGCTCTGCGGGGTCGCCAGCCACTTGAAGTCCTTCAAAATTCACGCCCTTGACGACCGACCCATTCCTAACGTCGAGGCACGCGATGATACGTTTGGATAACATGGATTTAGAGGTTAGCGTCCGTATGATGGTCTAATTCGATTCAAAAAGTTTTTCAGGACGCGGAGACCCACTTCACCAGATTTTTCAGGATGAAACTGCACGCCGACTAACTGATCCCGTTCCACAACGCTAGCGAAATCCATCCCATAACGGGTAGACCCGACGCATTCGTCAGTTATGGGTGCTGCGAAGGAGTGCGTAAAATACACTTGTTGGCCTTCCGCGACCCCTTCAAGTATCCATGAGCCTCGAACTTGGTGAAGGCCGTTCCATCCGACATGCGGCACTTTAAACGGTCCGACCACTGAACTGTCTCCAGTTTCCCGTTGCAGTAAACGACAGCATCCATTGATTTCACCTAGTCCTGGCACAGTTGGAGCTTCGTCGCTACCATCAAACAGCCATTGGAGACCAAGACAAATTCCCAAGAGTGGCACACCTCGTTTGATTGCGGTTGAAATGCTTTGACGCCACACTTTGTCAAGCGTAGTCGTGGCTTCGAAGTTGCCAACTCCCGGGACGATGACCGCGCTTGCGTTCCTGAGGCCTTCTGCGGTCGTTGGCGTCTCAAACACCGCATTAAGGTGGCTGAGAGCTTTCCGTACAGACGTGAGATTACCGGCGCCGTAATCGATCAATTGAATCATGAGGTCTTGTCCTGTAACGCAGGCATGATCAGAGTAAATCCTTTGTACTCGGGAGCGCTCGGCCGAGCTGTTTGTCGCGTGAGCAGGCCACGCGTAGTGCCCGCGCAAAAGCTTTAAATAATGCCTCGATTTTGTGGTGACTGGAGCGGCCGTACAAAACCTTGACATGAACGTTCGCGCGGGCGCCTTGGGCGAAGCCGGCGAAAAAGTCATGGACAAGTTCTGCCTGTAGATCACCGACTCGCCGCACTCGGAGCTTCAAGTCGACCACTGTATGTATTCGACCACTTAGGTCTATTGCGGCGACACCGAGTGTTTCGTCCATTGGCATGACAAAATAGCCGGCTCGATTAATGCCGCGTCTGGTGCCGACCGCTTTTGAGACCGCTTCGCCGAGTGCGATTCCGACGTCCTCGACGGTGTGGTGTTGGTCTACATCTAAATCACCCACCGCTTTAATCTTAAGATCGAATAGTCCGTGCCGAGAAAGTAGTTCCAACATGTGATCAAGGAACCGGATGCCGGTACTCACGTCGTATCGGCCCTTTCCGTCAAGCGCTAGGCTGAGCTTGATCTTTGTTTCGCTGGTGTTACGTTCGATTGTGGCGCGTCGCACGATATCCTCCTACTTCAAACGCGTGCTGATCGATGCAGCATGAGCGATTAGTCCTTCTACGTTGGCTAGGGAAATCGTCGTTGGCGCTAGCCGTTTCAATCCCTCTTGTGTAACGCGTTGGACGGAATTAATACGAACAAAATCTGCTGCACTTAGTCCACCTCGAAATCGTGCGGCACCATTTGTTGGCAACACGTGGTTTGATCCGGTGGCATAGTCTCCAGCAGCCTGCGCTCCATATGGCCCGACAAACACTGTGCCTGAGCGTGTGAGACGACGTGCGATAGCCCTCGTTTCACAGACGACGTGCTCTGGGGCCAAGTCATTCGCGAGTGTTATAGCCTCGGCGAGTGTACTCGTCACGACTACGACTCCATGTTGTTCAATCGATGCTTGGGCGGATGGGTGTTCCACGAGGCGAGAATCAACGGCACTCGCAACTGCCTTTGCTAAATCGAAATTGGGTGTTAACAATATTGCTCTCGCAGCCGGGTCGTGTTCTGCCTGTGCCACGAGGTCGGAAGCGATCCAGTCAGCATTTCCGTTGCGGGCCACGATTACTATTTCGGTTGGACCAGCATAAAAATCAATCGGGCAGTCGGTAGCAACAGTTGCTTTGGCCGCTGAGACGTATGCGTTTCCCGGCCCAACAATCTTTTCGACTTTCGGCACCGATTCAGTGCCATACGCAAGAGCCGCAACGATGTGAGCACCTCCAACTCGATAGAGCTTTGAGACCCCGGCTTCTAATGCAGCGGTGAGTACTGCCGGTTCTGGGCGCGGACATGCTGCAACGATTTCCCGGACACCAGCAACTTGGGCGGGAAGAGCGGTCATTAACAATGACGATGGCAATGGATATCGACCCCCTGGCACGTAACACCCAACTCGTTCGAGGGGAATCACCCGCTGCTCGACCAAGACACCCCGAACGGTCGTTATCCGCCACGTTGTTGGCACCTGTTTCTTGGCTATTCGGCGGATATGACGTGCAGCTTGTTTTATGGCTCGTGTTACAGCGGGTGGTGTTTTTTTGGCTCCATTTCGTATTTCTTGACGTGAGATCTCAAGTGGCCCGGTTACTTTATCGAAACGCTTTGCATACTCTTGGAGAGCACGGTCTCCTCCTCGTCGCACACGATTCACGATCTGGGTCACCTGTCTTTCTATGACTGAATCGGTGGTTTGTGCTCGGTTGAGGAGACGTTGCATCGCGCGCACATTCGATGGCTTGATGATTTTCATCGGTGTCTTACCAGTCGCTCTTACAGCACGATCTTGTTGAGTGGATACTCGACAATACCTTGAGCACCAAGAGTCTTGAGCTTAGGAATCAATTCCCGGACCGCATGCTCTTCGAGGATGGTGGTAATGGCCACCCATTCTGGGTCACTCAGCGGAGCAACCGTGGGTTTTTGTAGGGCTGGCAAAAGTTGTAGCAACGGATCCAGGTTTTCACGCTTTACGTTCAGCATCAGCCCGACACGACCTTGCGCGTCAATGGCCGACTTTAGTAAGAGCGCAATGTTGTCGAGTTTTTCTCGTTTCCATGGATCGTCGACAGCCCGCTGGTTAGCGATGAGCTGTGGATTGGATTCCAGAACGGTATCAATGATTCTGAGATGATTCGCTCGTAGTGTTGATCCTGTTTCTGTTGCTTCGACGATGGCGTCAGCGAGTCGCGGAGGTTTCACTTCCGTCGCACCCCATGAAAATTCGACATTAACGGATACATTGAGTCCAGAAAAATAGGATTCAGTTGCCCGAACTAATTCAGTTGAGATTGTCGCACCTTCGAGATCTTGAGGTGTCTGATACTGCGATCCTTCGGGAACTGCTAAGACCCAGCGCACTTTTCGAAAACTTTGTTTTGAATAGATTAAGTCTGCGATCGTAACGACCTCTTCACCCGTGGCAGCGTGGTGTTCAGCAATCCAATCCTGTCCGGTGAGTCCTGCGTCAACGGCGCCGTCGGCCACATAACGTGCCATTTCCTGTGCTCGAATTAGCGTACATTCGACGTCCGCATCGTCAATAGTCGGGAAGTAGGACCTAGGGCTTGCATAGACGTTAAAGCCTGCTCGACCCAAGAGCTGAATAGTCGACTCTTGTAACGAACCTTTAGGAATTCCCAATTTCAAAGTCATAAATGTTTCTCCGCGTGTGTTCAGTATTTCAAGACAAATGAACTTACTGTTCTAACTCTCTGAAAAAGCAGGTTCTTTCTCCGGTGTGGCAGACATTGCCGTCACCAAGTCTCGTAACCCTGAGTAAGATGGTGTCGTCGTCACAGTCGGTTAGCATCTGCTGGACTTGCAGTTTGTTTCCAGACGTTTCGCCTTTCATCCAGAGAGTTTGTCTAGTGCGACTGAAAAACGTCGCAAAACCTGTTGCTTTTGTTTGTTCCAAGGCCTGCTCGTTCATGAAGCCAACCATGAGGACTTCATTGCTGACGTTGTCTTGCACGATGGCTGGAATCAGTCCGTCCAGTTTTGAGAAATCCATGTTTTATTCCTTGCACCACAAAAAAAGGCCTCGCCGAAGGCGAGGCCGAGGTTGTGCTTGTCTTGGTTCTGTTACTAAATCATTCAGAGCCAGGCGCACGCCCATCGACCTGCCCGCTAAGGGGATGATGATGGTAACTATGTGACGGGCCACCAAACTCAATTGACATCTTACGAGGTACACTAGCCTAGCGTCTGTGAGGCTGTCAAACATTGAAGGTCCTAGTCTCACGTAACAGCGGTGCGTGAAGTTCAGTGACTTACCAAGCTTGGCGGTGTTTCATTGAGACTTTGAAGGAGGATGGCGATGACGAAAGCCACGCGGTTTTGGCTCTTGGTGCTACTGCTGAATGTCGCGGGAAGTTCCGTGCGCGGACAGGAAGCCGTCGAGGCGGAGGCTCGGGCTGCATTGGATGAGTACATAGCAGCTTGGAATGCCGCGGACAACGAGGCGATAGCTGCGGTCAGTAACTTTCCACGGTTGAGTATTGGGATCGCCGGCCAAGTAGTGGTTCGCCAGGCTGCCGAAGAGCTGGAGATTGACTTTGATTTACTCCGACAGGCTGAGGGGTGGGACCATACGACTCTCGATTTTGTCGAAACGGTTCATATTGCGACTGACAAGGTTCACTACAGAGTTGTTTCTAGCCGACGTCGCGCCGACGGTTCCGCCTACCGAACCGCTCCGGCACTTTACATCCTGACTCGCCAGGATGGTCGTTGGGGACTTCAGCTGCAATCTGTTTTGCCGCCGACCTTTACTGCACAGTAGGTTCGCGACCAATCATCACTTCGGTGGCTTTGATGATCGCAGTTGCGAAGTCGCCTTTCTTTAAGCGCAATTCGTCGAGCGCATCACACGTAATTACGGCGGTTAGTGATTGGTCTCCCACTCGAAGTCGAATCTGAGCGAGAAGCCCGTCTCGCCGGATTTCGCCAACGACACCACTGAGACGATTTCGTCCGCTAAGGGCAATTAGGACACCCGAGGCCGGTCGAGACTTCCGAGGAGCCGGTATCGCTTTTCCTTGTTGCGCGAGCAGTCGGTCAACTTCGGCCTCCTTGATTCGATGATGTCCGCCCTTGGTTTGAACAGTGCGGACGCTGCCTTTGTAGATCCATTGCTTGAGTGTCGAATATGCGACACCTAACCGGCTAGCGGCTTCTCGTACCGTTAAAAGTGACATTATTGCATCTAATCGGACAAAATCATCTCTGTTAACGTCTTAAATTATACTAAATCGATTATCGTATAGGAATGTATCGTAGTTTTATTTTGGCTGCCTTGCTGCTCTTAGTAGGTTGTGGAAGGGCGCAGAGCCCGACCACGGAGGTTGTGGTCTCGGCGGCCATCAGCATTTCTGAGGCAATGCAGCAAGTCGCTTTTGATTTCGAAGAAGCGACTGGCCTGAGGGTTGCCCTCAATATAGGTGGTTCTGACACGCTGGCCACTCAACTGATTGCTGGCGCCAGTGTCGACCTTTTCGTGAGTGCGGACTTGCAACAGATGACTCGAGTGGAGGTGGACGGCGGGATATTAACGGCAAGCAAGGTGAACCTGTTGTCAAACCAGCTGGTGCTCGTGACTCATGGTGACAATCCTCGTGAGTTCTCGGGGATTGGAGACCTTGCGGAGTCGAACATTAGACTTGTCGCTATGGGTGATCCAGACGCCGTTCCGGCAGGTGTCTATGCCAGACAGTTTTTACAGGTCAGTGGCTTATGGAATGCGGTCAGAGACAAAGTTGTACCCACACGAAATGTCAGAGCGGTACTTGCTGCTGTAGAGGCAGGTAACGTCGATGCTGGGTTCGTGTACCGGACGGATGTGAGTCTGGTTGAGAATATGAAGATAGCGGTAGCTATACCGGTTGGCAAAGGTCCTGAGATTCGATACGTTGCTGCCGCCATGGCGAACGCACCAAACGAGTCCGGTGCACGCCAGTTGTTAGATTTTCTCCGTAGTGAAGGCGCGATGCATATATTTGAGGATTATGGCTTCATCGCATTGAATGGTGAGGTGCGATGAATCCAGAGTTGCTTAGCGTCGTGGTCTTTAGCATCGGAATGGCAACAATTTCGACGATATTGATGCTGCCTCCGGGAATAGCCTTGGCTTGGCTCTTGGCACGCGGGTCGTTTCCCGGCCGCACCGTTGTCGAAACCCTGGTGTCGCTTCCACTGGTACTTCCACCTGTTGCGACCGGACTGATTTTACTCCGACTGTTCGGACGGCGTGGATTTATCGGTGAGTGGCTTGATCGGTTTGGGATCGACCTGGTATTCACGTGGAAGGCTGTCATCCTCGCTATGGTGGTAATGGGGTTACCACTCTTGGTGCGGGCAGCCCGCAATGGTTTTGAGCAGGTTGACTCAAGATACGAACAGATTGCCGCCACGCTCGGCGCGTCGCCAATGAGAGTGTTCTTTACGATTAGTCTGCCGCTCGCTGGTCGCGGAGTGGTGGCTGGATCAGTGCTGGGGTTTTCGCGTGCTTTGGGAGAATTTGGTGCGACCGTCATGATTGCAGGAATGTTGCCCGGCACCAGGACGTTATCTACATCCATCTATGCCTACACCCAAACGGGGCAAGACTCTCAGGCCACGGTGTTACTTGTGGCGGCGGCGACGGTGGCATTTGCAGCGGTTTATATTTCCAATCGGTTGAGTACGACGAGTGTGTAGTAGAGACCGGAAATGACCGAAACGAAAGAAGCGGACAGGGCTGGGGTTCTCATAAAGCTTGATTTTGTGGTCCACCAAGGTACTTTTAGATTAGCGTTCAGAGAGTGTGTTCAGGCCAGATCCATAGCATTGACTGGACCGTCTGGCGCTGGAAAAACCACTGTATTGGAGACGATTGCCGGTCTTCGACGGCCCGTTTCTGGGTTGATTGAAATAGACGGACGTATCCTGTTTAGCTCAGAACGGCATCTGGATCTGCCAGTCGAATCTAGGCGAGTCGGCTATGTTCCACAGGACGTTGCGTTGTTTCCTCACATGAATGTCAGGCGAAACATCTTCTATGGTCAGAGCAAAAGTGTTGCATTGGTGTCGGACACGGTACTTCGTGTTTTGGAGATTTCGTCGCTCCTTGATCGAAATGTAGCTGGGTTGTCAGGTGGCGAGCGACAACGTGTTGCGATCGCGAGGGCCCTCATGTCCGAGCCTGAACTGTTGCTCTTGGATGAACCTCTTGCGGCAGTCGGGCATTCCCTGAAGGAACGAATCCTGCCTTATGTTCAGCGAGTTCGTCACGAGTTGAACACGCCTCTCATATATGTGTCACATTCGCTAGATGAGGTGAATCGTGTCAGCGACCGGGTCATTACTCTAGAAGAGGGGCAGGTCGTAGAATCGAAACCAACGCATCCAGTGAGCTAATTCTTTCACCGGTTAGGGGAGACCGACGCGTAGTACTGTGAAGAGCAGAAAACAAACGAACGCTCCAATGACAGTCATCGACAGGCCCCATGCCATGAGCTGATTGAAGAGTTTACGACTGTCCTCGCTCGACGGTGCGGCGGCCATACACAGGGCTCCGAGGGTCGATAGAGCCGAGACGTCTACTAGGTGCGCACCAACATTCATAGAGGAAGCGATGGCCAATGGTGCTACTCCACCCAATTGTTCAGCTAGACCAGGAACAGTTGGGAGAAAAGCAGGTAGTACCACGCCTGAGGTGCTGCTGTAAATCGAGATAAAACCCGTCGAGAAGGCTACAACGGCTGTGACACTTTCAGGGGTTGATAATCCAGCGAGCAGTTGGGTGAAGAGATCAAGGCCACCGGTTTCATCGAGTACCGAAATCAGCACGGTAACACCACAGACCATCATGATGACCCGCCACGGCATGAGTTTCACGGCTTCCAATTCGTCCCCTGCCTTCAAGAGAGACAGAAGAATGGCTGCCGCAAATGCGCCAAGACCGACGTTCACATCAAAAATAATGACTCCGACGAGCAAGCTGCCGATTACGGCGATTGTGATCCAATGAGCGGTATCAAACTGGATAGAGTTACTGCCAGACTTTAAGTCGGATGAATCGCTTGGTGGCACAACCAGTGCCTCGGAATGATAGCGTCCGAGAAGACGCCAACCACCGAAAATGAAGTAAGCCAGAAACGCAATGACAACATGCGCGAGCATGTTGTTGACGTAGGTCAATTGTTCAAAGCCACCGAGACCAATCTCTGCCATTACTCCATTAACGATAACCCCGGTAGGAGCAATTGGAGAAAGCGACCCCGCGTTGGCACCATTTCCAACCATGATGGCCATCAGAAATGCTGGAATGCCGACTTGGCCGGCGACCGCCATCGCCATAGGCGCTATGAGTGCAGTCGATGCGATGTTGCCTGGGCCCACAGATGCCAAAACGAACGCCAGAACGAAGAACATCATAGGCATCACGCCGACGTTGCCGCGGCAGTAATGAACCGCCTTGTAGGCTATCCTGTCCAGAGTGCCGTTGGCTTGGGCCTGTGAGAACAGTAAAGTTACTCCGGCGAGCGTCAGAAACAGTCGTGTCGGGAAGCCGTTCATGACTTCGTTGGCACTTATGCCTGCTATGTAGACGCCGGTAATCCATGCCAGAGCAATTGCAAGAAAACCGACATGGAGACGGATTGTACAGCTGACAACAATGGCGACGAGTAAGGCTACAAGCGAAATCGTTGCGGCATCCATCGGTCGTGAGTATAGCTTACGTGGTCCAGTCTGAAGTCAATACGTAAGACCGTGGAACCCTATTCGAATCGTGAGTGCAAGTGGGATCATTGAGCCGAGGTTGATTGACCGGGTCAGTTGGCGAAGATATTGAGAATGGACTAAGACGGTGAAATTAATGACACGCGGTCCTCGAATGGTCCTAGGTGGAGGAATGACTGCTGCACTGTTGCTACTCATCGGGGCGTTGGGAAGTCGTCTCGGATTTTGGTCTTTTACCGTCGGATTCCTTTTTCTGATGATAGGGGTTGTTGTTGCGGTACTGACCACCATCGCAGGAAGTTTTGTGGTGGTTAGTGCTTTACGGCGGACTGGGAGTAGCAACTACTTGGCATTGGGGATAGGTGTTGGCGTGTGTGTGTTGGTAATGTTGGTAATCGGTGGTCAGGTCGTTCCAGCGGCGTCGCTGCCACCAATTCACAACATTTCGACTGATATTGAAAACCCTCCCCAGTTTGAAGCCATCGTTTCGCTGCGGGCCGGGTTGAATCCTCACCGTTATGACGCAGCTCAGAAGATTGGCGATGCAGGTACGCTTGGAGACCTGCAACGTGCAGCCTATCCAGAACTTAAAACCTTTCGCTCGGCAGTTAGCGTGCTAGCTGGTCTGGAACGTACGGTGACTATCTTGAGAGATATGGGCCTTGAAGTCGTTGCCGTCGACCGGGTCACAGGTAGAGTGGAAGCGACGGCGACGACCTTTTGGTTCGGATTTAAGGATGATGTTGTTGTGAGGCTCAAAGCGGCCGGTGGAGTTACATCTGTTGATGTTCATTCGGTATCGCGGGTAGGCCAGGGTGACTTGGGTGTGAATGCGCGCCGTATTGCTACTTTTCTCAGTCAGTTTGCTGCCATGGAGTAAGAAGACAAGTTTAGTGTCGCGCCGTAGAGCTCTGGTCCATCGCTTCAATCAACGCATCATTAAGCAATTCCCAGGCTCGACGAATGTGACTCTCAGTGGTGCGAATATTCCCAACGGCTAATCGAATGGCGAATTGTTCCTGCAGACGGGTGTGTGACAAAAAGACGTCACCGGAAGCATTCACAATGTCTAGGATCCGAGTATTCAGAGCATCAATTTCTTCATTGGTAAAGTGTTGCTCATGTGGTTGAGCGCGGAAGCACACGACGCTCAATGGAACGGGAGCTAGTAGCTCAAAGTTGCTATTCTCGTTGACCCATTTAGCGAAAAGTTGCGCGAGGCGCATGTGCTCTGCGAGTCGCGACCGGATACCTGATGCTCCGAAGTAACGAAGTACAGCCCAAAGTTTTAAGGCACGAAATCGGCGGCCGAGTTGAATTCCTGTATCCATTAGGTTTGTGACACCAACTTCAGCGGTTGATAGGTATTCGGGTGTTAGTGCAAAAGTCGTTCGGACGGTGTCCATGCGACGACAGTAGAATGCGCTTAGGTCAAACGGTGTGAACAGCCATTTGTGAGGGTTGACCACTAGCGAATCAGCGTGGCTACATCCATCGAGAACAGAAGCGGTCTCCGGTACCAGTGCTGCCGCGCCGGCATACGCGGCGTCAACATGTAACCAGAGTCCGTGACGCTGGCACACCTCGGCGATGTCACGAACTGGGTCGACACTCGTCGTGGATGTTGTTCCGACTGTCGCGACCACTGCCATTGGCTGGCAGTTGGCTCTTTGGTCTTCTTCAATCGCAGCACGCAACAAATCGACCCGCATCCTGAATTTTTGGTCAGTTCGGATTTTACGCACTCCCGCTTGACCGATTCCCAGTGTGATCGCTGCCTTTTCGATTGAGGAGTGTGCTTGGTCTGACACATAAATACGAAGTGGCAAGACGTTCGGTCGCCCGGCCAGCCCGTGTTCTCGAACATTGGGCACCGCAGTCTCTCGAGCAGCGGCTAATGCGTGCAAGCTGGCTATCGACGCGGTGTCGTAGATAACACCTTCGAAGGACGCCGGCAGGCCTAGCAGCTGCCGTAGCCAACTTAAGGCAACTTCTTCGAGTTCGGTTGCTGCTGGGGACGTGCGCCAGAGCATCGCTTGAACGTTGAGTGTCGCTGTCAGAAATTCTGCCAAAATGCCTGGAGCACTTCCTGATATGGCGAAATAACCAAGGAATCCAGGATGATTCCAGTGTGTAATCCCAGGCAGCAGGAGGGTTTCAAAGTCTCTGAAGATCTGGTCGAATGGTGTTCCAGACTCCGGTGGGCTGGACGGGAGAGCGTTACGAATAGCTCCTGGTTGGACCCTTGATAACACCGGATTCTCGTCGGTGCTGAGATAGGCGGCTATCCACTCGACGAGTGCGAGCGCTTGGTTCCGGAACTCGTCCGGCGGCATATCGCCAAGGTCGCCTGGGGCAGGATCACGGGACACGGGATTTCATGTTCTTGCGGCTGGTGACTGGGACGCGTAGGCTTAACCCCGACACGGTTCAAGATTGTAGCATTCACGTTCAGCTGTCTTACACATCTTTAACAAAAGGAGTCAGCCGTGGCAGAGGTTGTGCACACTAGTCGTCTGCGCATTGAACGCGTTAAAGGACCAATTCGTCAGGCATTCTTGGAAGGTTTTGATACACC
>CEUS01035418.1_pt1 | contig 16237 bp, 14 predicted proteins | sample 427031 | NCBI WGS metagenome assembly CEUS01 (sample SAMEA2622837, study PRJEB7988) | marine metagenome | biome: marine biome (ENVO:00000447); feature: marine epipelagic mixed layer (ENVO:xxxxxxxxx); material: "saline water (ENVO:00002010), including plankton (ENVO:xxxxxxxx)" | depth 140 m | reverse complement strand
TAAACTATCTTTATAAAATTGAATCTGAACTATATCATTTTCTTTAATATATTTAGATCTAGTGACTATTTTATTATTTTTTCTAATTATTGAATATCCTCTTTTAAGAGTTGAATCAATAGATGATGATGATAATAATCTTGATAAATTGATAAAAGAATTTATATTTTCTTTCTTTATCCCATCTATTAATAATTCTAGTTTATTGGATAAATTTTTAAATAATATTTTTTTATTTTTTAGTTCGTAACTTGGATCTTTTATTAAATATGAGCTATTTATCAATTTATTTTTAAAATAATTTACCTTATCTTTAATTAAATTATTTTTTTTACTAATTAAATTTTCTAATCTTGAATAAAAAAATATTATAACTTTTGAAGGATCTTGGATCAACCTACTAAGTTGAGTTATTATTTCTTTTTTATAAACTAAGTTTTTTCTAATAGTATTTTGAAAATTATTATCCAAAATTCTTAGTTTATTAATTAAATCTAATCTTACTGGCACACAAATTTCAGCTGCTGCTGAAGGTGTTGGAGCTCGTAAATCGCTAACATAATCAATTATCGTAATATCAGTTTCATGACCTATAGCTGAAATAATTGGTATTTTAGAATTATAGACTGCTTCTGCTAACTCTTCATCATTAAATGGCATTAAATCTTCCTTACTTCCACCTCCTCTAGCTATAATTATTATTTCAGGAGGATTTAAAAAATCTAAATTATTAAAATTATTAATTGCTTCAATAATTTCCTTAGCTGCCATTTGCCCTTGCACATGTACTGGATATAGCTGAATTAAAACTGGAAATCTTTCCCTTACTCTGTGAATGATATCTTTAATAACCGATCCTGTTTGGGAAGTAATTACCCCTATACTATTAGGTAAAAAAGGTATTTGAATTTTTTTATCATCATCAAAAAAACCTTTTTTCATTAATCTTTTTTTTCTTTCTTCTATTAATTTTAACAAAGCACCTTCGCCAGATAATTCTAAATTCTCTATATTTAACTGATAAACTGATATTGATTTTGCATAAGTTGAAATTTTTCCTGTTGCTATAACCTCTGCCCCTTCTTCAGGTTTAAAAGATAATTTTGATACATTTGTTCGCCAACAAACAATATTAATAATTGATGATTCATCTTTTAAATTAAAATAAATATGGCCTGATTGGTGAAATTTTAAATTAGAGATTTCTCCTCTAATTTTTATAAAATCAAATGCTCTATTTATAGTGTCACTTAAAGCATTATTGAATTCAGTTACAGTATATTCAGGTATATTATTTTCTATATTCATTTAGTTTATCTTTTTTTTCTAATATCTTTGAAAAAATTCTTTATAAGTTTTGAACAATCGTTTTCCTTTATACCTCCATAAACTTCTGTTTTAAAATATGATTTATTTTTAAATAATAAGAAATTCTTTTCAAATGCACCTTTTTTCAAATCATAGGCTCCGAAGTATAATTTTTTAATTCTAGTTTCTAAAATTGCTGCACCACACATAATACAAGGTTCTAAAGTTACATATAAAGCAGCATTATCCAAATATTTTCTTGTTGTTTTTCTTAAAGCAGATTTAATCACTATTAGTTCGGCATGTTCCAAGGGATTATTTTTTTTAATAATTTGATTCCCTGATTTGCTAATTATAGAATCTGAATTGAGATCTATAAGAACTGCACCAATAGGCACTTCTGATCTTTCTCCATTAATTTTAGCTATTTTTAATGCTAAATTCATCCACTTATAGTCTAATTTAATCATAATATTATTTTATTCTAAATTTGATAGATTGTATTAATTAAATTATTATATACGAATGAAAAAACCAATAATAGGTGTAACCCTAGATTTTGAAGAACCAGGAGGTTATTCAAAATTTCCTTGGTATGCTTTAAGAAAAAATTATATTGATTCGGTTGAAAAATTTGGCGGGATAGTAATGCCACTTGCGCATAACTTAGACATTATTGATTCCTATGCAAATATGATAGATGGTTTAATTATTACTGGAGGGAATTATGATATTTCTCCAAAAATATATGGAAAAGTTCCAAGTATGGAGTTTAATGAAAAAATCGATAGAACAAATTTTGAAATATCAATGTGTCAAAAAAGTTTGGAAAAAAATATACCAGTGTTAGGAATCTGTGGGGGAGAGCAAGTTTTAAACGTTTGTCTTGGAGGAACTTTAATTGAAGATATCGAAAGCAACATACGCAATGCTATTAAGCATGAACAGATAGAACCAAGAAATCAAACAAGTCATTCAGTTTTAATTCAAACTAATTCAAAATTATATAAATTAATAAAACAAAAAAAGATCAATGTTAATAGCGCACATCACCAAGCAGTAGATAAGCCTGGAAAAAATATTTCTATTTGTGGCAAAGCTGAAGATGGTGTTATAGAAGCAATAGAAAGTAAAGAATATAAATGGTGTTTAGGAGTTCAATGGCATCCAGAATTTTTAATTACAAATAGTGATAAAATAATATTTAAAGATTTTATAAATAGTTCAAAACAAAATTAATAGGATGAGAATCGCTAAATTTGTTGCACAAGCAGGACTTTGCTCAAGAAGAGAAGCTGAAAAATTATTATTAAATAAAAAAATAATGATAAATTCCATTATTTGTAAAAATCCAGCAACAAAAGTTAATAATTTCGATGTTGTAGAAATAAATGGAAAAAAAATAACTATAAATAATGAAATTCGTTTGTGGAAATTTTATAAACCAAGAGGATTAATAAGCACAACAAAAGATCCTAAGGGAAGAAAAACTATATTTGACATATTACCAAAATCGATGCCAAGAGTAATATCTATTGGGCGTCTTGATATAAATAGTGAGGGTTTAATTTTACTTACAAATAACGGTGATTTATCAAGGTTTTTTGAACTTCCAAAAAATAAAATTATAAGAAAGTATAAAGTAAGAGTCAGAGGAATTGTTAACAAAGAAAAGCTTATATCTTTAAAAAATGGCATAACAATAGATCAGATTATATACAAATCAATAAATGCAAAATTAATAAAACAATCATCATCTAATGCATGGATACATATTATTTTAAACGAAGGAAAAAATAGAGAAATTAGAAAAATTTGTTCACACTTTGGCTGGAATGTAAATAAATTAATTAGAATTGAGTATGGAAATTATTCAATAAAAAATCTAAAACCAGGACAAGTAACCGAGATTAAAAATAATTCATTCAGAAAATTCTTAGATGATTAAAATTATTGGTGGAGAAAAAAAAGGAACTTTAATAGAAGTTCCAAAAGATAATTCAGTAAGGCCTACTTCTGCAATTAAAAGAGATTCGGTATTTAATATTTTAAATAGTTATTTTTTAAAAAAAGGGTTTAATGAAATATTTAAAGATAAAATAATAATGGATATATTTTCTGGAACAGGAGCACTAGGATTAGAAGCAATTTCAAGAGGAGCAAAATATTGTTACTTCATTGAAAAAAATAAAAATTGTATAAAAATTTTAACTAATAATTGTAAAAAAATTGCGCAAAAAAATAATTATTTAATAATAAATAATTTTTTTGAAAGGGTTGATTTAAATTATTACAACATAATTAATTATATTAATATAGTATTTATGGATCCGCCTTATAATTTTATAGATTTCGAGAATATTCTCGATAAATTACATAATTCAAAAATATTGTCTAATAAAGCAATTTTAATTATTGAAACAGATTGTTCTACAAATATTCCTAAAAAAAAGTATTTAAATAATTTTGATATAAGAACTTTTGGAAGAACAAAAATAAGTTTTTTTGAATTTATAGGAAAAAACCTATAATTTATTTACAAATTAAGTGAACTTGCAATAATCTCAATTGGGTGTAATGTTTTTACACCAGAGCTTTTTTCTATATTCCATCTACATGTTTCACTATCACACAATATAATTTCAGGATTATTAGAATTGACTTGATTTAACAAAGTTTGACTTATTTCTTTTGAAATAATGCTATTACTTTTAGAGTAACCAAAAGTACCCCCAATCCCACAACAGTCAGCATTTGATATAGTTAATGAAATATTTGGAATTAATCTTAGTAGTTTTACAGCAGGTTGTCCCATTCCATGCGAACGCAATTGACAAGGACCATGGTAAAATATTTTTTTATTTATTGGTTTTAATTTCTTAATTAAATCTTCAGTATGATTTGTTAATATATAATCACATATATCATTAGCTGATTTACTAACATTTAAACTTTTTTCATCTATAAAATCTAAGTAAGATGCATATTTCTTTTTAATGGTTAAACTACAACTCGTAGATGTAAAAATGATATTTTTTGAAATATCTAATTTATCATTTAATATATTTAATAATTTTTTTACTCTATTAATTGCCGAGTCCCATTCGCCAGTAGATAACATTGGTAAAGAGCAACAAAATCCAGAAATTGTATGAACATTATAACCCAAAGAATTCATTAATTTTATAGTTGTTATTCCTATTTTTTGATCATAATTATCTACTGCACATCCGGTAAAGTATAATATATTTTTTTTATTGTTTGATTTATTGCTACTTATAAATTTATTTAATTTATTACCTGCAAATTTTGGCAATGGAGCTATAGACGATAAATTTAAAAACTTTTCTGCTATAAATCTAAATAAAAAATTATTTAAAAGAAAATTTGAAATAATTGGAAAAATATTTCCAAATTTACCTATTATTTCAGGTCTATTGAGCATTTTTTGTAAAAAAGAAATTTTCCTATATTTATTTTTTAAATTAGATTTAGCGATAGTTATTATATCTGTTATTGCTACATCATTTGGGCAAACACTCATACATATACCACAACCATTACACAAATCGGGCGATAGCTCTTCAAAATCTTCAATTGATCGAAATCTTTGAGTTTGTGGTCCGGCATATTTAGGACCAGGAAAAATATTAGTAACTCCTGATACTGGGCAATAAGCATTACAGATTCCACATTTTGTACAATTATCCATAGATTGAATAATCTCATTTGAGGTTTGGAGAAATGTATTTGAATTCATTTATACTTCTCTTGAATCATTTTTATATTTTGATCACATATATTCCATAAAATTAGATTCCTTCTATGATTGATTCTTATAAAGATTTTTTTCATTTATTTTTTAAATATTCTGCAGCAGAATTTGCCGAATGCCATCCCGATGCAATAGAAACTCCATCACTTGATGATTCTAATGAAGGATTCCAATTAGATAAATTTCTTCCAGTAAAAAAAACATTTTCAATAATATCACCTTTTTGATTTAAAGGTTTTAAATTTTTATCAACAATCACTCCTGAAATTTGTAGTGCAGATAAAGTTTCATGACTTTTACTTGCGTTCATGGGATTCTGTTGAAAAACTTTAGAGTTACAAATTTTTTCAATAATTATACCTTTATCATTTACTTTTAAACCTCCCATTAAAACACCTCCATTAGCAAATATAAATGCTTTTGCAGTAATTTTTCTACCAAAATTATCAACAACAAATAAACATTTATTATTTTCGATTTTTGCTTGTCCAATATTTGCACCTCTATAAATATCATTATATTTTAAAACCTCTTTTTCCAATAATTTATTTAATCTTATTCCAGGAATGGAAGGGGGTAAAGTTGGAGCTTCAAAACATTTCTTATTTAGTATTTTTTCAGCTATTTCAATAACCTGAATATAATTATCAATACCCAGAACAGCAGGAAAAATTATAATTGAGCTTTTATTATCTAATTTTTTTTTTAATTGAAAAAAATATTTTTCTAATTCACCAGATCTATCAAAAGATAAAGCAATTGAAGAATTTTCTGAATGTTTTGTAATGTCGGGAGGAGAAAAATCTATAATATCTAAAGAGTTTACATGTTTTTTTAATGATTTTGCAATCAAATTAGGATGAAAATCTTTTAAATTATTAAAATTCACAATCGAAATATTTTTTTTGTAAAGTGATTTATAATTAATTTGTTTATGGTAAAGAGCATAGCTTGGAATCTTAATTCCAATTGGGGATAAAGTAAAAGTATTTTCTTCCGTAAAAGAATAATTTAAACTTTGCAAAAAATTATTATTAAAAAACCACTGAATTGATTCATAAACATTATCCTGACCAATTAAATTGTAAGGATGATTATTGGCAAGTTTGTTTATATAACTAAATGGATTTAAAATTGTTGCTTTATTCTCTGCATATTCACAATCTAAAATTTTAATATTGCCAGAGGAATATAAATACGAACCTTTGCCATTAGAAATTATATTTGCAGTATGGCCAAATTCTTTTAATCTAATTGATGCTATAAACGCATCTAATTCGGAACCAATTATAGCAACATCAGATATCATATTCTATTAACATCTTTTTCAGCATTATCTTTATTTAGCTTCAGTCCAAAATTTTCTTGAAAAATATAGTCACTTAACAAAATTTGTTTTGCTTGATCGCCATATGAAGTTTTAACTGATCCTTTAAGTCTTTCAGACCAAAAGTTTAAAATAGAATCAATTAAATCATTGTCATTATATTTTGCAATAATATCTGCTAAGCGACTATTACAAAATGTTCCCTGACATGGGCCAAAGCCTATTCTGATTCTTCTTCTAAGATCATGAAAATCATAGATTTTTTCTTCTTTGATTAAATTTTCAATTTCACTTTTTAAAACTGATTCACATTCGCATATTACTTCATGAAAATTTTTTTTCTTTTCTGTATTTAAATAATTTAACGTGGGCTTCCAACTTGTTTCCTTTTTATTTAATGGATAGGTATAAGATGTTGAGCAAGGTGTATTTATCCCGAATTTATTTCCCATTCTATTAACAACATCTTCAGCCATCGATCTATGTGTTGTTAAAGATCCACCACAGACAGTAAGTACATTTTTTAAACCATTAATTTCATGGTCTATTACAGAATGGCTTCTTGAAAGAGGTTTGCCTACTTCGGAATTCTTATCTTTCACTAAAGGTCTTACGCCAGCCCATGCTCTAAATGATCTAAAATCTCTTATATTAGGAAAAAGTTTTTCTGCCCCATTGAGCAAATCTTGAATCTCATATGGATTTATCTTAGTGGTATTTGGATCATTAACTATTTCTGAGGTTGTTCCCCAAAGTGATACTGTCCCAGATGGACACATGATATCATTACTTGAGGGCATTCTACATCTATTAATAGCCATACTTACTAGCCTATGTGAAAAAACCATAACACAACCTTTAGTAAGTTCTAACTCCACTTCTTGATTCATTAATTTTGCTATTCTGGCGCTCCAAGGTCCAGAAGCATTTATTACACCATCACATTCAATAATTTTTTTTATTCCCTTTGTTTCTACTTCAACGGATATTAAGTTATTATGTTGTTGTTTTATAGAAACTACTTGATGGTTAGTTAATATTTTTCCCCCATAAGATTTTATATCTTCGGCTATTAAATTTACTAGTCTCCAGGAATGTATAATTGCATCTGGTACCTGTAAAGCTCTGTATATTTTTTTTGATAAGTTCTTCTCTTTGTTTAAAACTTTATTTCTATTTATTTCTTCAACAGGAATTTTTGCAATTTCACATGATTTTACAAATCTGTCTGAATAATCATCTGGATCTTCAGGCAAAGAAACAAAAAGACCCCCTATTGATTCTACTGATTCTGGAAATAAATCTTCTATAATTTTTCTTTCCCTATAACATTCAGCAGCATAATTTGTATCTGATACAACATATCTTGCACCACTTTGTAGCATTCCATGAAATCTTGAGCTTGTTCCTGATCCTAAATCATTAAATTCAATTAAAGTTGTTTTATACCCTCTTAATATTAAGTCCCTTGCGACCCCGCACCCTGTTGCGCCACCTCCAATTACAACAATTCTTGGCATACTTTTATTGTCATTTTTCATAAGTTGCTTGTTAGACCTAGCTCTTTTTTTCTTTTTTTAGACCATGCATTAATCAATCTATCAACTACAATAGCAATAAATGCTACACATATTCCTGCAGTTAATCCCCTTCCAGGATCAACTTTAGATAAAGCTATTAATGTTTCTTGGCCAAGATCTCTTGTCCCCACTAAAGCTGTTATTACTAGCATGCTTAATCCCATCATTAATGTTTGATTTACCCCAAGCATTATATCAGGAAGTGATAATGGGAGTTGAACTCTTCTTAACATTTGAAATCTAGTACAACCAGAAGTTACAGCAGCATCCAAATAGCTTTTAGGTATTTGACGTATTCCATTATCGGTATATCTAACTGCAGGTACTATTGCATATAAAACAACAGCTATCATTGCTGAAAAATCACCTACACTAAAAATCATGATAACAGGTATTAAGTATACAAATGCTGGAAGAGTTTGAAATGTATCAATAATAACTTGAGTTATTTTATGAATACGATCGTTTTGGGATGCAATTATTCCAATTGGTATTCCAATTAAATTTGCCAATAAAACACAAACCCCAATTAGATAAACAGTAATCATTGCTTTTTCCCAAAAGCCACTCATTGCAATAAATGCCACTAGAATGAAACACTTAAAACCTAAAAAGAATCCTTCAATTTTTAAACCTAAGGCAAAAACTATTAACGCAATAACTAACCAAGGTACAGAAAGCATAAATATTTTAAAAGGTTTCAGTAAATAAATATAAAAAAAATCACGAACTAAACTAATTGAATCATGATAATTTATATTTATATAATCTATTATACCGTCCCAAAAACGACCTGATGAAAAAGTTATACTTTCTGGTATATGATAAAAAAAAGTAAACCAAGTTCCACTTATCCATGTAAAAAAAATAAATAAAAAAGTAATAATTAGATAGATGTGTTTTTTAAAAAAACTTAATTCTGTTTTATTATAAACGGGTCTTTTATCAGCTATCTTTTGGCTTAATCTATCAAGAATAATTGCAACCAATGTAATAGCTATTCCTGCTTCAAGTCCCTGACCAATTCTTAATTGTTTTAATGATTGCCATACATCGTATCCTAAACCACCTGCGCCAATCATTGATGCTATAATGACCATATTAAGGGTTAACATGATTACTTGGTTTACTCCAAGCATCATTCTAGGCCGAATAGAGGGTATTAAAACTTTATAAAGCATTTGCAAAGTAGAACAACCAACCATGTTACCCAATTCAACAACTTCATTATTAACTTGATCAAGAGCATTTTTAGTAACTCTCGCCATAGGAGGCATGGCATATATTAAAGTAACTACCAAAGCTGCTGCGGGTCCATAACCAAATAACATTAAAGCAGGCACCAAGTAAGCAAATACAGGCATTGTTTGCATAAAATCAAATATAGGCGTTAAAATACTGTCTAGTCTTTTTGATTTATAAGATAATATTCCTAAGAATGTCCCAAATAATATTCCAATTATTACAGCAACAATAATTGATGAAAATGTTATCATTGTGCTTTCCCAAAGATCAAATGAAGCTACATAAAAAAGAGATATTCCTATAAATATAGAAAGAGGATAATCCTTTAACCAAATTGCAATAATTACAAAAATAAAAATAATTGATACCCAAGATAAAGGAGGTATATAAATAATATTTTCATTTCTTGTTTCAAACTCAAAACCTGTTGCGAATAATCCTTTTAAAAATAAAGAAGGTGCATCGAGAAGAGATCCTATGGCTCTAGTTAATTGTTTAAAAGTAAAAAGACCTAAATCTGCTTCTTCAATTAACCATTTAACAAATATTGTAATTTTTTTTGCTATTGGGTATTGTAAAAATTCTGGAAATTCCGTGGACCAATTAATTAAATTAGGAAAAAAATATAGAATTAATGAAAAAATTATTGTTATGTATATAAAATTTTTTCGTAATTTGTAAAAAAAAATTTTTTTATCTAATTCTGACACGATTTATATGTGAAATTTTGATTAAAAATACTAGGGCAATAAAGTGTTATTGCCCTAGATATTAGAATTTTCAGTTTAATTAAGCCAAGCTCCCCATATTGACTCATTTTCTGCTATCCAACCTTTGGCAACTTCCATGGTATCAACACCATCAACATCACTTTTATACACTAGATCGCCCATAGTTTTTTCGTCTAATGTAAATTTTTTCCAGACGTCATATGCTTTTGTCCATTTACTTTCACCGCCAGCCCATGCAGATTTCCACATGTAACCTGTAGGATTACCACAGTCATGAGTTTTATTAGGATTTGGTCCCCATGATGCATCGTCGTAACAGCCATCACCATATTCAGGCCAAACAACAAACTCTCCAGGATACATTGCAGGTAACCAATAAGGTTGCCATGTCCATGCTAAAATAGGCTCTTCTCTTTTAACAGCTGCTACAATATCAGCACCTAATGCTGCATCGCTTCCTGCATTAATAACTTCAAATGGTAATCCAAGCGCTTCAATTCTTAAATTACCAGTCCCACCCCACTCAATAGGACCTTCAAGAAATCTTCCATTAGGTGAAGTTTCTGCTGAAGCAAGAGACTTTGCACATTCTTTATCTAGCAGTGCTTCCCAATTTGGCAATCCAGGACATTTGTCTTTTACATAAAGAGGATACCACCAATCTTCAAAAACAGATATTCCAATATTACCCATATTTAGAACTTGTCCGCTTCCCCAAGCATCAGCCATTACATCTTTAGCTGTAGTATCCCAACCAGGTGATCCTATATGTAAATCCCCTGATTTTAAACCTGCAAATTGTCCAATATAATCTGCAGGAGTATATTCAACGTTATATCCAAGCTTGGAAATTAACTCACCGTATATTTGCATAATAATATTGTCTCCAGAATAACCCATTATCACAACTTTGATAGGATCTTTTGTTTCTGGAACTGCAGCTTTGGTAATATTGCTCATACCAAAACTCAAAAATAAAAGTGCAAAAATTATTGATGAAGTTAGAAATCTATTAATAAAACTTACCATTTAAACCTCCATAGTAAAATTAAAAAAACCTAACATTTTTAATTAATTAATCATAACAGTTAACGTCAATCAATATATTTCTTAATATTGGTTGTTTTAATTATTGTATAATTAAGTAATATATGAGCAATTTATTTAAAAATCGATGATTTATAATGTCAAAAAATATTAATAATATAGTTAAATTTTCATGCAAAAATTTATGGAAACTATTTGGTAAACAGCCTCTTGAATTTTTAGAAAATTGTAATTTTCAACCATCAAAAAAAGATTTGCAAAAGTTTGAGATAATTGGAGCAGTACAAAATGCAAACATAGATATTTTTGAAGGTGAAATATTTGTAATAATGGGGCTCTCAGGTTCTGGCAAATCTACTTTGGTAAGATGCTTATCTCGATTAATAGAATCCACATATGGACAAATCTATTTTGAAAATTCTGATTTAAGACAAATGTCAAATAAAGAATTAATAAAATTAAGAAGACACAAAATGGGTATGGTTTTTCAAAATTTTGCATTACTACCCCATATGACAGTTCTAGGGAATGTAATGTTCCCTTTAGAAATTCAAGGTCTCAAATCAAATGAATGTACAAATAAAGCTTTAAAAGTTATTGAATTAGTCGGACTTAAAGGTAGAGAAAACTATTTTCCAAAAGAACTTTCAGGCGGCCAACAACAAAGAGTAGGTATAGCAAGATCTTTAGCGGTTGATCCAGAAGTGTGGTTTTTAGATGAGCCTTTTTCAGCTTTGGATCCTTTAATTAGAAGAGAAATGCAAGATGAATTTCTTAGATTACAAGATCTATTACATAAAACTATTATTTTTATAACACATGATTTCGATGAAGCAATAAAGCTTGCAGACAGGATTGCAATTATGAAGGATGGATTAATTATTCAAATTGGAAGTCCTGAAGAACTTGTTATAAATCCTGAAACCGATTATGTAAAAGAATTTACAAAGGATATTCCAAGATCAAAAGTTTTAACAGCAAAAAGTATTATGGAAAATCTTCATAATGAAACAAATGGATATGTTGAGGTTAATGAAAACTCTATCGTCGATACATTTGCTTCACAAATAGTTGATAATAATAGTAATGCTATAGTAATAAATAATGCCAAAAAAGCTGTTGGCATTATAAGCAAAGAAAAAATTGTAAATGTATTAATGAATAGGGATTAATAAATATAAAAATATCTCAAAAGAATTCAAGATGTGCTAAGATAATTTTATGAAAAGAATATTTATAGCATTTGGACATCACAATTTTAAAACATCTTTTAATGCTTCTATTAGAGATACATTTATTAACGAAGCTAAAAAATGTGGTCATGAAATAGATCTAATAAATTTATATGAAGAAAAAGAACAGCTACCTTTTTATAATTCTAATCTAAATCCACCACCTTCATTAGTTTTAAAATATAGAACCAGATTAGAAAAATCAGATGTAATGTTTTTAATTGGTGCATGTCACAATTTGAGATTAAACTCTATTTTAGAAAACTGGGTTGACTGGGTTCTACACCCTAAATGGTTTTTTAGTTATCGTTCAATGTTCCCTGAAAGCAAATTTTTTAAAAACTATGGCTATCCCGTCCCTGGTGCAATGAAAGGCAAGCTAGGAATCGTATCAATAACCTATGGCGGCCCAATGATAAGTTATTTTAACTTTTCTGTTTTTGATAATATTCCATATAGAAGAATTAAAAAATCGGTTTTTCAACTAGGTGGATTAAAAACAAAATATATTAGATTTTATTCTGTTTTACCTACAATGACTAATAAGGAATTTGACAAACACATGGAAAGAGTAAAAAAATTAGCTAAAAGCATATGATAAATAAAATTGTTAACTTAAATTTGCATCCAATTAATACATCTAAAGACTATATGGATAGTTGTAAAAAAAAATTAAAGAATAATTCAGTTTTACAATTAGACAATTTTTTATTATCAAAATCACTAAAAAAAATACAGAAAGAAGCTAATGCTCTTCATTCTAAAGCTTATTATTGTTCTCAAAATCACACGGTCTTACTAAATCAAAAAAGTAATAAATTTGATATTAATGACCCATGTAATATTGAAGTAAAAAGTAATAAAGGATGTGTTCCTCATGATTTAATTTCTTTAAAGTCTGACTTAAATCAACTATATAATTCTATTGATTTTATAAAATTTTTAGAAACAGTTTTAGAATTAAATCAAATTTATCCATATAAAGATACTCTATCATCAATTAATTATAATTATTATGAAAAAAATCAACAGTTAGGGTGGCATTTTGACAATGCTTCTTTCGCAATAACTTTAATGATTCAATCACCGGACTCGGGAGGAGTTTTTGAGTATATAAATGAAGGAAGAGACTTTAAAAAAAATTTTATTGATAAAAAGTTGATTAAATCAGTGCTAAATAATAGTTATAAAGCAAATCAACTTTCTGTAGATCCTGGTACTTTAATTTTATTTTATGGAAGAAACTATTTACATCGAGTAACCCCAGTTACTTCAAAAAAATGTAGAATTTTAGTAACATTAAATTACAATTTAGAAAATGGTATTGAACTTTCTGAAAATGCTAGGCTAACTTTTTTTGGCAGAATAAAATAAATTTATATTAGTTTTAACAATGTACAAAATTTTAAAAAATAAAAACTTTAAAGGTATTTTATATATGCTTTTAGCTTCACTATTTTTTGCAATTAATGATGCATTAGTCAAATATGTCGTAAAAGAACTAGGCAATGACTCTTCTTTGTTTAGTGTTGTTTTTGTAAGGGGTATCTTTTCAAGTTTATTAATTTTAATATTAATATATTTTTTTGGAAAAATTAATGCAAAAAAATTATTTAGAGATAAGCGTTCATATATAAGAGGTATTTTTGAAGTTATGGCTGCACTGACCTTTTTAATAGGTTTGATGCTGTTACCAATGGCAGATATATACACTCTGCACAATACTACTCCTTTAATTATAACAGCAGCGGGAGCAATCTTATTAAAAGAAAATGTTGGAATAAGAAGATGGTCAGCAGTATTATTAGGATTTCTTGGGGTATTAATTGTTATAAATCCAACAAATTTAAAATTTGGTTATTTTTTTATTTTACCAATTTTGTCAGCAATTTTTCTAACACTAAGAGATGTAGTAACTAAGGGATATGAAGATACTTCTAATAGCTTAGAAATAATATTTGTTACTTCATTACTTGTTACAATTTTTTTTGGATTGATATCGATTTTCTTTCCAATATATATAAACTTACAAAGTATTATCTATATTATAATTTCTGCTATTACCTTAACTTTTGCGTATTTATTTTCTGTATTAACTATTCTTTATGCTCCGTTATCTTTAACATCTTCCACTAGATACTCTGTCATTGTTTTTGGTATAATTCTTGGATACATTTTGTTCAATGAAATACCTAGTATGAATATGATTATTGGTGCTATTATTATTTCCTTAAGTGGTATATTCTTAATAAAAAGGGAAAAAGAATTAGGAAAAATAGATTAAATGAGAAAAAAAGTTGGTTTTATTGGTGCTGGTTATATGGGTTATGGAATTGCAAAAAATTTTCTCAAACATAATTTTATTTTAAATGTGATAGCTCATAAAAATAGAGTGCCTATCGAAAAATTAATAAAATTAGGAGCAAATGAAGTTTCAACATATGATGATTTAGCAAAAAATATAAACTGCTTAATTATCTGTGTAACGAATACAATAATAGCAAAAGAAATTGCAAATAAAATAGTTTCAAAACTTAAAGCAGGAACTCTATTTATTGATATAACCACACACCATAAAAATGGATCCGTTGAAATGGAAGATATTCTGTCAAAAAATAAAATAAAATATATTGAATGTCCAGTGATGGGTGGACCAGTACAAGCTGAAGAAGGAGTGTTAGGAGGAATAATAGGGGCTTCAGATAATAATTATAAAGAGGCTAAAGAGTATTTAGAAACCTTTTGCAAAAATACTTTCCACTTTGGATCAGTTGGAGTTGCGGCAAAAACAAAATTAATTAGTAATTTTTTATCCTTGGGAACAGCAACATTTGTAATAGAAACAATAAAAGCAGCCAATCATTTTAATATTGATCTTGAAAAACTTTATAATGTTTCAAAATTAGGTTCCGGAAATTCAGGTGCACTAAAAAGAATTGCTGAAAAAGCCGTAAACGGAGATTACAAAGGGTACATATTTACTGTAAACAATTCTTTTAAAGATTTGTCTTATATTAATGAAATGCTTAAAGATTTACCAAATGCAGAAAAACTTTCATCTCTTGCAAAATCTTTTTATAAAGAAGCCATTAATAAGGGCAAAGGTGAATTACTAATTAGTGAATTAATAGAAAAATAGAAGAAAGTATTATATTTCATAACTAATATTTGTTGTAAAGCTTAGCCCTCTATGTATAGTAATTTCAACTTATTAATTTGGAGGTAAAGTTTATGTTGCGTAAGGGCGATGAGTATAGAGATTCAATTCGTGATGGTAGAGAGGTTTGGGTAGATGGTGAAAGAGTTAAAGATGTTCCAACTCACCCAGTTTTTAAACCAATTGTAGATATACGTGCACGTATATATGATATGGCTCATGAAAAAAAATTTAGTCAACAACTAACTTATGTTGATGAAATTAGTGGGGAAATAAATTGCATTGGCTCAAAACTTCCTAAAACAAAAAATGATTGGATAACTAAAAGAGAAGCAATCAAAACTATTTTATATGAGGTTGGTGCTGTTGTAACAAGGGTAGGAGATGAAACTGCAGGAGAGATGTGGTCACTTTATGATGGAACTAATATTTTAAATGAGGTTGATCCAAGATTCGGTAAAAATATTGCTGATCATATTCAGAAAGTTTTAGAATCTGATACCTTTCACGTATCAGGAAATACAGATCCAAAAGGGGATCGTTCAAAACTACCACAAGATCAAGATCCGGACATGCTATTACATGCAATTAAAGAAACAGATAAAGGAATTGTAGTACGTGGGGCAAAGTATGAAACAGCTGCTGCATATGCAAATCAAGCATTTGTTAAGCCTACAATTGCAAATTGGGGAGATCAAAAACTTTCAAATTATGCTTTGGGTTTTATTTGTCCAATGAATGCTCCCGGATTAAAACATATTTGTCGAAGTGGTTTTGCAGGACGTTCAAATCCTGAAGATTACCCTTTAAGTAATAAAGCAGATGAAGTTGATAC
>CEUS01265206.1_pt1 | contig 16240 bp, 8 predicted proteins | sample 427031 | NCBI WGS metagenome assembly CEUS01 (sample SAMEA2622837, study PRJEB7988) | marine metagenome | biome: marine biome (ENVO:00000447); feature: marine epipelagic mixed layer (ENVO:xxxxxxxxx); material: "saline water (ENVO:00002010), including plankton (ENVO:xxxxxxxx)" | depth 140 m | reverse complement strand
TCCGCCGATCTCATTTACTCCTCCGTAAAATGTAAGCGAAGTCATGATGATATATGGAAGATTCTCACTATTAAGATCATATTTTTATCGCAGATTTTCCGCGTTTATGATCTTATGACAATTGGTTTTACAGTTGATCCAGAGGTGATGGAGTATTTTGGTCATAAGGCAATTTCAACTAATACAACGGCCATAATGGAGCTAGTAAAAAATTCGCGAGATGCAAATGCAACAAAAATACATATTCAATTTATTGGTGTTGGTACAAAAAATCCAATGATAAAAATCGAGGATAATGGAGATGGAATGAACCTCAACGATATCAAGAACAAATGGATGGTTATTGGTACAAAAAGCAGACGAGTTGATAAAAAAACGCGTAGTGGAAAAGCAGTGTGGGGTGAAATGGGAATAGGTAGATTTGCCTGTTCAAAACTTGGCAAGCATCTGAAAATGATTACAGTGAAAAAAAATCAGAAAGATCAAATAGATATGGCTTTTGACTGGACAAAATTCAAAAATACAAAAGAAAAAAGTGCTGAAGATGTAATGTTTAGTGATCCAATAATAACAAGACCAAATCCAACTCCACAGCATGGAGTTACATTAGAAATATACGAACTGAATTCAAAGTGGACCGCATCTGACATTAATGATCTTAAAGATGATGTTGGAGTTATGCTTGCAGATGAGTCAGACGGAAATCTTAGCGTAGTTATAGGCAAGGATGATGCTACAAAGAGTTTTGCTAAATTAAGGGATCATGTTCTAGATAACGCACCGTACAAACTTAGAGCCAAATTTGACGGTCAGAATCTAACTGTAAATATTTTTAATTTTTGGGGAAGTAAAAAATGGGAACCGCAAGATGTTCACGGATATTATGAAAAATCCAAAACAGGACCATTTGAGTTTGAGGTATGGAATTTTCCAAGGGGACAAGGTAAAAAACCAGAGACATATCAGGAGAAATATTATGAAGGTAGAATAGGAAGAGAAAGACTGGAAAAATTCATCAAGAAAAACTACAACGTAATGCTATACAGAGATGGAATATGGTTCAAACCATACGGAAACACATACGATTGGCTCGGATTGGATACTGATAGGGTGCAAAGTTCCAGAAAATTAGGAACAAAGAATTTTTACGGTATTTTACGAGTTACAAAAGAAAAGAATCCTGAGATAAAGCAAACATCTAACAGGGAATCAATAATGAGAAATGAAGCTTTTGAAGAGCTGGAAAAAATGACACGTGATATTTTGGATATTCTTGCAAAGAAAATTTACGAATGGACAAAAGAGGAAAAGATCAAAGATGCAAAAGCAGCAGGAGGTTCTGGAGATCTGGAGGAAGACAGAAGCCAAATGCTGACTAACCTAAAAAATCTCATAAGAACAATACCGAAAACCAAGGACAAACAATATGCGATTAAGATCTTAGACTCAGTGACCAAAAATGTGAAGGAGCAGGTTGGAAAGATGGAGGAATCGATTGTAGATAAAGAGATTCTCGACGAAGGAGTAAACAACGTGGCAATGATAGGAATTGCAGCGTCCCACATGTCAAGAGAGGTAGGAACATCGCTTACAAATAACATGGAAACAGTCAGAGAAGCTGAGGGAATAATGAACAGTGTTGACAGAGCAAAGCCGATACCAGATGAAGTTTGGGAGAGAAGTGAGGAGATGGTAGAATCATTAGCAATGAATCAACAGAAGATGAAATATTTTATGCAATTCGTTGGCACCTTAGGAAGACATGTTGCTGACGCACACGGAAAGAATTACAAGCCACACCAAGTGCTAATTTGGGACTGTGTTGACACAGTTCAAGATGGATTGGAACAATATACGAAAAATACGGATATAACAATCGAGAGATTTGTAACTGCAGGTCCAAGTAACCTAAAAGTAAAGATTAACAGAATTGACATCGAATGTATACTTACAATGTTATGCCTAAATTCTATCGAGTCACTCAAAAGAGTAAAAGAGAATAGGAAAAAGAAAATAACGATAGAAATTGGTCACAGCAATCATAATTTATTCATTAACGTAACAGACAACGGAATTGGCATTCCTGAAAGAAAAAGAAAAAAGATTTTTGATCCGTTCGAATTTGGTCATGATGTCAAAAATGATGACGCACACGGACATGGACTGGGATTGTATTTTGTAAAAGAAGTGATCTCACAGAACTATCCTGATGGTAAGATAGATGCAGCATATCCAGCACACGGCGTAAAAATGCAGATAGTGTTACCAAACGTAAAGAGAGTAGCGAGTTAATTTGGATGAGATTAGAAGCCAAGTCCTGCAAGAAGTCAAAGAGTATTTTGTTGGACCTAGAGAAGAAGATGAAAAAATCAAGGATGATCCACTAGAGACTTACATATCTGGAGTTTTGCATCCACAAAATGCACCAGAAGAGGAAATGGATGACGGGAATTCAGATGCAGGAAGAGATGACAATGAAAATCCTGATGACGGTCACGGAATTGAAACTAAAAAGATGCTCAGGCAAAATTCAGTCGGCCTTAGAGTACACCTGAAAGACGATGTGGAGAAAATTGAGATATCTGTAAACTATGCAAGATATTTTGACACAGACGACGGGGAATTTCAGCGAAAAGATCTATACAAAAGGAATGTCAAAAATACAATTCCCATAAAGTTAGGAGATGTTAATGGAGAACATGAGTTCATGGACGATACAGATGAACCCGAGGCAAAAGTCACCTGGTATTATCACAAGCCAACAAGAGTACTAAACGTATTTTTAGAAAATTCCAAGGAATGGGAAGAAGAAAAAAAGGATGACAAAGGAAAGATAATAGTTGACAGCAAAGTTGCATACAGACATAATAATACAAACTCAATCTTTCAACCACTGATTTCCATTAACACACTTTCAAATGACAGTCCGTTTGAGGAAATTTCAACATCCAATAATCTTTTCACATCTCTGGACGACGAAAAAATAGATGTTCTTTACAAAAACAAGAAAATTTATGGAGAGGGATATAGCTGTGCTGCAGAATGGAAGGACGCGAAAGGCGGACCGCTGTACGTCAATACACAGATAATACCTGACTTTGAGCAAAAGCAAATTCAAAAGTTTTCACACAAAGATGGAAAAGATGAAAGACCATCATCTGTCGATATGTACGAGCTTGCGTTCTTTGACAGTCTGGATAATAGCAAAGCAAACAGAAAAGTGATACATGAAAGACTTTCCCCGCTAATAACTCAGTATAAGGAATGGATTGGAGATAAACGCAAGGCTAGTTCGGGAAAGGGAATCGAGAAGATGAACCTTGACAACTGCGAAGATGCCATGAAAAGAATGGAGGAAGGATTGGAAACAATAACAGAAGAGAATGGTGATGAAAAAATTCTCAAGGCGTTTATCCTTGCAAACAGAGCTATGGTATACCAAAGATTGCATTTTGAATACGCACTTCAAACATCAAAGGGAATGAAACTTGATTTTCCTGACATAAAAAAGGCCAAACATCCAATGTGGTATCCTTTCCAGATAGCGTTTCTTCTCATGTCAATTAACGGCATTGCAGACAAGTCCAACAAAGATAATGACATCGCAGACCTAATCTGGTTCCCTACTGGAGGAGGTAAGACAGAGGCGTATCTCGGAGTAGCAGCATTCACGATGCTTTTGAGAAGACTGAAAGGAGAGGGTGTCGGAGGCCTAGGCGTATCTGTTATCATGCGTTATACTTTGAGATTGCTCACACTGCAGCAGTTTGAAAGAGCATCAACAATGATTTGTGCATTAGAAAAAATCAGGAGAGACGACATACAGGAATTACTTGGAGAGCACAAGGACGAACCATTTTTGCTCGGAATGTGGGTAGGATACAGTCTAACTCCAAATCACTATGGTAGATCTAATGATGCGCTAAAAGATTATTGGAAATGGAAACCAAATTACGATAGAGCGGAGATGAATGAGGGATCTCCCTGGCAAAACAGTTACTGTCCGTGGTGCGGACATCCAATTACTCCAGATAATTATCGCGTAGACGAAGAATATACAAAATGGACAACGGTGAGATGCTCAAACAATAACGGTCCGTGTATTTTCAAAGACACTAATCATACAAAGGGAAAAGTGCTACCGCTTGTCACAGTAGACTCCGATATTTACTATAGATGTCCAAGCATGATTATTGCTACAGTTGACAAGTTTGCACGTCTTCCGTTTAGGCAAGAAATTGGTAATATTTTTGGAAGAGCACAAAGACGGTGCCAAGGGCATGGATTTATTGCAAAAGGAGAAAACGATGCGTGTAAAGTTAGTGGAGGACACAAAAACACGGGTCACATTATTGAGCCAATTACTGGAGGACCATTCCCACCAGATCTTTTCATTCAAGATGAACTTCATCTCATATCCGGACCGCTGGGAACAATGGTCGGATTGTACGAGACAGCGGTTGACTTTTTGTGCAGGAAAAAAATCAACGGAAAAGAAACAAGACCAAAGCTCATAGCGTCAACTGCAACGGTAAAAGGTGCACAGGATCAGATAAGAAAGATTTTCAACATAGGCATAACACGTGAATTTCCATCACCTGGAATCAACAGAAGTGATTCCTTTTTCTGGTGGGAAACAGAAGAAACAGGAAAAATGTTTGCAGGAATGTCATTCTCAAGAAGATCACAAAAGTATGCGCTAGCACGAGCATACGCTGCAATGCTTCAGAGAGTAAACTTTCTGAGAAAAGACGTGGAAAACAACTCCAGTATTTCAGATGATACGAAGTTGAAAAGAATTAGAGAGGGCATCGACCCTTACTGGACGCTTGTGGGATACTACAATAGTATTAGAGAACTAGGTGGTGCCACACGACTCATGGAAGATGATGTAAAAACAAATCTAGGATATTTGAGCAAGACCGTGTACGGTAGAGCAGGAGACAAAAGGGAGACAGGAACACATGAAAATGGTATAGAGGAATTAACGGGAAGAAAAAATCAGAGTGAGATTAATAAGATTAGAGACAAGCTTGAAGAGAAACTTCCAAGCGAGGATGCAATTTCTGTTCTACTAGCAACAAACATGATTTCTGTTGGTGTGGACATAACACGACTTGGATTGATGCTGGTAAACGGTCATCCAAAGAGCGCAACGGAGTACATACAGACAACGGGAAGAATTGGGAGAAGTGAAGGCTCACCAGGAATGGTTTTTACACTTTACAATCCTTACAAGCCAAGGGATCTTTCACAGTATGAAAATTTTAACGGGTTTCACAACACAATGCAAAAATATGTTGAGCCTTCAACGATTACTCCGTTCTCGGTAAGATCATACACTAGGGCAATTCATGCAGTCTTTATAGCAATGATTCGTTTGTCAATTCCCACACTGTCAGAAAAAAGGGATGCACATCAATTTAAAATTCGTGATGGACAAGACGCAGAGAGATTTATACTAGAACGGTTCAAAAATGTGGAAATTGTAGATGAGGACTCTGATTCTTTTAAAAATTTCAAACGAAAAGTTACTGTATTCCAGCAAGACTGGAAGAAATACATAGACGATTCGGAAAATGATGATGAAAAAGGTGAGGTGTGGTACAACAACCCATATGGTGATAAAACAAAACATGAAGAAATTCTAATGATAGAGTTTGCAAACGCCAGACAATCATCGACTGGTATTTTTCCAAAGCGCACACCTGAATCTCTTCGAGAAGTAGAACAACAGTTGGAAATGGAGTATGAATAATGGACAAATTTAAAGAACCAATGAAGATTAGGCCAAGCCAAGTTACCAGAACGTTTGGTCCAGGTGCAATCTATGACAATGAAAGAGATTCAGTAATAATCATGGGATTAGATTCATGGGATCAAGAGAAATTCAAAAAAATCGTGGATCCCGTTTTGCTTATGGCAATTACCAGTGACAATGCTTTCAAGGAAGTTGATGAGCTTGTTTCCACATCATCCTTCACGGATCCTGACAAGCCAGGCAAAATTCCAATCAGAAGCTTTCCTACATGGGGCTTTTGTCCTGTGTGCAACAAGCTTGTAGGGGGCAGAAGAGGGCCAAACAAGAACATGCATTGCGATTCAGACGAATGTAAGAAGGCAGAAAAGGAATCTGGAACAAAAATTCCAAGAACATATCCGGTCAGGTACGTGATAGCATGCAAAAACGGACACCTTGACGACTTTCCGTGGTATGATTGGGTTCACAGAAGTGCAGGAAAGGAATGCTCCAATAAAGATGCAAGATTATATCTAGAAGACAGCGAGAATACACTTTCACTTTCTTCAAAATCAGTATCCTGTAAAAATTGTGGAAGAAGAGAAAATCTTGCCAGTGCAATGACAGAGGAGGGTCTCAAATCTGCAAAAATTTTTGAGTGTAAAAAAACGGTACCATGGCTTAAGGGAAGAGATCTAAAATGCGTGGACAAGATTACAGGAGAAAAGGTTCCAATGAGAGGGATGTTCAAGGGCGCATCAAACATGTACTTTCCTCTTGTCAAGAGCGCAGTAACAATTCCTCCGTTTAGTGACGAGTTGTCAGTTTTGGTTTGTGAAAAAGATGCAATGATAAAACCTGCTCTGAAAACAAAGGGAAAAGAGCAGTTTCTCATACTTAATGCAGTATTTGAAGACAGACTGAAAGAAGACGATGACGATCCGAAAGAGAAGGGAAGATGGACGCTGGATGAGGTTTTGAAAAAAAGAGAAAGTATCAAGAAATTTAAAAAAAGAAAAGACGAAGACATCTACAAAATAGAATTCGAACAGCTTGACAGTGGGGAACAAAGAGATGATCCTGAATTTACAACAAAATATATCAAAATTTCAGAAGCCGATGATCCTATTGCCAAATTTATTGACAAAATTGCGCTAGTAGAAAAATGCCGTGTTGTTTCTGCAATTACAGGGTTTACAAGAATGGAACCGTTTGAAGGAGTTGATAAAAGTAGCATTGCACGAATAGCAACTGGTGGAAATTACAAATGGTTCCCCGTAATAGAAAACAGAGGAGAGGGGATCTTTTTGAGCTTCAAAAACGAAATGATCAACAGATGGTATAACGGAAACGATAAAATCGAAGAGAGAATGAAAAAAATTTTAACACATCAGGGACAAACAGAGACAAAAAGTGTTACAGATAATCATCACAATCCAAAGTATGTTTTCCTACATACATTTTCTCACGCAATTATGAAGGGTTTAGGGATAAAAGCCGGATATGACATTGCTTCTTTTTCTGAAAGAATCTACTGTGATGACAACATGGCGGGAATTTTCATCTTTACATCTTCAGCAAGCAGCGATGGTTCCCTAGGCGGATTAACAGAGATAGGAAGAAGACAGAGTTCAGGAACCAACAGAATATGGTCTCTTCTCAGAGCTGCAGTAGATCACTCCACAAAATGCTCATGTGATCCCCTATGCTCTATGCAGAATCCAGAAAAAACACAAAATGAGACTGGCTCTGCATGTCACGCGTGCACATATTTGCCGGAGACATCATGTGAAAGGATGAATCTTCTGCTTGACAGAAGCATGATTAGTCATACGCTTCAAGACAATCATGGATTTTTGAAGGATGCTTACTGAAATGGACGAGATACAAAGCGCAGCACGGGAAACGTTGAGTATAATCAATGACTTGCCAGACAAGATAATCAAGAGGATCATCTCCGCATGGGAAGAGGGCAGGGAAATTGACAGATACAGCCTGCCGGAGATTACTGGCGTATCAGGAGAGAGGATGGACAGACTAACAAGACTACTCGAAAATGAAAAAAATCACAAAACACTGCATTCAATGTTTGTTACGGGTCTAATTGCTAAATCAAAACACGATGACAAGGCAAACAAAATTGAAATTGTTTGGACTGGCCCGTCACTAGAGACTGGCATGGACATACTCAATACAAAGTCGGTAATAGAGAAAATGCTTACAGAGGCAAGAGAAAAGGTTACAATTGTAGATTATAGAATTACAAGCAATGCCGAATCAATAGTAGAGGAGCTTAACAAGTGTCTTTCAGAGGGAGTCGATTTGGAACTCATAGTGGACAACCACAAGGCTAATGAAAAGGAGTTGAGGAAATGTTTTTCAGAAATCAGTTTGGCAAAGCCAAGAATTTTTATGCGCAAGGAAAAAGAATCTAAGTACTTTAAAGTTCACGCAAAAGTTTTGATAAAAGACGACATGCAGATGTTAATTGGCTCTGCCAACTTGACAGAGCTTGGAACTGAGGTAAATTTTGAGCTTGGCGTTCTGATAGAGGGGCCACTTGTGAAACAAATGCTGAGATTATTGAATGAAATGAAAGATGCGAAATATTTCGAAGAGGTGGAATGAGATGGCACAACTTAGCATTCCGACAGATGAACAAATTAAAGAAGCGGGAGAAATTTTACATGATGCACTTTACAATGGGATAGACGATCACATTACAGTTGACTGGATCAGAGAAGAATTTTTTAATAAATATTTTCCAAATGTAGAATTCATGATGGCAGCAGTTACAGGAGACGATGAATTGGATGATGAAAAGTTGCCGGGAAAGATAGTTGAGTTGAGAGGAGTGGAGCTCTTTGAAGGAACACCGGGAAAGGCTCTAAGAAACAGAATTCTGGACATGATGTATGAAAGCGGAGATACAAACGAAATTCGACACATATACCAAGTTACAGTTTCCAAGGAGATTGGAGATTCGCTCAAAGCAAAAACAAAAGAATGTGTAGGAAAATGGCTGGAATCACTAAAGGAGACTGGATGGCGTCCTGGTGGACCTTTCGCACAGAGATTTGTAGACATACTAAGAATGGATCCAATTTTTGCCGGAACACCTGGAAATTCCAAGCCAGGAAGAGAACTTGAACTTCCACCAAAAAGTGAGCTTGGTAGTCTTACAAACTTTCAGGAAAATATGAAAGATCAGGTCATTGCAATATTGAATAAAACGGCAGGCACGAATCGGGCTATTCTGACACTTCCCACTGGTGCCGGAAAGACAAGAACCGCCGTTGACGGAATCATAGATTTCCTAAATAAGACAGATGAAAAGAAGAAAATTTTGTGGATTGCACACAGTGAGGAGCTCTGCGAGCAAGCGGTGCAGTGCTTCAAGCAAGTTTGGACAAATAAAGGAGAAAGAGAGATTACAATTTATCGAATTTGGGGAACACATAACATTCCACATAGCGGTGAGACAGGAATTATTGTTGCAGGAATAGACAAGCTTCGATCACAACTAAAGAGAGACGAGAACATTCTAGAAAGCATTGCAGATAACTTGGCCGGAATTTTCATTGACGAGGCACACGGCTCCACAGCTTCTGAATATGTCAACGTTCTAAATGGATTGAAGATGACACCGATTCCAGACAAGAGAATTGAAAACGAAAGTGAAAATGATTCCATTCCATTAATAGGACTGACTGCAACTCCTGAACGAAACAAGGATGGAGAGACGGAAAAGCTTTGGATGATGTATAACAAAGAGAGAATTTTTCCAAGAGGAAAAAAATTTCCAGCAAAATATTGGGAAGATCTTTTAGACATGAGAAATCATCTCATAGATAAAAAATTTCTATCCTATCCAGTGTTCCATGAAATAACGTTAAAAAAAGTTGTAAAAATTCCTAAAGCTGATGAAAACAAATTCAGAAAAAGTAACTACAGATGGGACATACTTACAAAACACAAGGAAAGGAACGATAAGATTGTGAAAAAGATAAGGGAGCTTGTAGGAGAAGGAAGGAAAATACTATACTTTGGTTCAAGTGTTGCACAGGCAAGCGCCCTTTCAAGAATTTTGAGCAATGAGTACAAGATCAACAGCGTGGCCATTACAGAAAGCACTAGAAACAGTGCAAGAAGGAAATACATTCAGATTTTTAACGAGAATAACAAAAAGATACAGGTGATCTGCAACTACAATGTTCTTGTAGCTGGATTTGATGCACCTAAAGTCGACACTATTGTCATAGCCAGACCGACAAACAAGGTTTCATACCAGCAAATGGTAGGACGCGGACTCAGAGGTCCAAGGTTTAACGGAACTCCAAAATGTCTAATTGTCACGGTAAAAGAAAATATGGAATTGGATGGCGTAAGAAAAACATTTGGCAGTGATTGGTACAAGAAAGATATCATGAACGACTTGGGTGACACAAGAAAAAGACCGATTTACAGGAAAAGAAGAGACCATTGATGCCGAGACAATTGCCACACAGAAACGGGGGCGTATGAGAAACATGGGAAAAGAATTTCGAATTCCGGAGATAGGGGAGTCATTTAGGAACATGGAACTTGTTGCCGAGTTCAAGGTGCAGATACCTAATGGAATACGCATATCAAACAAACATGACTTTGTGCTTTTGATATACAATCCTGACAGCAACTATGAAGACGAGATAGGTGATAATGAGATTCAATATGTCGGAATGGGACAAGGGAATCAGGGATTCAAGTTTGATAAGAACAACAGTAGAAACGGTTTTGTGGGAAACAGAAGGGTCATTGATCCAAAATATACGCTTCTTTACTTTGAGAAAATACGAAAGGACACATTCGTATTCAGACATGTGGTAAAATATGTTAGTCATAAAATCGTGAAGCAAGAAAATAATGAGGGGAAGATGCGTAAGGTGATAATGTTCAAGCTGAAAATTATAAAGTAGAAAACAACAAGGAAAGATATTGAATAAAAAGAAAAAATTTACGTTTATAGATCTGTTCGGAGTACCTGGCGGAATGAGCTTGGGTTTTGAAATGGCAGGATTTAGATCAGTTGGAGCTCTAGACATGTTTAAGGAGGGACTGATGACCTATGAAAAAAATTTTTCACATGTACCATCTAAAAATATTGTAAATGCAGACGCATCAAAGCCAACAACTCTGAAAAAATTTGTAAAACAAACTGGACTGAAAAAGGGAGACGTCGATGTCATAATCGGTGGACCTCCATGTCAGGGATTTAGTTCTGTAGGGCGAATTCAAATTGCAGAATTGGTAAAGAAGGGAATCAGAAAAGGAAGGAGTACGAATCCTAGATTTATCAGCGACCCCAGAAACAACCTCTACAAATCTTTCGTAAAGTTTGTAGACTTTTACAAGCCAAAGTTTCTGGTTATGGAAAACGTACAGGGCATGATGAGCTATAGGGACGGATGGGCAGTAGAGCAGATTAAGGAGGATTTGAAAGACGTAGGATACAAAAATGTACAAGAAAAAATTCTCAATGCAGTAGATTACGGAGCCCCCCAATACAGAAAAAGAATTTTTTTCATAGCATCTTTAGACAATAAAAAAATTCAATGGCCAAACATCACACACTTTGAGAATGACGGCAACAACAGGACATTCTTGTCTCCAGATTCCAAAACACATGTAACGGTAATGGATGCAATTAGCGACTTGCCAAGACTAGAAATTCCGGAGCGCGGAAAAAAAATTCATGATTCAATTTTAGAATATCGTAAAGATCCAACATCAGAATACCAGAAATGGGTCAGAAATGGTTCAAAGACCGTACAAAATAACGTAACGCGATGGCATAGAGACATTGACATTGAAATTTTTTCAACAATGAAACCAGGCGATAGATGGAAGGATCTTCCAAAACATTACAGAAAGAAAATTGGATACAATGACGAATCCTTTAATGACAAATGGAAGAGACTACCAAGAAATAGCCCATCTCATACAGTCGTAGCCCATCTTCAAAAGGATGGCTACATGTTCATACATCCTACACAAAACAGGACTATTTCCGTAAGAGAAGCAGCCAGATTGCAGAGCTTTCCAGATTCCTTCGTGTTTTTAGGCCGACGTGCACATCAATTCAGACAAATTGGAAATGCAGTTCCCCCTCTGCTGGCAAAGGCAATTGCAAAGAAAATTCTTTCAAAAATGTAACAGCCTATTGAGAAAGAGACCATTTGAGGGCGTCAAGAAGCTGTTTGATTTTTTCTGAATGTTCGTTTTCTTGTTCCGGAATTGGATCAAAGTATAACGAGAGAAAGGCTTTTCCAGATTTATTCACCTGCCATGGTTGTTCCCAAGCTTTGTATGGCCATATCACAACTCCCAAATTGCAATCTAGGTTTGTCATGTAACCCATGACTTTGTGTCTTCCAACTCCGCGTCCACTTGAATTATCTTTAGCTTTCGCCACTCCTTTTGCAAGTGGATCATCAGAGTAGTTTTTGGCATCAAAAACTGCGACATTTTTTCCGTCAAGCTTGAAAAAGAAATCCGGAGTTGATTCCGTGAATATATCTACTTCTATAGGTTCTGCTGGATCATAATTCCCATCATCAGCTATGCTCTCCTTCGGAGATAATTTTTCGTCATAATAGACTTCCAAATCTTTTCCTTCCCAATCAAAAGTGATTTTTTTAACTAGTCCTTTATCTTTGCCTTCCTTCTTTATATCGTATACAGGACTTTTCCCAGAGCGATGGAGATGATGTAACAATTCAAAAAGAATCCAGATTTCATACATGGCGTCTATATCGCGTAGAGACAAAAATACCAAAGAATCATGTTGCGCTACACCCATCAATCTGTGAAGTCCTTTTTCTTTCAGAAACTCGTCAGTCCACCTATGCAGTTTTTTGTAGGCGTTGTTGTTGATTTTTTTTGCAAGTAATCTGGTCTTTACATCAGATAACAGATACGGAATCTCTACTTCAAAGTTTTCCACCAACCGTTTATTCCTTACAGATAACTGTACATTTGGAAATGGAAATTGAGAGAAGCATCTACTTGCCTTGATCTTAATTTGTGCAAGGTCTGTTTTTTCGCTTTCCGATGCGGACAGTGCTGTTTTTAGGAGCTCATCAGCCTTGAGATAGATCAATTGTGCGCCGACAAGGATCAGTTCGTTTTCCGGAGTGACAAAGTTTCTAATGTTTTGTTTTGTAACAAAACTCAATGTTTCACCCCTCGCTTGTGTCATGATTGTTCTTTTCCAGTCTATTCTTCCTTTTGGCTTTGCAAGGTTCGTTCCCTTTGTTTGTGCATCAAAGCTTACATTATCCAATAGAATTTTGTAGAGATGAAAAAATTCACTGCTTTTTCGTTTTAAAAGCTCAATTCTAGGAAAGTTTTTTGGAAATTCCGCCTTGGTCTCACCAAGCTGATGGTCAATAAACTGGAAATAGGCATTTTTATTGTTTTTCAGATATAGACTGAAAATATACCAGATTCTAGATGACATGTAGTTGACCTTGTCATGTTCTAAAATGCATAGTCTGCAGAAACTTTTCCAGCTCTGAAAAGGATGCCTCACCGTCCTGCCAAACTTTAGATGACGAAGTTCGAGCCATTTTTTATAAAATTCGTCTGCAAACTCTGCTTCATGTTGCTCACACATTAAAAACAGGTGTGTATTCTCGAGAACAGCGTTACTCTTTGTGTGTTCTTTCATTTGCTTTAATTCATCTTCGTTGAAATCAAATTCGTCTTTGTTTTGACGAATGTACCTTACCTGCTCCACAAAAGTACGATTTTCTGTAATGGTTTCTTCTATCTTCTCCTTCAAAAATAAAAAAAGTTCGTCACTCTCAAAGAGTTTTGTGATTCTGTCTTCGGAAACTTTCTTCATGAACTCTTCGTCTTTCATCTTTGTAAGCGCGGCAGTTCTAAAGCCCTCTATGACTTGTGTGTAATCTGCCAAGCTTAACTAATCCTCATTTTCAATCAATTCGTGCAGTTTCCTTGCAAACAATCCGTTCGGTATATCTAATTTGATTTTAGTTTTTTTAGCATCCCACCGTGCAGTTAAGTTTCCAAGATTTTCAAGCTGCAGGCTTAGATCAAGCTGTGCTGAATCAGTAGGCGCATCATCAGTGACAAACATGACAAACATTTTCCATGCTTCTCTATACTCTGCTATTTTTTCTCGGTTGTTTACGACTTCTGCAAACCAGTCCGTAGGTCCACCATCTTGAAGGATGAAAATTTGCTCGAATATTTCAAGTGTTTTCTTATCAACTCTGTCAAACTGCGTCAACAGATTAGCGGTAAGTGACCAATCAAGAACCGTGTTTGGAGAAAGACTGTGGTAGAAAGCCGAGATGAGCTCTTGATAGATTACTTTCAATATTGCGGTTCCCAATCCCTTCGCAGTTCTTATTGTTGCCAGCATTTCATAAGTTATTTCCATTTGTGACGAAAGGTTTTCTATAATCTCCGAGTTTTTTGGACGTACAGATTCTGGATAGTTTAGCGTGTCTAATGCTCTATCTTTTGCGGTAGTTTTTTCTTTCTCTTTATAGGCCCGCGTAGGTGTTTCAATTTCCACGTATGCAAATCTTCTTTTTAGCGCGTCATGAATTTTGTAGAGATGATGCTTGTCGGAAATATTCATCAGCCCTATTATCCTAAACTGTTTTGGAATTTCCAAGTGTTCACGCAAAGCGTGTTGCTTTCCAACCGTACGTCCTGGAATTTTCAGATTTCCATCCTCCATTGCTGTAAACAGCTGTCCAAATGCCTTTTCAATGTCTGCTCGGTTGAACTCGTCTATTGCAAGCCAATCTCCTTGATATCCGTCTCTAGGAAACTGCAAGCTTTCCGTGCAATCTTCCACCTTTTTTGTAAGACAGCCATCATGAAACTTGTATCTGAGTTCTTCCTTTTCCGTATCAGGCATTATTCCACCGATTACGTCGACTGTGCTCCACTCGTCAGTAGCTGTGAAGAGCTCTATGTTGTATCCCTTAGGGGATTTCTCCGTAGCCCAAAATTTACCTAGAAATTCACGAACAAAGTGGCTTTTGCCGGTGCCGATAGCACCACCAATCAGGACATGCCGTCCGCTTGCAAGATGATGAATTATCTGTCGGATGTATGTGACGTCTATGCACAATACATTCGTACAATCTTGAATCTTCTTTTCCAGTTCAGAGGAAAAAATCCGTATTGGCTCTTTCAGTATTTCATTCCTACGCTTTTCTGGATCATAGTCATCGATATCGTCATCTTCTGTTTCATCCGTGATACCAAGCTCTTCTGAAGTTTTGCCAATGTTTTTGAATTTATCTACAATATTTTCTTCCTGTTCTTTTGAGTCATCTTCTACGTCTATATCACCATCTCCAAGACTTGTTCCATCAGGTGCAAGTGAAGATGGGTCATCAGGTATTTCCTGTACATCTGTTTCTATTTTCTCTTTATCTTTCAAGTTACTTATTATGGATGAATGTTTTTCGTTTGATCCTGCTTCAATTTGTTGAAACATCTTTAGAAAATCATATGCATTTAGATCTTTTTGACTTTGTGATGCAATTAGATAATTTCTATTGTTGACTCTTATAGAAAAATCAGTTTTTGGTTTGTCTTCTCTTTCAAACCAGCAAATATCATCAAAGAAAAAATGTTGAGAACTAAATCCGCTTGAGGATCTATTTACAGTTCTGTTAATTTTCCCAACAATTTTCATTACTGGCTCATGTGATGAAGGACTTTTTGCAATTATTGCAAACACAATTGGTTTCCAATCAGATTTATTTTTCCCCTTGTGATATAAGGCCAAAGTTTTTGCAAGATAGTTGATTTTTTCCGGATGACCTTTTGCTCGTCCCATTGATTCACCAGAATCCCGTCCCAATCTGCAGATTCTAAAAATATAATTTTCATTATTCTCATGGTAGTCATCAGACATTTTTTCAAGTGGTACTTCGTCATAGCTCTCGCCATTCCATGAATATCCAAAGAAAGGTTTCGTTGTTTTTGTCACAATAGTTGTTTCATGTGACTGAGGTTTGTTCTTTGCGGTGTTAGGTGTTAAAATTCCATTAAACAATATCACTCTCTTAGTAAGCCTATGATAGAAAATTTCATGTTCATTTTTCATATTATCAAGTATGTTTGAACAGTTTTTCCATTCAGGAGTTTCTCTTAGACTTTTACGATCATCATATCCGGAATCTTTCTTTGGGTTAAACAACTGAGCGAATTTTATTGCCATTAACTCTGCACATTCTCCAAGTGGAGCAGGTTTTTTATCCAATAAACCAACAAGGGTATAAGCTGGTCCAAAGTAATTTGGATACATGATCTTAATCCAAGATTTCGGATAGCCAGAATTTTCAAAAATTCGTGATATTTGATAGTCTGAAATGGGTCTTTCAATCTCTTTTGGCATTTAGAATGCAGAAGATGATGAACAATTTAACTATGATCTCAGTCTAGCGTGAAGTTTTTACGAATGAACTT
>CEUS01106888.1_pt1 | contig 16248 bp, 14 predicted proteins | sample 427031 | NCBI WGS metagenome assembly CEUS01 (sample SAMEA2622837, study PRJEB7988) | marine metagenome | biome: marine biome (ENVO:00000447); feature: marine epipelagic mixed layer (ENVO:xxxxxxxxx); material: "saline water (ENVO:00002010), including plankton (ENVO:xxxxxxxx)" | depth 140 m | reverse complement strand
TATGTGGAACTCCGGGCTCTCTCGGGAAATATCGCCGGGATTATCTCTATGTTTGCTCTGGGCAGTCCAGGGGATACTGTGTTGGAAATACAGAATGCGCACCAGTACGCCAGGAAGCTAGCCGTGTCCGGCCTCAAGGTGGAATTGAACGCGATCGCCGTCCCATGGGACGGATCGCGATACAACGTGGATCTCGAAGCTACAGTAGGACTGATCATAAAGCACAGACCGAAACTCGTGGTGCTCGGATCAGCGATGTTTCTGTTTCCTCAACCTGTGAGGGAGATCAAGGAAGCGATGGAAGCGTACTGTCCTGAATCGTTCCTAATCTACGACGCGGCACACGTGATGGGCTTGATCGCAGGTGGACGATTTCAGTCTCCCCTGGAGGAAGGCGCAGATGTGGTGATTACAAGCACACATAAGACGTTGGCCGGTCCTCAGGGAGGAATGATCCTGACGAACGATCGGTCGATCGCCGAGCGTGTGGCTAAAGCGACCTCACCTTTGATGATTGCGAATTACCATCTGGCCAGACTTCCCGCCTTGGCGGCAACGTTTCTGGAATGGCTGGAGTGTGGGAGTGCCTATGCCGACACGATTATCACGAATGCTAAGGCTCTGGGGAGGGCACTTTTCGAACTTGGTGTCCCGTGTGTTGGGCAAGAAAAGGATTTCACGGAATCACATACCGTCATAACTGTCGTTGACGCATTCGGCGAGGGGAAAGCTATGGCCAACAGGCTGGAGTCATGCAATGTGATCGCAGGCTCGACGGAGATACCGGCAGAGGTTGGCGAACACGGTCTGCGGCTGGGTGTACAGGAGGTTACGAGGTACGGAATGGTCGAAGGTGATGCCGACGCGGTGGCAGGTTGTATTGTAGATGGTATGTTGGGAAAGGACGGGACGAAGGATCGCGTGGTCGCTCTGGCGGACAGGTTCAGAAATGTAAAGTTCACAGTGGATGAGGCGACGCAATGATCCGAATCGACTGGTATATGACTGATGAACCCAAGGAGCACAGATGAATCGGCCACCGGAAGAATTCATTGTCGTACAAGAAGAGCATTTGCTTGACTTTACCAATGCATGCTTTCAGGCATCGGGTATCGAGGAGGAACACGCAAGTGTGATCAGTCGACTCCTGGTGAATTCAGATCTGCGCGGTGTTCGCAGCCATGGGACCAATACGGTCAACGGCTATTGCAGCATGTTCGAGAGAGGAGATGCAAATCCGCGACCCAATATTCAATTTATCGGCGAGACCCCCACATCTGTGATTCTGGATGGAGATGGGACGTTGGGATATTGGCCGACAACTCAGGCCACGGAAGGCGCAATAGAAAAGGCGCGAGAGCTGGGTATTGGGATGGGAATTGTTCGCCACATTGGCCACTACGGGTCAGCAGGACACTACGCGAGGATGTGTGCCAAGGCTGGTTGTATTGGCTTCTCCGTCTCAGGATATCAGAATCAGGGGAACGCGAGCGGACACGAAACACCACCGCAGGTGGGATACTTCGGGAATCCACCGATCTGTTTTGCGATGCCGAGAGGCGAGGAGCCTCCCGTGGTTCTGGATGCGGCTACCCGGATACTGGCTGACTACCAGGTGGGTCCGGAGTTCGACGATCTCCTGGAGAGAATCCCGGCCGCGTTCTTCAAGAGTATGGGTTATACTGCGGTGGCGACACTCATGGGCGGCGCGCTTGCAGGGATCGGACTGCCATCTGCGGCAGAGTACCGCGAGAGGTGGCCTGTTGCCACACAGTCCGCGATGGTGCTGGCGATTCGAGTGGACGCGGTAGTACCCAAGGAGGCGTTTCTTGCCGAGGCTGATCGCCTAGTTCGCGATGTTCGGGAGACATACACACCCATGCCGGGTGCGGATCGGGCGCTGCTACCTGGTGCGATCGAAGAGGAGAGAATGGAGAGATATAGACGTGAGGGGATTCCGTACGGCGAGCTGGAGCAGGAGAATGCTAGGGCGTTGAGCGAGCGCCTGGGGATCGCTTTGCCGTGGGATTGAAGAGGGAAAGGCGACGGCGGACGATGGACCGCTGACTACAAAGGCTGAATCGGGACAGCAGAGTGGCTATCCTTTTTTCTCGACGCTGCTCGAACGTACGGGGTTATTGGTTGAGAGGAAATGTAACGAACTGTAACGGGGGACAGCAAGGCATCTATTTACGGATCGTCGGGTCTCATAGTTTCGTCTTTGAGGAGGAATGCACGGACGTCGTAGCGGCCGGGGCGTTGGACCGGGAGGTCACCGTTTTCGATCATCACCTTGAGTGGTGATGCCATTGTTCTGACGGGGAAAGGTGTGACTTCGTGGAGGCGGGCAGATTCGTAGATCGCCATAATGATTTCTACGGCTGCTCGACCATGTTCCGCGCTGCCTCGGTGAACCGTGTGTCCTTCTATCCATTCGATGAGTTCGCGGGCCTGTCCAACGTGGGGGTCCTCTCCCTCGGGGGTTCGTTCATCCCAGGCTCCGGTTTCGGGAGACAGGAGGCGAATTTTTAGCTCATCCAGCTCGAGGATGCCGTCTGTTCCGTAGAAGATACCGCCCTGGTAGTGTGGACCGTCCAGTTCCTGAAGCAGCTGACCGATTGCACCATTGGAGAAACGGATTATTCCTACGCTGCGGTCTTCTATCTGAATATCCCTCTCGTAGCGGTCCGTATAGCGTTCGATATTACCTATGACCCACTTGGCATCAGGATCACCCATCACGTAGCGCATCATATCGAGCAGATGGGAGCAGTCGTTGAGAAGTCCCTGACCCCCTTTGGCAGTGACCTGACGGATGTCTCCGATCGCACCCGAGGTGACCAAATTGCGTGCTTCAGTCCAAACCGGGTTGAATCTACGCTGGTGGGCGATTGCGAGTTTAACGTCGTTTCTTTTCGCGGCTATCATCATCTCGTCGCATTCACCCAGGTTGACTGCCATCGGCTTTTCGCAGAGGACGGCCTTCGGTTTCCGAGAACAAGCCGCAATGGTCATAGGCGCATGCAGTTTGTGCCAGGTGGCGATGCTTACAATGTCGAGCTGCTCCACGTCGAGCATTTCGCGGGCATCCGAATAGCGGTTCTCGATCTCAAAGCGATCGCCAAATGTTGAGAGAGAGGTTGCCACGGGGTCTGCGATTGCAGCAATATCCACATTTTCCAGGCCCTGAAATCCACTGACGTGATTGGCGGCAATGCTTCCACAGCCGATGATGCCAGCGCGATATGTTGGCATCCTTCTCTCCTTGTGTCTTGTCGTCATTCAATGCAAGGGAAAATTGCGAATCGGAGGGTGAAGATACGGAAACGCGTTTGGATTGGCCAACGCAATGTAGTGGGCAGCTGGTAGCCAGGAGGTAGGTATGGACATATGCTTTTCGACTTCGGTAGGCGGAGAAAGCTGGGACCTGAAGTCCTGCGCGAGGTGGGCACAAGAGAATGACTTCGACGCCGTACGGCTGCATGTGGACGGGATAGCGGGTTTTGCTAGGGGAGAGGTCCTGGAACCACTGGCTGATGAAGGCATTTATCTGGCTGCTCTTACAGCACACAACAATCTCCTGTCCGACGATGAATCCGAGCGTGAGGCAGCCTCCAGCAGGTTGATAGCCGCGATCGAGACGGCAAGTGGTCTGGATGTACCCGTAGTGATTACCCACGCTGGCAGTCCTGTGGGATATCAATTTTATGGTATGTATTCCCAGCCGCCAGGGAACCCGGGAGACAGGTCTGTTGAGCTCGTAGCACGTTTCAAGGAGATGTTTGAGCCGGTTGTCAGGTTGGCGGAGAAAGCCCAGGTGAAGATCGCCCTGGATGGGGCGGTCAGAATGGGCAACATCGCGTGCAACCCGGAGATGTGGGAGCGCGTTCTCGAAGCGGTCCCTTCGGATCATCTTGGCCTATCGTGCGATCCCTCACACTGGGTTTGGATGGGGATGGTGCCCGCCGAGGACGTGATCCGGGCATTTCCGGGCAAGTGGTTTTACGCGGATATCAAGGACTGCGAGGTGAGTCCTCGGATGTTATTTCGACAGGGGGTAATCGGCAATTGGTGGTGGCAATATCGGGTCCCGGGCAGAGGTCAGTTAAATTGGGGGACGGTAATCGGCGCACTGGTAGAGTCCGGCTACGATTATGTTCTGTGCGTAGAAAATGAGGACAGGGGAGCGCCTGGTTTGGAAGGATTTGCGATCGGGTGTAGGCACTTGCGGCCGCTATTGACCAGGCAGGACTAAAACAGATCATTTTGAAGATGCAATCAACAGAAGCCCAGTTCACACCTGACTTCTGCTTTTCACTTCGTCAGGATGACAGGCTGCGACAGGAGCTTACGAATGAACATTTCCAAGGTAGAAGCCTTCCAGATCGAGACGCCACGATATTATGGACAGATCTCCGGTCACGTGATCATAAAAGTCCATACCGACGAAGGGCCGACCGGGTTGGGTGAGGCATCGGACAGCCGGGCGGAGGACCTGCAGGCGATTTTGGATCAGTACAACAAGCTTCTGACTGGAAGGGACCCTACGCGAATCACCGAGATTAACGAGTTGCTGCTTGCTCACGACTTCAAGAGTTCGGTAACCAATGTGCATCTGGCATCTGCCATCGATCTTGCGCTATACGATCTCAATGGCAAGGTTCAGGGAGTTCCCGCATATGTCCTATTGGGTGGGAAGGTGAGAGAACGGATCTACTGCTGCTATCCGATCTTCGGATTTCAGGTGATTGAGGATTTCGAAAGGACAATCGGGTATCTGCAGCGACTGGTTGATTTAGGCCATCATTTGTATCGTTACTATGTTTCAGGGGACAGTGCACTGGATGTGCGTTTCCTGACAGAGGTAAATGAACGCTACGGCGATCTGCTCAAGCTGAAGTCTCTGGATCTGCAGGGACGGTTCAATGACTGGGAGTCAGCGATGCGCTATGCCGAAGTGATCCGGCCCTTCAATCCATACCACTTCGAGCAGCCATCCAACAGTTTGAGAGTCAGTGCAGAGTTCACGAAACGGTTCGATCTTCCGGTGAGTCTTCATATTGGTGATCAGACACGCGGGTATGAGGCCATTGAACGCGGATCGTGTACGGTATTTAACCTGGCGTGTATCTGCGGCGGTCCCACCAACATCCGTAAGCTTTTCTCCCTTGCAGAAGCTGCGGGCATCAAGTGTTTGATCGGTACCGATCAAGAGTCGACTCTGGGCACGTCCGCTCAAGTTCAACTTGGCGTATCAATGCCGAATCTGGATCTGCCTTGTGACCCGATGGGGCCGGTTCTGTATACCGAATCCCCCGCAGTAGAGAGGATCCGAGCGGAGGGAAGCTACCTTTATCCACCAGAGGGTCCCGGACTAGGGGTGGCGCTGGATGAAGATCGGGTGAAGATACTCAAGGTGAATTAAAGTTGATGGACGGGGACTGCAAAAGTTGGAAAAATCAATAAAACTTGATCCACAGTTGCAAATGTGTGATATTACACGGGTTCGAAGCATATTCTGAAGGCCTTCCCCCACCGGTTTCTCAAGGAGAACTGACGATGCAGATGTCAGAGTCAAAAGAAAGTGCTGCTGGAGGGTGGTTGTCATACCGATCCGATATCAAGGTGCTGGACTGCACGATCCGGGACGGCGGATTGATGAACGACCACAAATTCGATGACGAGATTGTGAAAGGGGTCTACGATGCCTGCGTGGAAGCTGGTATCGATTATATGGAATTGGGCTATAAGAATTCGAAGAAGCTTTTTGCGCCTGCGGAGAACGGGGCCTGGAAGTATTGCGACGAAGATGATATGCGCAGGATCGTCGGCGAGAATGAGACGGAGCTGAAGCTGACGGCGATGGCCGACGCCGAGAAGAGCGACTACAAAGAGGATATCCTGCCGAAGAACGAGAGTGTGCTGGACATGATTCGCGTGGCGACCTATATCCATCAGATTCCGACGGCACTGGATATGATCAAGGATGCCCACGACAAGGGATACGACGCCTGTGTGAATCTGATGGCGGTTTCCACCTGCCCGGAATCGGAACTGGACGAGGGCCTTGAGCTGCTGGTGAAATCAGAGATCTCGGCGATCTATGTGGTGGACAGTTTCGGCCATCTGTACAGCGAACAGGTGGCGGCGCTGATGAAGAAGTATCTGGATTTTGCGCGCACCGAGGGCAAGCAGGTTGGGATGCACGCTCACAACAACCAGCAATTGGGATTTGCGAATACGATCGAGTCGATTATCCAGGGAGCAAGTATGCTGGACGCCACGATGGCCGGGTTGGGAAGAGGTGCCGGGAACTGCCCGATCGAGTTGCTGATCAGTTTCCTACACAATCCCAAGTTCCACGTGAGACCCATCTTAAAATGCATTCAGGACCATATCGAACCAATGCGTGCGAAGCTCGGATGGGGTTTTGATCTGTCGTATATGATTACCGGCGTGCTCAACCAGCATCCACGTTCGGCGATGGCTTTCAACGACCAGAAGAACAAGGATATCGTAAAGTTCTTCGACGAGATAACGTTGGACGAATAACCAGGACTAGGCAAGAACGAGATCAAAACCGGGCAGCGAAAAAGACAATCGCTTCCCGGTTTTTTTATTGGGAAGGGGGAACCAGGGGCAGACTGTTGCGATCAATTAATGGTAGGGTAGATAGTACGGCCGGCGCAGATTCGGTCACCATGCCTTGTGACCTGCGGGCGAATACCCAAGTGGTCATATTGAGGAAGGTGTCGGTTACCTGGATTGTGCAGGTTCACTTTGCTGAAGGTCCTCGTGGTATACCGTTGCGGAGACGTGCAGGATCGGGTTATCCTGAAGAGCGATCGTTTTAGACTAGGCGATCGCGTGGCCCATCGCATTGTAGAGGACCTTTACGGTAGGTCGGAGAGGGAAGGCTTCATCCATCTCCACAACTTCAGCGATGCTTCCGGAGTTGAGAAGCACAAGGCTGCCAACTGGAAATGCAGAAAGTTTCTGTAAGAGTGTGCGTGGCAAACCGGGATGGAACTTCTGTTTGTGATTCTGGATGATTTCTTTGACCGCATCGAATGGAAGCAGTCCACGTCTTTCGGGTTGGGATCTCGTGTAGCCTGCTTATGTGTCGGCGATTCCAATTATCTTTGCGTACTTGTGAATCTCTTTTCCCGAGAGACCTCCGGGGTAGCCAGTGCCGTCTTCACGTTCATGTTCCTGAACGACGATGTCTGCCAGCCAGCAACACGATTCAGCGCTGTGTTCTTTGAGGGCGTCGCAGGTGTGTCCCGGGTGCTTTCTCAGTAGCGCGATGTCCTTGAGGTCGAAGGTACCCTTGGCGAAGATTTGAAAAGGGATATCGAGCATTCCCAGGTCGTGGACAAGTGTGGCGACACCAAGTTCAATAGAATGTTCGCGAGTATATCCCAGCCCTCCGCGATCTTCAGGGCATAAATGGTCACATTCAGGGAATGAACAAGAACTGCTGAGACGATACCCCTCGTAAACCCGCTCCGCGAGGCGTTCTTTGGCGGATTCCCCGTTTGTCGCTGTGTCTACATCGTACTCCTGCTCCTTAAGGAATTCGGCCAGAGCGTTGAGCAGGTTGAGCTCGTCGTCAACAAGAAGGATATGATCTTTTGAAGCTGGTTCTTGAGACATTCGTGTGGCAAACTCCGGTATTAAATATAGATCTAGTCAGTGTGTGAACCATGAAATTTCCTGTTTCAGTTGGCAAAAACTGCCACCTGGTTGACAGCGACACTTGCTGTGGGTATATTTTTCAAGCACCGGGGAGGCCAGGATTCTCCGGTGAATATGGTGTGGGGGCGACCTGGCTTCGACGGGGGTGGAGAGGCGATGGCTGCGTGTCGAGGTCCCAATCCTCGTTAAACAATGGGAACCTATTTTAATTGCGGACAATTCGTACGCAATGGCTGCGTAATTAAAGCGTAGCCCGTTCCGCCGGATCAGGCCCGTGGGATCTGACCGGAGCGCCGACTTAAGCGGGCTGGCTCGTGGGCCTCCGCTCGAAGGACCAGGAGTAAGATCTTAATCGAGCTGGCGTAACATCAACCCTGTTTACCGGGGTGGCGTTGCACGAGATTTAAAAGGTAAACTACACACGTAGACGCTGTCGGTGAACTGCTTTCGGACGCGGGTTCGATTCCCGCCGCCTCCACCAATACTTTATAAGCGCAACTCCTTGTTTTTATTTGGAATTGCGTTTTCTGCGCTGACCGCCTGGCGTTGCATGCTGGGTACATACCTTTCCTCGAGAACGACTGATTTTGCCATCTGTTCCACCACCTCGGACAACCGTTCCTTCCTCGCCCAACCATAGACATTAATCGTCAGTTCAGGAGTCGCATGCCGTGCGAGCGTCTGGGCTTCCTTGACTTTGGCCCCGCTCTCCAGCACAAGGTTGATATACGCAACTCGCAGTGCAAGCGCCTCAGACAAGAATACGGATTAACAATCTCAAATCGATGGCAATTTATCTTGCAGTGCAATGAAGCCCTTGAAATTTTCCCCATCCTTACTCAGGATTGGACACCTTGGTGGGGACAGGTCAAACCGGCAGGAGGGATCGTCACTCTTTGGAGATTTGGGGTGCATTATGTTTGTATCTGACAACTATAAGCAGTTAATCGATGACGGCGCGCTGAAGATAGCTGACACCTTATACTTCAAGTATCTCTCTCCAACCGACGCCACCACCGTCGTGTTTGAGGCGATTGTCAACGAGAACGGCCTGGAAATTGACGGAGAGACATTCAACCCCAGCACTGCTGCCGTGAAATGTGTTTATGAGTTATTTGGTAGCAAGATCGCAATCAATGGTTGGCTTGTCTGGCAGAATCCACAGAGGTTATCGCTAACGCAGCTGCTACTGCAGCTCAGGAACTCGCCGATTGATGAATTTGACCCCTCTGAACTCGTCACAACAAGCCCGCAGCATCCATTGACGCGGGATGTCGTGTTCTTTCTTGGTGCGGGGGTGTCAATTGCCGATGGGGCCCCACTCCAAGGGACCATCTTGCCCATGCTGTACGCCGACCAAGAGCTTAACAGCGCGGATATTTCGGACCTCAAGGATGTAAAGGCCTTTCTTCGTGAGTTCTTCAACTATAAAGGCGAGTCGGAGAACGTACCAAATCTCGAATATGTATTTGGGTTTATTGACTTCTTCCTGTCTAAGGGCGAGGCCCTGAGCGCTGTTTATACTTTGGCAATGATGGCTCAACTCCGCGAGAGTTTGATCCGCTACATTCATTATATCATTGCCTCCTGCATCAATCAGAGCAGTGAAACGCTCAAGAGGATGATCGGTCAGTTATACGCGAAAAACACCAACGTGTCCATCATCACACTGAATTACGACACGCTGTTTGAGGACTCATTTCCAGAGTTCTTCGTACTTAATTACTACTATAGCTTTTGCTATGAACTCATCAATTACGACTATGAATACTTGTCTCCAGAGAGTTGGTTTATCAACCCACTGAAACCCCTGTTAACGCCCAGCGGCTCCACCCCTCATGTTTTGAAGTTGATGAAGCTTCATGGGAGTTTGAACTGGTTATACTGCAACGTTTGCAACTCCCTAATGGTAAAACTCTCAAATAAAGAGACCTTGCTCCAGAGTATCCTTGAGTCGACCCATTCAACCACCACAGATAGCAACAAGTGCCCGCGCGATGGGTCCGTCATGCGAGCGCTCATCACACCGCCGGCGTACAAAAAAGACCTCACCCACCCTGTCATTACCCAACTCCTCATCGAGGCGGGCCACGAAGTCAGGGCCGCAAAGAAGGTTGTCTTCATTGGCTATTCAATGCCGGAAGCGGATGTGCACATCAAGGCGATTCTAACCCGCGAAAATCTCAAAAATAAGGAGATCATCATCATAAATCCATTCTTGGATAATGCTTGCAAACGTAGGTATATCCAACTAAATGAAAACGCTGTTTTTCTTGAAAAAACGCTGGAAAACGCGATCGACGACGGTGAGCTTCTCAAGCTGCTGCAAAAGCCGCGCACCTAACTGGCGCGACCTTCAAGAGTTGATATTGGTTGGTTGTGAGTGTTTCTTCGACGAGACGTAGAGACGCCATGAACGGGAACCTAGCGTTGTTCAGCGGGGAATTTCGGCGTCCATATCCATCTAAATTAGGGTCCCCACTTTCGCATTCCTGCGATTGACCCCCTATCCCTTGGGGGGGGCGGAGGATCTTGAAACCGGATGGGGAGGCACCTCCGCGCCTAGACAGCAAGTGACACGTTGAGGCTATTGGGTCATATACTCCAACTCTTTAGGTAGCTCCGGGGCAGATCCTGTGTACATGCTGGGTAAATACTTTTGGTGCGCGGATGTGTCCTGGGTATGTCCCGAAAGTGTCGGCCTCTGTTCGCGACTGGAATAAGCCGAAGCCGTCCTCCTTGTGCTGGGGCAGTGGATGCTCCGCATCTTTCAATACTGCCGCGTCATCGGCTTCGGATATGCCACTCTTATTGACTGCTGAAGGGGGTCTTGACAGGATACATCCCAACATCATAAGTTACTTACGTAACCGATGGCTGCTGACGATGAACCAAGGAGGTGCAAGGAATATGAAACTTGTGAAGAAGTGCCTGGTAGCGGCTCTGACCGCCCTTAAGGCTGCCCTATCGACGGATACGGCATCGGCCGAAGCGCTCGTGCCTGGAGAAGAACCGGTGGTCGCTGTGCGCACGGCGTCGGTAGTGGTGGCCGCCTCAGATGCGACCGACCATTTGAAGAAGGCGGCCGATGTGGTTTGTCCCGGGCTGAATGACCAGGTGGTTATCAACGCGGCCATAGCGGATCTACCGGAGAACGGTGGGCGCGTGCATCTGACTGGTGGCACCTACAGTATCGGCGCATTGCCCGGAACGTATGGCGGTGTCACGATCGCACGCAGCAACGTCCTGCTGACTGGAGAAGGGAGCGCCACCCGCCTGCATCTACAGGACGGGCTGACCGACATAAATGTGATTTGGATCCAAGGTGACCTGCGCGACGTTACGGTGAGGGACCTGTATATCAATGGCAACGGTAAGAACCAGGTGCCGTGGGTTCGGGAGCGCGCCCAATGGAACGGAGGCAACGGCATCAAGATCATCAACCTAGAGGGAGGAAGGGACTCGGCAGGGATCTACGACCCGACACCTCGCAATGTGAAGGTGATCGACTGCCACATCGAGAACTGCCAACTTATGGCCGTCATGGCGCACGGCACGGCCGTCGAGGTCCTGAACTGCTACTTTTCAGGGGATTTCGGCAGCCATTGTGTGGAGATCCTCGGCCATTCCGGCCGCATTGAGGGCTGCACCCTGCGGGTGAAGGACGGTGACAGTGTCAGTTTCGGTTTTTCGACTGACCGGTCCTGCTATTACCACATTATCAACAACAAGATCCTGGTCGAGGTTGGGGGAACGATCAAGAGTCATCCCATCAACGTCTGGCCCCCCAAGCAGCCAGGGCGCGAGCTCACGACGGATCGGGAGTTCTACGGCGTCATCTCCGGAAATATCCTGATCAACCGCGGCAAGACGGGCTATGTCCGGTTGGACGGATATATGGACGTCGTGCACAGTAACATCTTTCGCGGCGTCCCGGTGGTGATCGGCGATCCGAACGGCGGCATGGGGGTAACCTTCGAGCACAATCTGTTGATCAACACCTCACTGGAGATCAACAGTCCCCACCGTTCCGAGGAAAGCCGCATCCTGATTAACGGCAATCAGTTCTTCAACTCCAGTGTCACGCACACGGATGGGATCGTTGTCTGGGGTACAAATCCCGGTTACCCGACCGGAAATGCCGGAACAGCCGTCATTGCTGCTGACCAGGCCGAAACGGTGGTGGAACACGGCCTGGTGGCCGTTCCCGCCTCCGTGCAGATCACGCCCGCGAACAGTATGGGAGCGGCGACCCGGTTCTGGGTGGACGATCTGACGGAGCGGCAGTTCGTTATTCGAGTAGACGCGCCGCCTGGTGAACCCACCGGGGTTTTTCATTGGCGGGCGATTACCACAGGTGAACAGACGATTGGGGCCACGCCCTGATCGAAAGTTCTTTATTTGGAAACCCTACAGGAGGCTAGTTCTATGCGAGTCATGACCGTGACGGGGCCGATCGAAGGAGAGCAATTAGGCATCACGCTGCCCCACGAGCACATCATCGTAGACCTGCGGCACAGCCTCTCCGGCTTCGACGCGATTCTGAACGACGTCGACATTGCCATCGATGAGGTGCGGACATTCCACCAAGCCGGCGGGCGTTCGATCGTCGAAGTCAGCAATGGCCCGATGGGACGAGACGCACAGGCGCTGCGACGTATCTCCGAGGAGACCGGCGTTCACATTGTTGCGGCAACGGGCTTCCACACCGAGAACTACTTCCCGCGTTATGTGTACGAGTTCAGCACGAACCGGCTGGCGGATCTGCTCGTCGATGAGCTGACCAACGGCATCGACGGCACAGACATCTGCGCGGGGATCATTGCTGAGATCGGAACCCAACGGGACCACATCACGCCTGCCGAGGAGCGGGCGTTTCGTGCGGCTGCCAGGGCAAACCGAAGGACCGGAGCGGCGATCTACACTCACACCTACCTCGAGCAGCTCATTCCGGATCAGCTGGAGATCCTGACGGACGAAGGGGTAGATCCAGGACGGATCATCATCGGCCACCTGGGGGACCAGCGCAATTTCGACCGACTTAGATCCGTCGCCGCCGCTGGAGTGTATCTGGGCATCGATCACATCGGCGCGACGGTTCACCAGAGCGACCAACAGCGGGCTAAGACCGTCGCCACGCTAGTGGCCGAGGGTTTCCTTTCCCAAATTCTGTTGTCGCACGACATCTGCATGAAGTCGAGCCTGCATTGGCACGGCGGCACCGGCTACGATTACCTCCTCACACAATTCGTCTCCCTGCTACAGTCCGAAGGCCTGACCGAAACCGAAGTCAATACCTTGCTCGTCGAGAATCCCCGACGCGCGCTGGCTTTCGACGTGTGACCGGCTACTATCGGGATCGCGACCATGCCGCCGACCAGCTTTCTCGATGCGGAAAATAGTTGGAAGAGATGCTGACGACGTATTACATGGCGGTGATCGTGCCATACAAGGGAAGTAGATCGCCGATGCAGTCTGCCAAGCTGCTGGCAATCGAGGTGGCGTTTGCCGACAGGAGGGATATCGTGGCCATCTGCGTGCATTAGGGGCGCAGAGGTTTTCACGTGGCATTTCCGGTCCCGACGGTTTGGCTGAAGAGCAGAGAAGATCTGAAGGATGCAGGCGGCACCATCACGGTGTCGCCTTTCTCTTGTTTCTGTGTGTGCTGAATTTTAGCAGCAACACACTCCTGCGCTGTTCTGGACGTGCTTGTTCCGGTGAAAAAAGTTATTGGATACTGGCTGTCAGTAATCTCAAGGCACACAACCCTTCAATCCGACCAAACCGATTCCTCAACCTGTAATCCTAGTTCTTGCATTTGGGTTCTCCGGTTGCGTTCATGCTTACGAGCATCGGCAGGGGGCGAGACGATGCGGCTGGATCAGAAGTCCCTGATGACTCTAAAGTCAAGCTGGGTGGCGATCCCCCGGGAAACATGCGTTGGCTGGCAAGGGTAGCCTTCAAACACATACCTCACACCGACAGAGGGCAGAAATGGATCGGAGTAAGAAAACTCTGCATCAGGTAGAACTTCTCACCGAAGCGCAGATCGTAGCTTTCAGAAGAGATGGCATGCTCGTCCTTCCGGGCGTCCTCGACGCGGACCTGTGCCGGCAGGCGAGGGAACAGATGTGGTCCCTTATAGCTGAACATCGGCCCAGTATGCGACGCAACGATCCTTCTACCTGGGTTCCATTTACAGAAGAAGAGACAAAGCGGTACCAACGTCCGGAAGGTGGAGGGGATCCATATTTTTCCGGCCGAGGTCACAGGTTCTATATCAGGAATGGTGCTGAGGATCTGTTGCTCGACACCGCGCCCAGAGCACTATGGCCAGTGGCTGAGCAGCTGCTGGGAGAAGGAGAGGTGGTTTGGCCGGCGGGCATTCACGAGGACGGCTCGACAACAGGTCCATGTCTGATGACCGAGGACAATGTGGCGGGGATGGGGACTCACCTGGGACCTGAAGCCGAGACGTGGACAGGTAAATCCACTGGTAAGACAGAGCAGCTGAGTCTTCCAAAGACAGGACCCGTCTGGATGACTGGACAAGGGACCCGTGGTCTCTACTGCACCCTTCCGAACAGCCCACCACACGTCGAGAACTATCGGAGCGCTCATTCCGAAGCGTTGTATGACACGTTCTGGCGACTGCAGATCGCGGTCTACATCGATGATCTCCCAGCGAATGGAGGCGGCCTGACGCTGTGGCCGGGCAGCCACCAGCGCATTTGGGACTACTGGGAGGCTGTTCACCGTGATGCGCCTCCGCCCTCCCGGCCCGAGGGTGTACCCAGGTGGGACGGTTACACCATACCGCCGCTGCCAGATATTAAGGCGGATACCGAACCTGTGGAGACAGATGGACCCGTTGGTTCGGTGGTACTCTGGCACGCGGGGACCCTACATGTCGCCGGACAGAATGCACTCAGCGACGTGATTCGCCAGGCGACGATCTATACATTTGTCAAGACACCGGAGTCGGTCTCGGACGAGGTGGTGCGACGTGATCCCAGCGGCAATCTTTGGCGTGACTGGTCTGAGGAGGTGAGATCAATCACTTAAGTGAGGATTTGTTCCCAGAACCAATTGTAGAAAGGGTTGTGGATGGTGTTAGAAGCCAAAATCCTGATAGGCAGAAACGGAGATCGCAGATGATTGAGAACAACATACTGAGGGTGAATAACGAAGGGAAGAAGGCGCTCGTTTTCAACCTAGCCTTTCCATCCCTGCACCTCGTCGAGATGGCAGCCCACGTGGGCTTCGAAGCGATCAATATCGATGGCGAGCATGTCTACTTCAATGAACATGATGTCGACGACATCTGCCGTGTGGCCAATGGCTACGATATGAGCGTAACCGCCCGTGTGCCCGATTCTGCGGCTTATCAGATCAACCTGTACCTGGATCGGGGCGTGCAGGGCATCACGGGTCTTCACATCAACAGTCCTGAAGAAGCACAGGACCTCGCCGACGCTTGTCTATTCCCGCCACACGGGAATCGCTCCTGGGGAGAGGGGCGAGGGACAGAGTTCGACGACGACCGGGTGCTGAACGAAAGATACGGTGGCAAGCTTGCATTTGCGAAGTGGTCGAACCAAAATATGCTCGTTTGGACGCAGATGGAGTCGAAGGAGGCCTGGGGATGCAGCAGCCGATATCCCGGAGCCGGTATCCTTTCTTGAGTCGTATCAGCCCAATGGGGACCTAATTATGCTACTGTTGTCAACAGTATCGAAGAACTGATCGAGCAATGCTCGCTGATGTTCACTTTATCGAAATGGAATAGATGATCCAGGACAGCAAGAGAACTACCAAGGGAGGAGCGATGAGTACGTTTCCATTGCAGTACACGACGGCGAGTGCTGAGGGGCAGATGGGCTTCCATTTGCCGAAGCCTGTGCCGCACGAAGAAAATCCGGTTTTGGCGGCAACAGACGATCAGGAATTCGCCGGACAGCAAGCGACTTACATTTCCGTGTTACCCACGACCGGAATCCTGGAAAACCCAATCGACGCGTTCTACGCGTACGTGGCTACGCACGACGGGTCGGAGATCTGGTTGGCGACGGCCCCCCATCCATTGGGTCCGTGGAAATGGCAGCACGTCGCACTGGAACTCTCGGCAACTTCGTACAGGAATCACATCTCGTCTCCCTCCGTGGTGATCCACGGGGGGGAGGTCTATATGTACTTCCACGGGGTGCACGAATCGGGTTCGCAGCCAACCGCACTTGCTACGTCGAAGGATGGCCTGCATTTCGAACAGCGTATCTTCCCCATTATCGGCACGCACCCAAATCGGAGAAACCACTGGTACGGTCAAAGCGTGAGCTATGTCCGCGTGGTGAAGGACGGTCCGATGTTCATCGGGACTTTCCAGGGAAACGGGCGCGGATATAACGAACAGGCGAACGGCGTGACTACGGTATCGGGACTGGCGATGAGTGAGGATGGAATTCACTGGCGCTTGTCGAAACGGCCGTTGCTTGGGAACAAGCCAGGAAGCCGGGGACCGTTCGCGTCGGTTCTCGTTCGATTGTGGGGCCG
>CEUS01550329.1_pt1 | contig 16252 bp, 14 predicted proteins | sample 427031 | NCBI WGS metagenome assembly CEUS01 (sample SAMEA2622837, study PRJEB7988) | marine metagenome | biome: marine biome (ENVO:00000447); feature: marine epipelagic mixed layer (ENVO:xxxxxxxxx); material: "saline water (ENVO:00002010), including plankton (ENVO:xxxxxxxx)" | depth 140 m | reverse complement strand
CATTAAGACTTGTCAAAGTGTTTCATATTTGATCTCTTGATCAAACCTCACTAATTCTTCACAGTCAGACACCCTCCAAGTAAAACCCCCCATTCTCTCCTTTCTATTTGTACGCAAATTGTACGCAAATTAACCATTTGTACGCAATTGTACGCACTGGTTTCAAATAAAAATAAAAAATATTTATTTTTAAACTTTTCAAAAAACTTGACAAAAATACAATTAATATTTATTTTTAGCCGTGATAGTTTGTGATGTCCCTTCTTACACGAATTGTTATTTAGTACAATCATGGGTATAGATCAATAATGATATGTATTTTGTATGATTGTTTAAATCTTTAAATTGGAGGTAATAATGAGAAAATTTTTTAAGAATATAATATGCTTAATGGCCATTACTTTAGTTTCAACACTTGTTTCGATTGGAACTAATTTTGCTGGGACCATGACATTAAAAATGGGGACAGTTGTTAATGATAGCCACCCGAATACTATTGCAATGGTAAGATTTGGACAACTAGTGAGTCAGAGAACAAATGGTGAAATAAACATTCAGGTATACCCATCTTCGCAGCTAGGTGGTGAGAAAGAAATGGCTGAAGGAATCAGATTAGGATCTGTTCAAGGCGCAATTATAAATGTATCGGTTTTAAGCGGATGGGTTCCTGAGGGCCAGATTTTCGATATGCCATTTATTTTTCGAAATGATGACCATGCCTATAATGTTTATCAGGGACCAATTGGGAAGGAACTGGCACGAAAATACGAACCCCACGGTTTTCATGTTTTAGGTTACTGGGTTAATGGAGTTAGGCATCCAATGGGCAAATTCCCAATAAAAAAGCCCACTGATGTCTCTGGTAAAAAGATGCGTGTAATTCAAAGTCCTTTGCACATTGATGTCTGGAAGACTGTCGGTGCAAACCCGAGTCCTATTTCTTGGCCAGAAGTTCCAAATTCACTTCAAACAGGGGTAATAGATTTTCTTGATAATTCTAAATCGAGTTACTGGTCAGCAAAATTGTATGAAATTGCAGATCATTTTACAGAGCTTGGTCATATCTATTCTATCGGAGCATTGATAGTTGCAACAAAAGTATGGGATAAAATGAGTTATACCCAACAAGTCGCATTTGAGAAGAGTGCGGACGAAATCGTTCCTTTTCAAAACAATCTTCTCGGCTATAATGACGATTTAGCTCTTGCCAAGGCCGTAGCTAAAGGAGCTACTGTACATCGTCCAGCAAAGGGACCATGGTCAAAAGCCATGTTACCAATTTGGAAACAGTGGGCACCTAAAGTCGGTGGAATGAAAATGATTCAAAAAATTGTTGATACCAAGTAGGAATCAATCCTTATTCGGTAGTGCAAAATCTTTAAGATTTTATAATACATTTATATTTTGTTTGTGGGTCTAGCTTCATGACCACAAAAGTTTTTAGTTATGTTATATCTTAATTATTTAGTACTGCCGAATTCTCAAGATAAATTATTTGCATCATTATATTTTTAGGGTGCTTTAAAAAATCATTTTCTGATTTTGAATGAGATAAAAAGCTGAGTAATTATTTTTTAAAGGAAATTTCACAGATTATCAACAGAGAATCTTCCTCAATTCAAAATTCCCCTCAATAGTTAAACCTTAATTTCAGAACCAACTTTTTTCGTTTTTTAATATTATTTGGACAATCTCAAATAATATATTTATGCCTTCAATTAATTGTCCATAATTTCCCGACATTTAAATAAGAACGCAAATAACTTAAACAGGAGAAATGGTTTTCAGTTACTTATTTTATTTTTATTGAAATGTAATTTTGTATAATATTAACCAAAATTCTTACATTTTTAGAAATTAATATTTAATTTAGATTTTTATTTTAGAAAATAGTTTAAGTAACTTGTGATGAATTAAACCCATTTTAAATTTTAAGTTGATATGAACACTTTTGATACTAGTAAAGGTTTACTTAGAGGGATAAAAGTTGTTGAATTTGGACAATTTGTGGCTGGTCCTCATACTACTTTGTTGCTATCGAGCCTAGGAGCTGAAGTAATTAAGGTTGAGAGGCCTGTTTATGGTGATGGAGGTAGAGGTATTGGCTTTTTTGACAAATCTGGTGTGAGTGGTTTTTTTACGCAACAGAATTGTGGTAAAAAAAGTATAAGTGTTAACCTAAAACATCCAGAAGGACTTAAGGCAATATATAATCTTTGCATTAAATCGGACATAATCGTAGAAAATTTTAGACCGGGCTCCATGGAACGCTTAGGTTTAGGTTATGAAAAACTTAGTAAAAGAAATCCAGGTTTAATCATGTGTTCTATCTCAGCATACGGACAGACTGGCCCTTATAGTACTAGACCTGGTTTTGGTCCTTTAGTAGAAGCTCTTGGAGGAGTAACTGAACTTACTGGGGACCCAAATTCAACACCCGTTCAAACTCGTTATATGATTGCAGATAATATAGCAGCTGATAAGGCGGTTGGAGCAATTTGCGCAAGCTTATTTGATCGTACGCGTACTGGGAAAGGTCAATGTATAGATATTAGTTTACTTGATTGTATTGTTGAAGGAGATGAAGCCACTCTTCAACATTATCTATGGTCAAAAGGAGAAAAAAAACTTACTAGGAGAGGTAAAACTGATGATACAGTTGTTCCATTCGGAATTTTTCAAATATCAGATAGACATATTGCTATTCATTGTGCAACTGATGAAAATTGGGGGAAACTCTGTAATGCAATAAATCGTATGGATTGGTTGACTGATGAGCGCTTTTCTAACTTAGAAAATAGGAGAATAAATAGGAAAGATATATATGGTTTTTTAAACGAGTGGTTTTCGAAAAAAAATGATGCAATTAAAACGGTAAAATATCTCCAACAAAATGGTGTCCCATGTGAATTAGCTCAAAGAGTTGATGAAGTTGCGGAAGATCCTCAAATAAATTCTCGCAACATGTTTGTTGAAAAAGAAATTCCTGGATTAGGGACAAAGAAAATTGTAAATGTAGCTTATAAAATAAATCCTTCTAATGCATTTTTATCTGGTGTCCCTCCATCTCTTGGTGAACATACTGAATTGATCCTTAGTGAACTTGGTTATAGCACCGAAGAAATAAAAAAATTATATTCTGATAAAGTTGTATATTCTAACTAATAAATTTTTTAAAGTTAATTTTAATTCTAAAAATATTATTGTGAAATTATGACAAAAAATACTAATTTTCAAACAAATGTTGAGCGAGGATTTGGGCAAATAATTGAGGGAGCAAGAATAATAATTAAGGATTTATATGCTGAAGGGACAGATGTTTTTCCTAGATTGAACTATAGAACTGGCAGGTATGACCCAGTAACAGATTATTACCCAATGGCTTGGGATGGTTTCCCTTGGGCTGGATTTTTAGCAGCTAAATTATGGCTTATTTATGATTATACAAAGGAAGATTATTTTGGAGAACATGCCTTAAAGATCGCCAGGAAAATTGGCCCTTTTCTTTCCTCAAATCCGCTGCCTTATGCAGATGCAGGATTGGAAACTTACTATGGCCTTTGCTTAGGATACGAAATAACTGGAGATAAAGAACTTAAGAATTGGGCTTTGTCCGCTGTAAATAATCTAATGGCTTCATACAAGTCTATTCCAGGGGCTTTTTTCCAGCATGCGGAAGATTTAGTTCTTTATATTGATATGCCATTTGCAGCACAATGTTTTTTCTGGGCAGCAAAATGGGACACAAAATTTGCTGATCCTATTATCAAATGTAACGACACTATTCTTAATTCAGGTTTTATTCGTGAAGATGGATCGACTTTTCATGCTGTTGAATTTAATCCAAATACTGGAGAACCGATAAAACGCTTTACACGACAAGGTAAATCTGAAAAATCAACTTGGTCAAGAGGTCAAGCCTGGGGGATACACAATTTTACTAATGCTTATGAAGCCACGCGTGAGAGCAAATATTTTGATGCGGCTTTAAAGCTAACTGATTGGTATATTAATCAAATACCTCAGGATTTTGTACCACATTACGATTTTGATGATCCAGATATTGATGTAATCCCACGTGATTCATGCAGTGCCGCAATAGTCACAAATGCATTAGTAAGAATAATCAATATTAAACCAGATTTAAAAAATAAATATCAAAATATTGTTCAAGGGACTTTGGAGGAAATATTTAAAAACTATCTAAGTGTAGGAGGTATTTTATTACATGGTAGTTGGGGTAGAGTCAGGAAAAGCTGGAACATTGGTGGATTTCCTCAACAAGATATAATGCCTTATGGAAATAACTGGATTGTGGAAGTTTTATATAGGTTGCTGCAATCGGATTGGAAGATTTACAAAACAATTTAAATGTTTGCATATGGAAAATTCTCCATTTCTTTTTGAAGAAAACTATAAAGTAATTAGAGATTCTGTAATTCGTTTTGCCCACGAAATAGTAGCTCCGAGGGCTAAAAAAATAGATGAAGAAGACGTATTCTTTTTCGATATTATAAAGAAGGCTGGAGATTTGGGTATTATTGGAATTGAACTCCCTGAAAATCAAGGAGGTGCTGGAGCTGATGCGATTGCTAGCGTAATAACCACTGAAGAAATAGCATGTTTTTCTCCTGTGGTTGCATCGACTATTGGAGCAATGAGAACTCATATAATGTTACTTAATAAATTTGGAACTGAGGATCAAAAACAAGAATTTCTACCGCGAATTGTCAATGGAGATGGTATAGCATCTTTGGGCGTATCCGAACCAAATGCGGGCTCAGACCTTTCCTGTTTAGAAACTAAGGCAGTGCAAAAAGATGAAGTATACATTTTAAATGGTTCTAAAACATACACTAGTTTTGGTAATATTTGTGATTTCATATTCGTTCTAGCATATACGAATAAAGAACTTGGTACAAAAAATGGGATGACTTTGTTTGTCGTAAAACCTGAAACACCAGGAGTTAACATTGGACCTGAAGAACAAAAATTAGGATTAAAAGGCATGCCTCTCGTTTCATTGACATTTGACAATGTAGAACTAAAAAAAGAAAGCATTTTAGGAGAAGAAGGTAAAGGGTTCCCTCAGTTAATGAATTGTTTTGATGCAACTAGAACAGATGTTGCTGCTCAAGCAATAGGAATTTCAAAAGGATGTTTAAAAATCTGCAGTGAATACTCATCAGTCAGAACTCAGTTTAAAAAACCATTGATTGACTTTCAGGCTATTCAATGGATGTTAGTGGATATGGATGTAGAAATCGAAGCTGGAAGATTAATGATTTATAAAGCAGCACATCTTAGAACTCAAAAAAGAAAATGTTCTAGGGAAGCCTCAAGAGCAAAACTTTTCTGTTCAGACAATGCTATGAAGCATTCAACAGATGCTATACAAATTTTGGGAGGTTACGGATATTTAAAAAGTAGTCCAGTAGAAATGCTGTTTAGGGATGCAAAAGTTCTTCAAATATATGATGGTACAAATCAAATACAAAGAATGATACTCGCCCGTGAAATTGCAAAGGACATAGGAAAAAAATGAAGTCTTTAGATCAAATTACTGTTTTAGATTTAACAAGGTTGATGCCTGGTTATACTACGTTAATACTAGCTGATTTTGGTGCAGAAGTAATCAAGATTGAGGAACCTAAAATAGGTGATTATTTTCGCTCTATGGGACCCAAATCAGGTGATTTAGGATATGCTTTTCAGATAATTAATCGAAATAAAAAAAGTGTAAAACTTAATTTAAAATGTAAGAAATCAATTGAAATATTTAAAATACTTGTAGAAAAATCAGATGTTTTAGTAGAGAGTTTCCGACCAGGAGTTATGAAAAAACTAGGACTTAGCTATGAAAAACTTTGTAAGATTAATCCGGGAATAATTTATTGTTCTATAAGTGGGTATGGACAAAGCGGTCCTTACAGTGGATTCTCGGGTCATGATGTTAATTATCTAGCCCTTTCAGGAGTTATTGGATTATCTAAAAAAAAAGATGGAATACCAATAGAGCCTTCTGTACCCATAGCAGATTTTGAATCTAGTCAGAGAGCAGCACTAGCTATATTTTCGGCTCTTTTTCAACGAGAAAATAGCAAAAAAGGGCAATTTATAGATATTGCAATGTTTGAAGGAAGTACGTTCTGGCTTGCTCAACCATTAGCTGAGTATTTTGCAACTGGCACTTTGCCTGACCCTTCCAGATATATAGGGCCTACAGATAATAATTGGGTTGGTTCAAAGCCAGGTTATGGCATATATAAAACCTCTGATGGTTTTATAAGCATTGGTGCCGCAGAAGATAAATTTTGGAACAATTTGTGTGAAGCAATTGGTAAAGTTAAATTAAAAAATTCAAGAGAAGAACGAAAACAATCCTTAAAAAAACTCAACAAAGAATTAAATTTAGAATTAGGTAAGAAAACTAAAGCATATTGGATAAATAAGTTTAAACAGTTTGATGTACCTTGCATGCCAGTCAATGATCTTTCAGAGGTAGTAAATGATCCTCATGTTTCAAGTAGGAATTTAATTGCTGACATAAATAAAAAAGGGGAAGCTTCAGCCAAAGTTCCGTTAAATTCTTTTGGTCTTGCTGAAAATCAAAGAGTAAAACCTAAACCTGCACCAAAACATGGTGAACATACTGATTATGTATTGCAGAAGATGGGTATTTCAAAAAATATGATCAAGGAGTTACATAGTTCTGGAGAAATACAATAAATTATCAATTGTAAATTTAATTTATGATTAATAAATCAAATATTAATGAAACTACAGTTGAGTTAACAATTAACCGACCAAAAGTTTTAAATGCGTTGGACAGAAAAACTCGAATAGAATTATATGAAGCATTGGAAGATATAAAATCAGACTCATCTGTTTGTGTAGTAGTTATTACGGGTGAAGGAGAAAAGTCATTTTGTTCTGGAGCTGATATAAAAGAAATTTCTAAATTAAATGACTCAGAAATAAATGAGTTTGTTACAAAGGAGCACGAATTCCTTAATTATTTAAGAAACTTTCCAAAACCTGTTATTGCAAAAGTTAACGGATACGCTTTTGGAAGTGGTTTATTGCTTGTACTTGCTGCTGATTTTTCTATTTCAAAATCAGATGCAACATTTGGAATGCCTGAGGTTGCTAGAGGAGCAGCCGCTGGTTATGAAACTTCTTTATTGCTTAATTATATTGGTCTTACCAAGACAAGAGTACTTACTATATTAGGTCAAAAAATTTCCGCAAAAGAAGCTAAAAGTTGGGGATTATTAAATCATTCTGTTGATTTTAATAAATTAAATTATACTGTTGAAAATCTTGCCAAAAGACTTTCAGAATTAAATCCAAATGCAATAATTTGCCAAAAAAACCTTATAAACTCCTGGATAGACAATGGGCCGTTTGAATTTGTTAATGAAGGAATTAGTGAAATTTGTAAAATTATTATTGAAAATAAACATTATGAATCAAAAAAAGCCAACCTAATTCCAAATATATTTGAATGAAAGTTGAGGATTGTAAAATAATTTATTCAATTTATTAATTTAAAAAAATAGATGTTTAATAATTTTAATAAACAAATTAATGAGAAAAGATTATTAGATTTACAAAATCAATTACAATATTGTAAAAATTCCTCAAATTATTTTAAAAATATATTTGAAAATAATAATATTTCAATAGATAAAATTGATTCATTAGAAAAATGGTTAAAATTGCCAGTATTAATGGATAAAAAGAAAGTTAGAGATTGTCAGGATGAATCCTTGAGACTAAGTAATCATGCCTTCGGAAGTCATTTGTGTGCTCCATTAGAAAATGTAGCATATGTCTATTCTACATCTGGAACCACAGGTAATCCATCATTTTACTGCTTTACAAAAAAAGATTTTAAAGTGCATTCTGAATTAGTTAGAAGAGTTATGAAATTTACTGGTCTAAAAAAAGGAGATAGTATTATGTGGGGTTTTGGATTAGGTAATTTTGTTGCAACTTCATTATTACCAATTTTAGCAGAGATGGGTATACGGGTAATTCCGGTAGGTGCAGAAGCTGGGACAGAAAGATTAATCCAATATACTAAACTAACAAGACCAAACACACTTATAGGTACACCATCTTTTTTAAAATACATGATTGATAAGGTTCCAAATATAACCAACAAAAAAGTTTCTGATCTTGGTTTTAGAAGAATTATTACAGGAGGAGAACCAGGTGCAGGTTTGCCTGATATTCGGAATCAACTTTTAAATGCATTTGATGCCCCTATATATGATTTGTATGGTCCGGCAAATCAATTTGCGAATATTTCTTGTGGGACCGATGATTATCAAGGTATGCATGTCTTAGGTTCTGATTGTGGTATTTGGGAAGATTTGATAGACCCAGTCACAAATGAGCCGCTTGAAATATATGATGGTGTAATTGGTAATATGGTAATTACCGAAATAAAGAAAGAAGCGACGCCATACCTTAAATATGCCATGAACGATATCATTCAGGTATTTTTAGAGGATTGTGAATGCGGAATCTCAGGACCAAGAATAAAAGTTCTGGGTCGTGCTGACGACATGTTAATTGTAAAGGGAGTAAATATTTACCCATCAGCATTACAAAATATAATTTCTAAATATTCGGAAGAACTATCTGGAGCACTTAAAATTCATCTAGACCGAGAACCTCCACTAGTAACACCACCATTAAGAATAACTGTAGAACTTAGTGAAAAATTTAAAGAAAAAGAGCACGAAAGGATAATAGATAAAATTCAAGAAAATATTAAAAACATCTTGAGTGTGAAAGTGCAAATTTGCCTTGTACCATTTGGAAGTTTTGAGAGATCTGTCAGAAAAACTGTATTGATAGACAGAGATGATATTATCAACTAAATAAAAGAATAAAATTGGGTATAAATTTGTTAAAAAGCCTGAAAAATAATGAAATATACAGATATAAAAATAAAAAGATATGGTAGGACAGTCTTAATCTGTATAGATCGCCCTTCCTCCTTAAACGCTTTCACTCCTTCAACAGTTGAGGAACTTAATGAAGCCATAGATGAATTTGAAAATGATAATGAACTGTGGACAGCAGTTTTAACAGGAAGTGGTGAAAAGGCATTTTGTGTAGGTGCAGATCTTAAATGGATGGCTTCTAATCTTGATGCAAAACGTGAAGACTGGAAAACGCATGAGGGTATTTGGAAAAAAATGACAGTTAAGCCAATAATCGCTGCAGTGAACGGTTATTGTCTTGGGGGAGGGATGGAAATTGCTCTTTGTTGTGATTTAATCATAGCAACTAGAAATTCTAGCTTTGGGCTTCCTGAGTTGAAGAATGCTGGAAGTTTCCCCGGTGATGGTGGTCTTTTCAGGTTACCAAGACAAATACCACTAAGAATAGCAATGGACATGTTGTTGACCGACAAACGTTTGTCTGCTAAAGAAGCTTTAGAACTTGGTCTTGTTAATCAAATAGTAAAATCTGATGATTTGATAAAAAAAGCCTTAGAGAAAGCAGAACAAATCAATAAATCTTCTCCTATTGCAGTCAGGTTAACTAAAAATCTTGTATATTCATCTTTAGATTTACCTTTGAATAATACCAATAATTTATATTCTAACTCATGGGATCTATACGATGTTGCAGAAAATAAACTACATCAAAGTGAAGACTGGAAAAGTGGAGAAGGCCCAAAATCATTTTTAGAAAAGAGAAGCGCGAATTGGACAGGAAAATAAATTTATTTTAAATTTTATTAAATTAATTAACTTAAGAAATATGTTTTTGTTTATAAAAAAATTTTTGGAAAAATTTGAAAATGTTCTCCTGTTTTTAACTGTAGTTTGTCTACTTGTAATAATTTTTGATGTTTTTATAGGAGTGATTGCACGTTATGTCTTCAATAATTCATTTCAGTGGACCGAAGAACTAGGTGTGCTTTTTTATACTTGGTTAATATTCTTGGGGTTCCCAATAGGTCTAAATAAGGGCAACCAAGTTTCGATAGGAATTGTATACGACAATATTCCTGATTCATGGAGATATATATTAGACTATTTTATAGGGACAATTATTGTCACTGTTTTAGTTACTTTACTATTGAATGGGTGGGAAATATATAAAATATCAAGTGGCCTTTTACCTGGTCTCCAATGGCCAAATTCTATTCGATATTTTCTAATTCCTATTAGTGCAACCAGTGCATTAGTTTTTTTTGTATTCTCAAAATCTGAAAAATTTATTGATTGCTTAAAAAATATTTATTGTTTAATTCTTGGTTTAGCAACTTATTTTATATTAACTAATTTAGCAAAACTTGAGTTCACCTCTATCAGTCCTAGCATAGTTATGTGTATTGTTGTTTTATCGTCATTAATAATTGGTGTCCCAATTGTTTACTCTTTGCTGATAGGCGCATTTTTTGCCACTTGGACTGGTGATTTGTTACCCGCACCTGCAGTAGTGCATAATATTGTAACAGGAGGTTCTAAATTTGTGCTATTAGCAATCCCTTTTTTTCTTACTGCAGGTTATTTAATGAACACTGGTGGACTAACTGATAGATTGATTCGCTTGGCACTTTGCTTGGTGGGACATTTAAAAGGGGGACTTGCCCAAGTGAATGTTGTTACCAGTCTTTTATTAGGAGGATTATCTGGTTCATCAAGTGCTGATGCTGCGGGCACATCCAGAGTACTAGTGCCCAGTATGGTAAAAGAGGGGTACTCTGTTCAATTTTCAGCAGCCTTAACAGCTTCTTCTTCAATACTAGCGAATATTATTCCACCATCGATAGCAATGCTAATATATGCCTCACTATCTGAAGTATCTGTAGGGAGACTGTTTCTAGCAGGTATTATTCCCGGAATAATGCTGGCATGTTCAATGATGTTTATGAACTATTTTCTTGCAATTAAAAGAAATTATATTGTTTCAAAAAAACGCAGTGATATTTCAGAATTTTGGTCCTCACTTAAGGGAGCTGCAACGTCCCTTTTCCTTCCGGTATTAATCATAGGAAGTATTAGGTTTGGAGTAATGACCCCTACAGAAGCAGGTGTTGTTGCTGTATTATGGGCATTTTACCTTGGTAAGTATCTTTATTCTCAATACGGATGGAAAGACTGTTACCAAACACTCAAAAATTGTGCACTTGACACATCAATGATAGGATTTTTAATCTCTGCGGCTGTTCCTTTTGCATGGGTTTTAATTGCGGAACAAATTCCACAAAAACTTATTTTTTTAACGCTTGATGCAACAAACGAAAAATTAATGATTCTCATTTTAATGAATATTATTTTTCTCTTACTTGGGACAATTTTAGACACAGTTGCATCTATGCTGATAGTAGTTCCACTATTTTTGCCACTAATGGTTGAAATTGGAGTTGATCCAATTCATTTTGGAATTATTTTGATAATAAATCTAATGATAGGCAACATAACACCTCCGATTGGTCTTTTAGTATTTATAACATCAGCCGTAACTAAGACAAATCCAAGTCTTGTTTTCAAAGAAATAATACCTTATCTATTTGTTTTATTTTTTTCTCTTTTAATAATTACTTTTTTCCCAGAAATAACATTGTTACTATCTAGGTAAAAAAAATTTGTTTGAATACTACTCGAAAATAAATGCAAAAAAAGAAAATGATTAATTATCAAGAATTTTCAGAAAAAAAAGTTCTAGTTACTGGTAGTTCGAGAGGAATTGGACTCGCAATAGCGAAAAATTTTGCTCAAACTGGCGCAAAGGTTATTCTTCATGGCAAAAATGAAAATTCTCTTAAAATTATTAGAGCAGAATTTGAAGAATCTGGGTGGAATGTTGATCATGTAATATGTGATCTAAGTAATGTTTCTGCTGTTCGTCAAATGGCAAAGAATATTCTCAATAATGAAGGCAGAATTGACATTTTGGTTAACAATGCAGGCATAAATTTGCGTAATCCATTAAAAATGATTTCAGACTCAGATTGGCATCAAACTCTTGAAGTAAATTTGTCTTCAAGTTTCGTACTTTGCCAAGAAATTTCAACTGAAATGATTAATAACGGTTGGGGACGCATAATAAATATAGGTTCAATAATGTCATTAGTTTCTCGCTCAAATATTTCAGCATATTCTTCATCAAAACATGCAATTGCAGGATTAACTAAATCTCTGGCAGCTGAATTAGCTCCTAACGGTATTACTGTAAACGCAATTGCACCAGGCTTCGTTCGTACTGATGCTACAGAAATACACAAAAATAATCCTGATTTTCAGAGAATGATTAAAGTTGGTACTCCTATTGGGAGATGGGGTGAACCAGAAGAAATTGCAGGAGTGGCTGTTTTTCTTGCTAGCAATGAGGCATCATTTATTATAGGTCATGTTCTAGTTGTTGATGGAGGTTATACGGCAACTGTTTAATAAATTTTGAACAATATTTTATATTTCTTCAAATTCTAAAATCAACTTAAAATCTTCTAAATTTCACAAATTAATTAAGAATATAATTTAAGGAAATCAAAATAAGTTAATTATTGAATAATATACAAATATCAATGAAAATTATAAGATATTTAGATTCGCAGGGTAAAATACAATATGGTTCATACAATAATAATAATAATACAACAACAAAAATAAATGGTGATATTTTTCAGGATTTTGAAGACAGCGGTGATTGCGCAGATATTTCTAAATTGCTTTCTCCATTTGAACCAAATGACATCATCTGTATTGGTATGAATTATACAAAACACGCAATTGAGGCAAATATTCCTATTCCAGAATATCCGATTGTTTTCATGAAAAATAGTGGGTCAATACAAAATCCAAATGATTCAATCGTAATTCCCAGTACTCTCCAGAGCGAAAAAGTTGATTTTGAATGCGAATTAGCTGTTGTAATTGGTAAGGATTGTATCAATGTCTCCAAATCTGAAGCTCTAGAATATGTGCTTGGTTATACATGTGCTAACGATGTGAGTGCTCGTGACTGGCAAATTAGAGATAGCGGAGGTCAGTTAAGCCGTTCAAAGACTTTCGCAACATTTTGCCCTTTTGGTCCTTGGATTGTCACTGTTGATGAAATTGATGACCCAAATAATCTAGGAATTAGAACAAAATTAAATGGCAAAATAATGCAAAATTCTAATACTAGTGACATGATATTTGATGTTAGTACTCTTATTTCATTTTTAAGTGGAAGTACAAATATTAGAAACAGAACACTGATTTTAACAGGTACCCCTCAAGGGATTGGTTATAGTCGTATCCCTCCAGTATTTATGAAAGAAGGTGACGAAGTAATAATTGAAATAGACAAAATTGGATCTTTAACAAATAAGATAATTAAAGAAAGCTAATTTTGTTTTTCTTTAATCGAATCTTTTCTCTTTAAAATAAAATTGAATAGATCTTACTAGATAAACTTTTAGATAAATAATTAGATGATTAAGTTACCTGATGCAGAAACTTTTTCAGACACAAATGAGCTTAGGCGAAGTCTAATTGATGCATGTATTAGTTTGACAGAGATAGGATTTTTTTTAGGAACTTGGGGGAATATTGGAGTTCGAGTTAAGGGTGGTGTTCTTGTAACCCCATCTCGTATTAATTTTTCAGTAATGAAAGTGGAGGATTTAGTTGTAGTTGACTGGGAAGGCAAAAAAATTTCAGGTCATCGCTTACCCAGTTCTGAAATGCAGGTCCACAGATTAGTGCTGAAAAAACGTAAAGATTTGGGAGTTTGCATACACGGACATGGTTTAAAAACTTCCGCCTTTGCCTGTGCACACAAATCTTTACCAGTAATAATTGAGGACATGGCTCAAATAATAGGGGGAGAAGTTCCATGCAGTAAATACATCCAAGGTGGATCCCATCTTGAACTAGGTATGGCTGCAGCAGAAGCCTTTGGAGATGTTTCTACAGCTGTCTTTTTAGCTAATCATGGAGTCGTTATAGGTTCCCGTGATATAGATGAAGGTTTGATTGCCGTGCAGATACTTGAAAAGGCAGCAGGTATTTATATAGATACATGTATTTTAGACAATATTAAATCTATTGCTTTGGATAAGGTTTTGGATGAAAGAGAAAGATTCATATTCAGGTACGGAACTGAAAAAGATAATATTTGATGAAATCAATTCAAAAAAAAATTTCATATGATATAGTGAGCCTAGGTGAACCTCTTCTGCGTTTTACTCCACCAAAAGGTACTCCTTTAAATTCCACTACTTATCTAGATCTAACAATTGCCGGATCTCAGTTTAATGTTGCTGCAAATCTTTCTTGTCTGGGTTGGGAAACTATTTTTTTATCAAAGATCCCTTCTGGTCCATTGGGAGAATTTGTTTTAAAATCAGGGGAATTGTATGGTGTTGGAATGTCTGAGATAAAAGTTGTTAAAGGAGGAAAGATGGGTATCACTTTTGTTGAATATCCTCTATACCCGCGCGCACCACAAATTGTATATGATCGTTCAGGAAGTGCTGCTTCTAAAATCACGGTAAAAGATTTCGATTGGGAATCAATCCTAAAGGATGCTAGTTATGCATACAGTGATGGAATTTTTCCTGGACTTAGTAATTCTTGTTTAGAATCTTCTAAAGAATTTTTTCGGAACGCTAAGAATTGTGGATGTACAAATGTTTTTGATATTAACTATCGAGAACACCTATGGACACCAAAAAAAGCAAGAACTGCATTCTCAATTATAATGGGTGAAATTGATATTTTAATAACAAACCGTAATGTTTCAGAGAAAGTATTTGGTTACAATGGTGAAGATTTAGAAATTTTAAACCAGTACTCAGATGAATTCGGATGTAAATTAATTTGCATGACTTACAGGGAAATGAAAGGTAGTTCAGCAGGGAAATGGAAAGCATCTGCATTATTTGAAAAAAATTATTTAGAAAGTAAATGTTATCAGTTTGAAGTATTTGACAGATACGGGACAGGTGATGCTTGGACAGCAGGATTATTATATGGACTTGATCTTGGTGTTCAAAAAGCTCTTGAAACAGCTGGAGCATTGACAGCCCTAGCCCACACAGTAAAAGGTGATGTTACTCAAATAAAACCTAATCAACTAGATGAATTCCTAAAAGGAGAATCTGATTATGGACCTCGTCGTTAGAGAATTTTACTTTCGGTAGCTTTGAAAAAAGAAATAACTAAAATAGACAAAATTATCAGGGACACGAAAATTACTGGTGTGGTTCCTTGCATAAAAGTCAAGAGTGAAGTTGATTATGCTGCGTACGCAAAAGCGATGTATGATGGGGGCGCTCTAATTGTAGAAGTTACTATGACATGTCCTCGTCCTTTGAAAGCAATTGAAAATATCGCAAGCAAGTATGGAGATAAGGTTTGGGTGGCAGCAGGCACTGTCCTAGATCCAAATACTGTCAGAGCTGTAATTGACCATGGAGGTAGTCTTATAGTTTCTCCAACTGTAAACTCAAAAGTGATTGATGCTGCAAATAATTATGGTGTTCCAATCTACAGTGGTGCGTTTACAGCTACGGAATGTAAATTGGCTCTGGATTGTGGAGCGACGATGGTGAAAATTTTTCCCGCTCATTTAGGAGGTCCTGCATACATGACAAATCTAAAAATGGTATTACCAACCATAGAACTAATACCTTCGGGGGGCATAAATGAAGAAACTGCACCAGATTATATTAGATGTGGAGCAAGTGCTGTTTCCGGAGCAAGAACATTTGTTAATGAGGAAGCAATTAATAAAGAGGGAATAGACTGGATAACAAAAAGGGTTTCAATTTTCATAAAACTTGTAAAAAAAGCAGTCAAAAATCGTAATGAATTACCTTAAATATTTATTTCTTAATAAATGTTCAAAGAATTATGTGACTTTTCAAACACTCTATTTTATTAAGGTAATTATTTGGTATTAACCGCAAGAAAAAAACCACTACACGCACGCACGAGGGAAAAAGCTCACAATTTTGGGGAAATACTATTAATAATGCATAGAATAAGCTCGTCTAAGCCGATCATTTGTTGGTATTTTTGTTGGTATTTTTCACCTAATTAATTAGGTAAACAAATAATTGACTTATCAAAACAATTTTAATCCTTCATGCATAGAAATTTGCGAATTGTACATGAAAATATTAATAAAAAAAATGATGACTTGTATCATGCATTTTTTGGAAATAATGAAAAATTATTTTTCAGTCTTTCTTTCATCATAGTGTTAATGATTTTTTGTGCAATTGGAT
>CEUS01283884.1_pt1 | contig 16271 bp, 13 predicted proteins | sample 427031 | NCBI WGS metagenome assembly CEUS01 (sample SAMEA2622837, study PRJEB7988) | marine metagenome | biome: marine biome (ENVO:00000447); feature: marine epipelagic mixed layer (ENVO:xxxxxxxxx); material: "saline water (ENVO:00002010), including plankton (ENVO:xxxxxxxx)" | depth 140 m | reverse complement strand
TTATATTTTTTATTTTATTTTAACCGTTTCATAGGTTTAAAACTTAAATTTATAATTTTAATAAAGAATTTAAAATTAATAATAAATTTTTTATTAAAAAAATAATTATGATTTAACAATTTGTTATTTATGTATAATTTATTATTTTCTAAAAATACAAAGTATTTATTCATTATAATTCTGTTGAATATTTTTAGTCACTTTATTCCATTTGAAAGATCTATTATCTCTGCTGATACATTTTCTTTTTTTACATATGATAAACTAGGAATTCATAATTTTTTATATAATCCAGATAGACCTATTGAGTATATAATTCATGAAATAGAATTTAATATACTCAATTATAATTTTCACTTACATTTTATTTATTTAATCACTTCTATTTGCATATTAAGTACAATTATTTATTATTTTTTTAATCTATTTTTTAATACTAAAACTTCATTTCTTATCACACTATTTTACTCATTACTTCCTCATAAGATTGAAATATACCATTCTTCTATTTATGCCTGGATAAATTTAATTGATGGTTTTTATATTTTGTCGTTATTGTTATTTATTAATTATATAAGATATAAATTTATCTTTATTTATATAATTTCCATATTAATATTCTTTTTTGCAGTTATGGGAAGAGAAAGTGGAATTTTAATTCCTTTTTGTATGCTAACTTATTTATATCTATATGAATTAAATAAAAATTTATTTATAAAACTATTATTAACAATTCCTTATTTTGCGACTATTTTATTTAGTATTATTTTAAGATTATCTGGTGGTTTTAGTCATACCTCTAATACTGGAAGAAATATTGATATACAAAACATTCCCTCAGGAGGTTTAGATATTTTTCATATTTTTTTTGGAAGATATATTATAAAAAATATTGTTTATGGCATATATCAATTTATAAATTTACCAATTTTATTAATACTTTTTTTCATAGTAATTAATATAATATTAATTATTTCCTATAAGAAACAATTATTAAACTTTATAAAATCAAAAACTTTATATAATAAAAAAATTATATTATTTTTTTTATCTATTCTAATTTTTTCATTGATTCCAAATCTTATTGCTGGAAGCATTGGTGGAAGAAATACTATTATAGCATGTCTTTTTATAGTTATAATTTTTAATATAATATTATTTTATTTAAATAATTATATAAAATACTCGATAATTTTTTTATTATTGATTGTGTCTCAAGGCAATACTTATAGTCAGGTAATTTCCCTAAGACTAAATTCATCAGTTTTTGATTATATTACTAATAATAAAGAAGAAATGTCAAATTATAAGAATATAATAATTAATACTAATGACTTTAGTAAAAATATTCATTTTTCGTTAGTTCAAAATAAATATAATGTATTAAAAACTTATTTTGGAGCACAGGCTTTTGAAGACTGGGGTTTAGTTGCAATGACTAATTATCTTTTAAATAATAAAAATATTGAAATAGCTGCAGGCGGTATTAAAGAAAGCAATGATTTTTATGAAGTGACTATTCATTCAAAAATTGGATATAACACTTATAGTGAAAATATTAAATATCTGCCTATTAATAATACTTATGTAATTAATTTTGAGAAAGTTTATAAGAATAAATACAGTAATGGTTTAGTTATATATGATTGATGATAAATATTTAAAAAATAATTATATATATTTTGCAGATGTTGGAGCAATGGGTGGAGTTCAACCAAAGTGGAAAGATATAACCAACTGTTATTTTTCAGTGCTTTTTGAACCTAATAAAAGTTCATATGAAGAATTAATTGTTAACAAAAAAGAAAATGAAATTATTATTAATTCAGGTCTTTTAAATAAGAAAGGAAAAACTGTTTTAAATATATGTAAAAGCAAAGGTGCATCTTCTATATTTGAGCCCAATTATAAATTTTTAAAACTTTTTCACGATGTTGAAAGATTTGAAATACAATCAAATGAGAATATAAACACAGACACACTGGACAATCAATTAATTAAAAACAATATTAAAGAATTAGACTTTATGAAGGTAGATGTCCAAGGCTCAGAATTAAAAGTTTTGAATGGTTCCACAAATACACTTAAAGGAATAATAGGACTTGAAATTGAATGTGAGATTTCTGAAATATATAATAACCAACCTTTGTTTAGTGATATTCTTCAATTTTTAAATTCTAAAGAATTTCATTTGTTTGATCTAAAAAGATACTATTGGAAGAGAAAAAATGCTATTTTAAAAAACAATAAAAAGGGACAACTAGTATTTGTAGATGCTTTATTTTTTAAGCAACCCGAGATACTAATAAGAGAATTTCATAATGATCATTTAAAATTATTGAAAGCCTATTATTTGTATTTATTTTATGGATATTCTGATCTAGCTAAAATAATTTTAAATTATTTATCTGAAAAAAATCTAATAAATGATATAATTTTAAAAGATTTAAGTAATAATATTAGTAATATAGATACTGTAGGTTTTGTAGTTCCATATTTTCCAGGTAAAAAAATTTTAAAACGATTATTTAATAAATTATCTTTATTATTCTCTGATCATGATATTTATAATAAAAACCTTGAATGGAAAAAAAATCATTACCTGGGTAATGATCATGATTTGGGAAATTAAGTAATTGTGTGTTCAAAAAATATATTAATATCGGTTATTATACCGACATATAATAGAAAAAAATCAATTATTAAATTATTAGATAGTCTACTAGATCAAAAAAATAAAAATTATGAAATAATAGTTGTTGATGACGGAAGTACTGATGATACTTTTAATCTTTTAAAAAAATATTTAATAAATAATAATTTCTCTATTTATCGGATACAAAACTCTGAAAGAGGTGCAGCTAGGAATTATGGAGCAAAAAAAGCTAAAGGAAATTATTTAAATTTTTTTGACTCCGATGATATAGCTCTTGATAATCATATTAGTATTGCGACTGAAAAAATTGTTGAACTTGACTCACCAGAGGTAATTAATTTGTCATATGCTTACAAATATATAAATAATTCATTAAAAAAAATTCAAATAGAAGGACTATTAAATAAAAAAATTTTTTCAAAGAATTTTATAAGTTGTAATTCAGTTTTTGTAAGAAAAAATATTTTTGATAATTTTTTATTTTCTGAAAATAGAGATTTATCTGGTTCTGAAGATTGGCATTTATGGTTACGATTATCAAATAAGTATAAAATTTATTCTTTTAAAGATATTACTTCTTATATAATTGATAGTGATGAAAGGAGCATGAAGACGCAGCCATTTCAACAAGTTTTAAAACGCATTAATGTTTTATTAGATTTTGTTCAAAATGATTTCAGAAAAGATATATCATTTTTAAGTTATTGCCAAATAAGTTGTGAACTATTTTCATTTTTAGCGATGACTGCAAGTTTTAAAAATAATTTAAAACCTTTATCTATAAAATTTCTAATTATTTCTATGTTGTATAATCCATTTATTTTATTTACTAGAAGAGCTTTAAGTTTATATTATAGAATTATATTCAAATGGTAAAAATATTAATAACTGGAGGTGCGGGTTTTATTGGGAGCTCATTATGCGATCAATTAATTAAAAGAAGTTATTTTGTATATATACTTGATAACCTTTCAACAGGAAAGAAAACTAATATACCAAATCACAAAAATGTTAAATTTATAAATGTAGATGTTAATAATAAAGTTAAACTAATATCAAAAACTAAAAACTTGAAAATAGATTATATATTTCATTTTGCAGCATGTGTTGGAGTGCTTAGAACTCTTAATAATCCTCTAGTTGTACTCAATGATATAAATGGCTTTAAAAATATTTTTAGTTTATCCAAATCAAAAAAAATCAAAAGAATATTCTTCTCATCTTCATCTGAAGTATATGGAGAAGGGAAGGGTTATGCTCAAAATGAAGAAAAAACGCCACTAAATTCGAGATTAACTTACGCAGTTGTTAAAAATATAGGCGAGTCTTTTTGTAAAGCCTATTTGAAGGAATATAAAATTAATTATACAATTTTTAGATTTTTCAATACTTATGGCCCTAAACAATCAAGTGATTTTGTAATTAGTAAATTTTTAAAACAGGCAAAATCAAATAAAAAAATTACTATATATGGAAATGGAAGACAAAGTAGAACTTTTTGTTATATTGATGACACAACTAAGGCAATAGTAAATTGTCTTACAAAAAGATTATATATTAACAATACAGTTAATATTGGAAATAATAAAGTTGTAAACATGTATAAGCTAGCAAATATTATTAAAGATATATCAAATTCCAAATCTAAGATAGTTTTTGTAAAAGCTTTAAAGGAAGGTGACATGCTAACAAGAAAACCCGATATTAAAAAAATGAAAAAATTATTAAATACTGAATATATTTCTCTATCTTCAGGTATAAAAACAATTCTTAATCAATATGACAAAAAATAATTTTAAATACAGAATAATCATACCAGTTTTTAATGATAATAAATCTTTAAACTTTTTAGTTAATAAAATTTATAAAATCACTGAAAAATCGGATTATCATTTTGATTTATTAATTATTGATGATCATTCAAATAATTCCATTAAACTAAATACTAATAATTATACAAGTAATAATGTTTCTATTAATATTTTGCGTGTAAAACAAAATATTGGCCATCAAAAGGCAATATACATAGGTTTAAATTATACTATTAACCATCCTGTTGATAAAGTAATTATAATGGACTCTGATGGAGAAGATGATCCAAATTATTTAGAAAAATTAATTAATTCTAATATTGAAAAAAATAAAAATATAGTTGCTAAAAGAGTTAAAAGAAAAGAAAATTTATTATTTATTTTATGTTATTACTTATTTAAACTTATCTTTAGAATATTAACTGGTAAAAATTTAAATTTTGGAAATTTTTCAATTATTAATTTTTCTAATGTAAATCAAATATTAAATGTTGATAATGGTTTTCATCATTATGCAGCTTCTTTACTGAAAATAGATAATGAATTAATTAAATATCCAATACCCAAGGGTGAAAGATATGAAGGAAAATCAAAAATGAATTTTATAAAATTAATATCCCATGGATTAGATGCTCTAACGGTTTTTAGAAGAGAGGCTATAATAAGAATTATTTTGTTTTCAGTAATATTTGAATTTTTATTAATAGCTGTTGCTTCATTTATATTTTATATAAGATTTTTTAGTAATTTTTTTATTACTGGACAAGCCACTATTGTCATGTTGTTTATTATATTAATAGGTTTTGTATTTATCTTTATTTGTTTACTGTTAGCTTTATCTAGTACATCAAGCTTTACAATTATTGACTCTGAAAATATTTATAAAAAATATACAGACAAATTAGAAAAAATTATTTAATTTTAGTTTGAAAAATATTATTTTTTTTATCATTATTAATAACTTTGAAGTTATTATTCTTTAGAAATTTTAAAACTTTTGAGTTGGTTTTGGGTTTATCAAATTTTGCAAATAGACCATCTAGTGTATCTAAAATTGCCCATTGATTATGAAGCTCTTCAGTTAAAGTTAGTTTACCTTCATAACTCCAAACAGGTATAAAACAATCAGAAATAAAATGGGAATTAAAAAAAATTTTTCTAACTAACTTCTTAATTTTTAAAAGCAATTTGATGTTTTTTATTAAAAATTTTTTCAGTTGTTCATAAGTAAAAAAAAATTGAATTAAAGGTCTCCAAATTAAGTATTTTGGATGAAGGAGGCCTATTTTCGGCATTTTATAAATATCAAAAAAAATGCTACCATTATCATCTATAAAATTATGAAGAAGTTTTATAGTTAAAAATGGATCTGGAGTGTGCTGTATAACTCCTCTACAGATGACAATATCAAATTTAAATTTATTTTTTAGTCTCAATAAATCTGCTTTAACCAATATTAAATTTTTACTTCCTTTTGATACATTATGAAAGATTGCAGTGGAAAGATCTACTGAGACACATAATTTAGCATGCTTAATCAAGTATTCAGTAAATCTGCCTGCGCCACAACCAATTTCAAGAATATTTTTATTTTTTAGAATATTTTCATCATTAAAAATCAATCTTTTTAAAAATTTTTGAGATATGTTGTTATTATTTAGGCTGTCTATCTGAACTTGTTGAAAGTCTTTCCATTGATGACCAAAGTTAGAGGCATAGTCATCATTTTCATCAAATATAAAAATTCCATCTTTAATAAAATGTTTATGATTGGAAAAAATATTATTAATATCCATTTTGCTCTAACATAGTATATAAATTATTTATTAAAGATTTTATATTAAAATGTGTGGATTATTAGGAATAATATTAAAAGATAAAAAATTATATAATAAATCATCATTTATAAAATCATTAGATTGTATAAATCATAGAGGTCCAGATTTTCAAAATTATACTGAATTTGAAAAAAATAATTATAAAATTTTTTTTGGACATACTAGACTTTCTATTTTAGATACTTCGTCATCAGGCAATCAACCTATGTATTCAAATACAAAACGTTATTTAATTATTTTTAATGGAGAAATATACAATCATATTGAAATTAGAAAAATTATTGAGAGTAAAGTGAGAATAGAATGGAAATCGAGTTCTGATACAGAAACTTTAGTAAATTTTATTGAAAACTTTGACATTAATTATGTATTGAGAAATTTATCAGGAATGTTTTCATTTGTTGTATATGATTTTAAAGAAGAAAAATTATTTTTAAGTAGAGATATTTCTGGCGAAAAACCTTTATATTTATCTTTCAATGAAGAATATATTATTATTTCATCAGATTTAAAACCATTAAAACATTTAAAATTTTTTAAAGATGAGATTGATCAAATAGCTGTAAAAAATTATTTAAAATTAAACTATATACCTACACCTTATACAATTTATCAAAACACATTTAAAGTTAAAACTTCTACACTTGTAAATATAGATTTAAAAAAATATAATTTTAAAAAATTTGGAAAATTTGAAGATATCGGAAATGAAAATTCTATAGATGTAAATAAATGGTGGGATCTTAAAAAAATAAATAAAAACAAAAATATTAACTTAGAGCATGACCAAGTTTTAGAACAAATTGAAAATCTTTTAGAGAAATCAACTAATGAACAATTAATTTCTGATGTTCCAATTGGCATTTTTTTATCTGGAGGCATAGATTCTTCATTCATATTATCTCAAGTCGCTAAACATAAATCAAATATAGATACATTTAATATTGGTTTTGATTTTTCTGAATATGATGAGTCACAAGACTCTAAAAAAATTTCAGATATATTCAAAACAAATCATCATCATCATATTTGTAACAAAAATGATGCTTTAAGTTTGATAGATAATATCAACGAAACATTTAGTGAACCTTTTGCTGACTCATCACAAATTCCGACTATGCTTGTTTCCCAAATTGCGAGAAAGAAAGTCAAAGTTGTTTTAGGAGGAGATGGTGGTGATGAAATTTTTGGTGGTTATAACAGATATCTTTTAGCACATAAATATTGGAAAATATTTAAGTTTTTCCCCAAACCTTATAATAAAATTTTCAAAATTCATAAATATATACCAAATAATGTTTTATTTTTTTTATTTGATAAAATTTTCAAATTAGGAAATTTTTCAAATAATAAATTAAGTTCATTTAATAAAATTCTTCAAAAATTAGATAATATTTACAGTAAAGAATCATTTTACGAGAATTTGATTGTAGAATGGCCAAATGATGATATTTTTAATAATAATATAACCCCTCATCTATTTGATTATTCTCAATATGCTAGTAATGATCTTGATTTTGAAGAATGGATGATGAGTATTGATTACAACACTTATTTAACAGATGACATATTGTGTAAAGTAGATAGATCATCAATGTTTTATAGTCTTGAAGCAAGATCACCGTTTTTAAATAAGAAACTTATTGAGTATATGTACAGTTTACCTCTAAATTTTAAAATTAAGGATAATATTACAAAATGGTCCTCTAAGAAGATATTAGAAAAATATTTACCAAAAAAATTAATATATAAATCGAAGCAAGGTTTTGGCGTTCCTTTAGCTGAATGGTTTAGAAAAGATTTAAAGGATTATGTATTTGATAATCTTTCTAAAGAAAATTGTCAAAAACATAATTTATTTAACTATAGTATAATAAATAAAACTTTAGAAAATCATTATAAAAATAACATTGATTCAGAACATAAAATATGGTCTTTGATTCAATTCAACTCTTGGTACAATAAAGTTTTTAATTAATGGAAGTAGAAAAAAAAATTATTTATATAACTTATGATGGAATTTTAGAGCCATTAGGTCAATCACAAGTATTAAAATATATTATTAATTCATCTTTCACTTATAATATAATACTTTTAAGTTTTGAAAAAAAATCAAATTTAAAAAATATCAATTATGTTAACAATTTACTAAAAAAATCTAATGTTAAGTGGATTTATTATACAAAAAGTTCAAATTTTTGGTTTTTATCAAAAATTTTAGATTTATTTAAAATATTTTTATTTGGGTATAACAATTTAAAATTTTCAAAAATAAAGATTTTTCATTGTCGAAGTTATTTAACTGCATATGCTATAAGTTTTTTAAAATTTTTTTTTAATTTTAAACTAATTTTTGATATGAGAGGATTTTGGGTAGATGAAAGATATGAGTGGGGAATATGGAAGAAAAATTACTTTTTTTATAAAGTATTAAAAAAAATAGAAAAAAGATTATTTAAGAAATCAGATACAATTATTGTGTTGGCAAATGATGCTAGGAATGAATTAATTAAAAATTTTAATATTTCTTCTAAAATCATTTATACAATTCCAACTTGTGCTGATGAAAAACAATTTAATATTTCGAATATGAGATATTGGAAAAATGAGTTGAATATTTGTCACTTAGGATCAATTACTACAAGATATGATTTAGATAAAACATTAAAATTTTATAAGAAAATTAATAATATTGTAAATTCTAAAATATTGTTCATTAATAAGGATGAACATAATTTTATACAAAATAAATGTATTGAACACAAAATTGATACAAGCAAATTTGAAATTAAAAGTACTGAACATTTTGATGTTCAAAAAATAATTCAAAAATTTGATTTTATTATTTTTTTCCCCAAAGATGGATTTTACAAAAAAGGATTTTTTCCTACAAAAATTGCAGAATCTCTTTTGTCTGGAGTTCCAATAATTACTTCAGATGTTAATTTAGAAATAAACGACAAAATAATTTCAAATAAATTGGGCATATTAGTAAAAGAAATTGACAAAATAAATATTATAGAATTTTTAAAATTAAAAGATCAATTTAGAGAAAACTTATATAAAAAAAAAATAAGAAATTATGCGAAAAAGTATTTATCTATAACATATGGTGTCAAAATATATGATGAAATTTATAAAATGTTTTTAAAATAAAATGAAAGAAAATAGTTTTGAAATTAGTGTAGTTATTCCATGTTATGAAAATTTAGATTCACTTAAAATTTGTATAAGTTCAATATTTTCTCAAATATTTAAACCTAAAGAAATAATTGTAGTAGACTCATCTTACACAGAAAATATAAATAAATATATATCAAAAATTATTTCTAATAAAAGTTCAATTGAGATTATTTATTTTAATCAAAAAAACTTATATCCTGGAAAAGCTAGAAATATTGGCATATCCAAATCTAAATATGATTGGATAGCGTTTCTAGACTCTAAAACATTTGCAAAAAAAAATTGGTTAAATAAATATAAGGAGTTAATTATTAGCAATAATTATGATGTGATTTTTGGATCAACTAAATTTATAGCAAAAAATAATCAAAAAATTTCTAAACTTTTTTTATATTCTACTTTCGGTAACAAATCTCATACTACAGTTCCTGGCACTGTTATTAAACGTAAATATTGTATTCAGAATGAATTTTTAGAAAATTTTAGATCTGGAGAAGATGTTTTATGGAAAGAAAATATAGAAAATAACTTTTTAATTGAAAGTTTAATTATTAAAAATGATTATTTGACAATTTATGATCAAATAGAAAATAATGTTGTTAAAAATATTTATAAACATTTTATTTATTCTATTTATACTTCCGTTATCTCTATTAAAAATAATATTAAAGATATATATTTATCTTTTTTTTTAATTTTAACAGCCCTACTTGTTCCTAAATGGAATGTATTAATTGGTGGATGGGATTCAAATCCGCTATATGTGCCCAATATAACAAAATTCTATATACTAACATTATCAATAATTTTAATATTATATCTTTTTTTTAGAAATTTTTTTTCAATTTTTAAATATTTTAAAAAAACTTTTTTATTTAAATTAATATTTTTAATTTTATTTATTTTTATATCTATTTTTATTTTTAATTGGAATGAAGAATACTCTATTAGATATTATAATACTATATTTAAATTACCTCATATTACTAAAATTTATCTTACATGTATAGTAATAATTTCAATTATTTATAGAGGGATTTATGTACCTCTTAAAAATGAAGTTGAATTTAAAGAATTAATTTATTTAGAATGGATTAAGATAGGATTCATAGGATTACTAATAGATATAGTAAAAAGTCCTGCTTTTATTTTTGGTTCAATAATTTCAATTACTAAGATTGATATTTTATTTAATATTTATAAATTTAAAAATAAAAGAAAAAAATTATTAATTATTTGTCCTTTTCCATATGATGTTCAGGCTGGGCAAAGATTAAAATATGAACAACATTTAAAATTTTTCTATTTGAATGGATACGATATAAAGTTATCGCCATTTATAAATAAATCAACTTGGAATATAATTTATAAAAAAGGTTTCTATTTAAATAAACTTATTGCATTATTTTTTGGATATATAAAAAGAATACTGTTAATCCCCTTTCTAAATAAATATGATGTTGTATATATTTTTATGTGGGTAGTTCCATATACATCTAATTTTGTAGAATATATATATAGAAATTTTTCAAAAAAAATTATTTATGACATGGAAGACAATATTCTAATAATTTCTAAAAATGAAATTAATCCAATTACTTCTTCATTTAAATCGGTAAATAAATATAAATTTCTTATTAAAAATTCTGATCAAAATATTGTTTCTTCAATATATTTAGAAAAATTATGTAATAATATTTCAAATAAGAATAATTCAAATTATATATGTGCATCAATTAATTTACATAGGTATATACCTTCTAAAATTAACGAAAAAAAAATTATTAATATAGGTTGGACTGGTACTTTTAGTACGAAAAAATATTTAAAAATTATTGAACCAGTTATTCAAGAGTTAGCTAAACAAATAAATATCAGATTTATTGTAATAGGTGATTTTAAATATAATTTAGATAATGTTAATGTTAAAAATATATTTTGGAAGAAATCATCTGAAATTAAAGATTTGCAACAAATAGATATAGGAGTTTATCCACTAACAAAAGATGAATGGGTTTTGGGTAAAAGTGGTTTGAAAGCTCTTCAGTATATGGCTTTAGGAATCCCAACTATTGCTACAGATTATGGAAATATAAGAAATATTATTATTAACAATTCAAATGGTTTTTTAGTAAGCGATTATAAAGAATGGTTAAATGCACTAAGAAGACTTTGTGATGATATTGACTTAAGAAAATTAATAGGTAATAAAGGAAGAAGACACGTTGAAAAATTTTATTCTTTAGAAGTAATCAGTGAAAAATATTTAGATGTTATAAAAAAATTATGATTAAAATAAAATGAAAAAAATATATTTAGCTGGTAGTGGTGGAATGTTAGGTGAGGCTTTTTATGAAGTTTTTAATACAGAATATGAAATAAAAGCTTCAGATATAAATCTAACAGAGAATTGGCTTCAATATTTAGATTTTAGAAATTTGGGAAATTATAAAAAAGATGTATATGATTTTAAGCCTGATTATTTATTTCACCTTGGAGCAATTACAAGTTTAGAACAATGTGATTTAAATATTAATCTTGCATATTCAACAAATACAATTGGGGTTGAAAATGCAACATTGATAGCTAATAATTTAAATATTCCAATAGTATATATAAGTACAGCCGGTATATTTGATGGAAAAAAAGACTTGTATGATGATTGGGACATACCCAATCCTTTAGGTCATTATGCAAGAAGTAAGTACAATGGAGAATTATATGTTGAACAAAACGCAAAGAAGTATTTAATTCTAAGAGCAGGATGGATGATGGGTGGTGGTCCAAAAAAAGATAAAAAATTTGTAAATAAAATATATAAACAAATTATTGATAAAAAAAAAATAATAAATGTAGTAAATGATAAATTAGGTACTCCGACATACACTATTGATTTTGCTAAAAATACAAAATTATTATTAGAAAAAAATATTTGGGGAAAATATAATTTAGTAAGTGAGGGAGCATCAAGTAGGATAGAAGTCGCTAAAGAAATATTAAAAATATTAAATAAAACAGATGAAGTAATCTTAAAAGAAGTTGACTCTAATTTTTTTTCTAAAGAATATTTTTCTTTAAGACCAAGATCAGAAAGATTAATAAATAAAAAATTAAATCTTAGAAAACTTAATATTATGAGAGATTGGAAAATTTGTTTAAAAGAATATTTAAATGAAAAATTTATAAATTAAAATGCAAAAAACTGACAAAATTAAAAATTTTTTTAATGGTTCAATTAAGTTAATAACTCCAAAAATACATATAGATAATCGAGGATATTTTACTGAATCTTACAATTTAAATTTTTTTAAAAAGCATTATCAAATAAAGGAAAAGTTTGTACAAGATAATATTTCTTTTTCAAAAAAAAAATCTACAATTAGAGGTATGCATTTACAAATATCACCTTTTGAGCAGTCAAAACTAATATATGTAATACATGGATCAATATTAGATTATTTTATAGATTTGAGAAAACATTCCAAAACTTTTGGGAAATATGGAAGTGTTCGTCTTGAATCCAAAAAAAAACAATTTTTATATATTAAAAAAGGATTTGCTCATGGCTTTAAAACATTAGAGGATTGTACAACAGTTGTTTATAAAGTTTCTAATTATTATTCTATAGATCATGAATTAACACTTAATTATCTAGACAGAACTGTGAATATTAATTGGAAATTAAATAAAACAAAACCCTTTTTATCAAAAAAAGATTTAAATGGTAAAAGTTTAGATAATATTAAAGAATATTTATGAAAATTATTGTTACAGGCGGTTCTGGTTTTATAGGATCTCATTTAGTAAAATTTTTAATTAAAAAAAAACATAAAGTGCTAAACATTGATAAATTATCTAAATATTCAGTTAATGAAGCTTTAATAAATATTAAAAAAAATCACAATTACTCTTTTAAAAAAATTGATTTACAAAATTTTAAAAAATTAAATGCAATAGTTCTAAGATATAAACCAGATGCTATTTTTAATTTAGCAGCAGAATCACATGTTGACAGATCTATAGAGCAACCAAAAAATTTTGTAAAATCAAATATTAATTCTACAATTAATTTATTAGAAATTTCAAGGAATTTATTAAATAAAAATAAAGATACTTTAGAAAAATTTAAGTTCATACATGTTTCTACAGATGAAATTTATGGATCATTAAATAAAAATAAAAAAAAATTTTCAGAAAATTCAAAAATAAATCCAAGTTCACCATATTCAGCCTCAAAAGCATCTACTGATTTAATTGTTCAAGCTTGGAACAAAACTTATAAATTGCCAACAATAATTACAAATTGTAGTAATAATTTTGGACCATGGCAATATCCAGAAAAATTAATGCCTGTAATTATTTTAAAAATACTCAATAAAGAAAGAATTCCAATTTATGGAAATGGAAAAAATATCAGAGATTGGATTTATGTTTTAGATCATGTAAATGGATTATACAAGATACTTAAAAAAGGAAAAATTGGTGAAACTTACAATATAGGAACCAATAATGAGTTTCAAAATATTGATATTTGCAAAAAAATTTGTAAAAAAATTACAAAATTAAAAAAGAATAAATTTAATTATTTAAAACTCATAAAATATGTTTCTGATCGAAAGGGCCATGATTTGAGATACGCAATAAATAGCAATAAAATTAAAACAAAGTTAGGATTTAGATCAAAATATAAATTTGAAAATTCTTTAGATATTACAATAAAATGGTATTTAAAACATTATAACTGGTTGAAAAATAAAATTTAATGAAAATAATTATACTTGGATCTAATGGACAATTAGGAAAAATTATTTCAAATTTATTGTTAAAAAAAAAAAAAATATAAAATTATTAATATTTCAAGAAAAAGTTTTGATCTAATAGATAATTGTAAAATAGAAACTCATATTAGCAAACTTAATTCAAACATTATAATTAATTGTGCAGCTTTTACTGATGTAGATAAAGCTGAAAATGAAAAAGAAAAATGCATCAATACAAATACGTATTTATTAGAATATTTATCAAATATATGTAATAAGAATAATTCAATATTATTTCATTTTTCAACAGACTATGTTTTTGATGGTAAAAAGGGGAATTATAAAGAAACTGATAAAACATTACCAATTAATTATTATGGATATACTAAAAAATTAGGAGAAAATATTATAAAAAAAAAATTAAAAAAATTTATAATTATTAGAACTTCTTGGCTGTATAGTAATTCTAAAAATAATTTTTTTTCTAAGATTATTAATAAAATAATTAACAAAGAAAAAATACAAGTTGTAGATGATCAATTTGGATTTCCTACTTCTGCTTATGATTTAGCAAATGTAGTTGTTAATCTTATTGAAAAAATAAATAATAAAGTTAAATTTAAATATGGAATTTATCATTATTCAAACCATGCAGATAAGCCAATATCTTGGTACGATTTTGCAATTAAAATTAATTATTATTTTAGTAAATATAATAATAAATTTTCTGAGATTATTAATATTTCGTCAAATAATTTAAATGTAGTTGCTAAAAGACCAATAAATTCATCTCTTAATATTGATAAAATTTGTAATACATTTAATATTAGTAAAAAAAAGTGGGACTTGGAATTAAAAAAAATTATAAAAACTAAGTTAAATTTATGAGAGGTATTATCTTATCTGGAGGAAATGGAACAAGGCTATATCCTATAACTAAAGCTCTAACAAAGCAATTAATACCTGTTTATGATAAGCCCATGATTTATTATCCCCTTTCTACTTTAATGGAATTCAACATAAAAGATATATTAATAATTGTTAAGCCAGATGATTTAAAACAGTTCAAATCATTGCTAGGAAATGGTGAACAATTTGGAATTAAAATTTACTATAAAACTCAAATTGAACCTAAAGGTATTGCAGAGTCTTTTTTGATAGGTAAAAAATTTATTGGTAACAATAATGTTTGTCTAATTTTAGGTGATAACATTTTTCATGGTATTCCATATAATACGATTTTACCTAAAAATTCTGATTTTGAAGGAGCTAAAATTATTTTATATCGAGTGCAAGATCCTGAGAGATATGGAGTTGTAAAATTTAATAAAAAAAGAAAAATTATTAAGATAATTGAAAAACCAAAAAATTTTATTTCAAATTACGCAGTAACAGGTATCTATTTTTACGATAAAAATGTTATAAAATATGCAAATAAATTAAAACCTTCAAATCGTAATGAGTTAGAAATTACAGATATAAATAATTATTATGTAGATGAGAAAAAATTAGATTATTTTACTATTAAACCTGGTGGTGTTTGGTTGGATGCTGGAACTGAAAAATCTTTATTGCAGTCATCAACTTTTATACAAACAATGCAAGAAAGGCAAAACATTCAAATATCATCTCCAGAAATTATTGCTTATAAAAAAGGATGGATAACTAAGAAGAAATTAATAAATTCTATTTCTGATATAAAGAATGCTTATACTAGTTTTTTAAGAAATTTGTAAGTATATGCTAATTTATGTTTTTACATTATTAGTTCCATCTTTGTTTTACACATTAAACTTAAATGTAGAAAACAGATTAAAAACATTACTAACATTTGTTTTTATAATATATTTGATAGTATTTATAGGGTTAAGACACCATACTGGAGGAGATTGGTCAGCACAAGTTTTTCAGTTTTACAAAGCACAAATGACATTTAATGTCTATACTATAGATTTTAGAGGAGATTATTTATATAATTTTTTAAATTATATTATATCTAGATTTTTTGGCGGTATTTATATAG
>CEUS01278412.1_pt1 | contig 16278 bp, 22 predicted proteins | sample 427031 | NCBI WGS metagenome assembly CEUS01 (sample SAMEA2622837, study PRJEB7988) | marine metagenome | biome: marine biome (ENVO:00000447); feature: marine epipelagic mixed layer (ENVO:xxxxxxxxx); material: "saline water (ENVO:00002010), including plankton (ENVO:xxxxxxxx)" | depth 140 m | reverse complement strand
ATCTGGTGCAGTTTTCAATGAAAAAGATGCCTATAATGACCCGCATCTCGAGGAACGACGATTCTTTGAAGACGTATCACATCCCGATGCAGGAACGCACTCGTATCCTGGCATTCAATGGAAATTGAGTAAAACACCGAATAAGATCAGAAGGCATGCACCGCAGCTTGGCCAAGATAATGAATATATCTACAAAGAAGTCTTAGGATTTACGGCAAAGGAATACGAAAAACTTGTTTCAGAAGGTCATATTGGAATGGAATACGACGAATCGGTACCTTGATTGATTCCTGATTGTTCCAGTGATACACATGCGCTGAGGAGGGGTACCAATGGCGACGTCACTTGAAGGCACTGTTGCCCTCGTATCTGGAGCGGGCAGTGCGATCGGAATGGGACGGGTTATAGCTCTCGCGTTAATCCGCTCTGCTGCCAAAGTTGAAATGATGGAAGTTCGGTCAGCTAACGACCTGTTTATACGCCACCAGTAAACCGTCCTCACGAACCACTCGCATCGCGAAGCCATAACGGTCAAAATCAAGAGCAATATTCGGATCATTTTTGTGAAAATGTGGTTTGCCTGGATCATCAAACTTCTCGGATTCAGATCCAGATACCACCAAAGACCTGACTGCATCTTTATCAGGAACTCTACCTTCCAGTAGGTTCTTCAGGTATAGAGCACATTGTTCATCCTCATCTGTCCTCACACGCCCACCAGAACCCATCGGAACGATGTTGACCAATTCAGGATTAGCAGCGCGTAGCGCACGTGTAGTAGCCTCAGCTACGACAAAAGACCCAAGGAATATATCATCTACGTGATCAGCTTTCAGAGAGGTAACTCCCAGAGTCCCCGCACTTGTACATTGAACAATCGATTTGCCGACAAATTCCGCACTAGACAATTCAAAAGGAGAATTTCCGTAATCAAATCCGTTTAGCTTGACACCATCAGACTCTCCAATACACAGTTCAACAGTTCCATTTTCACGTAAGGCAATAGCATCATTTGCATCCGACACGAGGATCAATTTCTCGGCTCCACGATCAAACGCAACAGCCGCCGTCGTGAACGCACGATAAACATCAATCACGACAACAGTTCCCTTGGCGCGTTGTGACCCGCCTACCAAACTATCGATGACAACGTCCATTCAATCATTCCCCCTTTCGTTTCCAACCAAAACCTCATCTATAATTTCAATCCTTCGTAAACCGGGCCATGCAATCGTCTTTTATGGAAAGTAACAAATGAGAGGAATACTGGGCAACCGGAACCACTTCATCAACCAAACAATATTTTGTCATTACCCGAATTTAAGTAGTTTTGTATTTGTAACGAAGCTTTAAATTTTGCCCATCGCTTAACTCTTTATTCTACTTCTTTCTCTGACAATGAATTGACAGATATTTGACACCCGTTAGAATTACAATACGGTATCGATTGTATCGCACACCCTCAAGGAGGAAGCAATGTCTAACAACAAAATGGAACTTGAAATCTATTATGACTACACGTGACCCTATGTATATACTGCATCCGTGATGTTGCAGAAAGCTAAAGAACGCTATGGAGATGATCTTTCTATCACTTGGAAGTATTTCTCTCTTGAGCAGGTAAATAGTACACAGGGACCAGATTGGAAAGTTTGGGAACAGGATGAGGATTTTCCAAGCAGGGGAGTGTGGTCATTCCGTGCAGCCGAAGCCGCGCGCAAGCAAGGAGCTGAAAAATTCGAGGCTTTCCATGTCTCTCTTCTCGCCGCACGACACAAAGATAGAAAAGATATTGGCAAAATGGACATCCTAGAAGAGATTGCGACCGAAAGTGGCTTAGATTTGGAACAATTCCGTAAAGACATAATAAATCCTGATACCAAATTGGCTATAGGACGCGATCACACTGAAGCGGTAGAGGAATATGGTGTATTTGGAACACCCACAATTTTCCCTGGTAACGATAGTGGTTTTTATCTGAAACTGATGCCAGCCCCCGAAGGGGCCAAGGCTCTAGAGACCTTTGAAACGATTTATCGAACCATCTCAGATTTTCCAGATATTCAAGAGATCAAACAACCGCGCAAGCCTCGGAGGGAATAAACGAACCCTAACGACAATATTCGAGAAATCGAAACATTCCTCGGCATTACATTCAATGACAAAACGTTGTTAATGCAAGCCTTGACCCATAGCTCAACTGTCCATGAGACCAACGGATCAAAGCTAGAGTCAAATGAGCGTCTTGAATTTCTTGGCGATGCAGTGCTTGGAGTTGTTGTAGCATCCTGGCTCTTTGAAGTAGAACCCAGTGCTACTGAAGGCGATCTAACGAAAATGCGGTCCGGTCTTGTTCGCGGTAGCACCATTGCTGACATTGCACGGTCATTACAATTAGGCTCATTCATTAAGCTTGGACGCGGCGCAGAGCATCAGGGCGGCCGTGATCGCGACAGCATTTTAGCCAACACCTTTGAATCAATCATTGGTGCCCTTTATCTCGACCAAGGTGGCACAGTAACCGAAACGTTTATTCATCGTGTACTAGATCCCGTCATGAAGACATGGAATTCCAATACACGACACATTGATCATAAATCCCATCTACAAGAAGTCTTACAGGCACAGAAGAAAATCACTCCGCACTATACGATCGTCGAAACAGAAGAAACGAACAACGGACCGATTTTCTTCGCGCAAGTGTGGGCTGAAGACAATTTACTCGGTGAAGGGCAGGGAACAAGCAAGAGACAAGCAGAATTAAATGCTGCTAAACAAGGTTTATCAACCGTTGAAAATGGTACTAATCAGAATGAACGATGATCTTTTAAAAACAACAGTGTGGGCCACAATATTATCTAATAAGTAAGAGGCAAAATGTTCAAATGGTTTACAGGTCAAGAGAAAGAAAAAACACATAAAGGTGTTGAGCGTTCTCGACAAACATGGTTTGGCGGGATCAAAAATCTCCTGACAGGTTCAGCAATTGATGATTCAGTGTGGGATCAACTAGAAGAGATCCTTCTTGGTGCAGATGTGGGTTATGAATTGACTGAAACTTTCCTTTCTCGCCTAAGAGAGAGAGCTAAACGAGGTGAATTTCAAAATGGAGAAGACATTCGGCTGGCTTTGAAGGCAGAAATGCTCGTCCTTCTGCAACACCCGGAAAACCAGAGTTCCAATGAACCCGATCGTAAAACACCAAGGGTGATCCTCATTGTCGGTGTCAACGGCAGTGGCAAAACAACGAGCATAGCGAAACTAGCGAATCTGTTAAAAAATCAAGGGGATACCGTTCTCTTGGCGGCAGCAGATACTTTCCGAGCCGGAGCGATTGATCAATTGAAGATCTGGGGAAACCAATTAGACGTCGACGTTATCGCCCACAGCCCTGGAGCGGATCCGGGTGCAGTAGCATTCGACGCTGTTCAAGCGGGGAAAAGTCGAAACCGGGATGCGATCTTGATTGATACAGCAGGTCGCTTACACACAAAATCGGATTTAATGGAAGAATTGAAAAAGATCAATCGAGTGGTGGAACGGACATTGCCCGATGTTAAACCAGAGGTTCTATTAGTACTTGATGCGACAACCGGACAGAACGGTCTTACCCAAGCAACCGAATTCACGAACACGGTAAAGGTCAATGGTACAATCTTAACGAAGCTTGATGGCACAGCACGAGGAGGAATCGTATTTGCCATTCAACATTCACTAGGGATACCAGTAGCGTTCATCGGAGTTGGGGAGCAAATCGACGACCTTATTGCCTTTGACCCTAATTATTTCGTCAACGCGCTTTTAGAAGAAGATGATTAAATTTAATGTATTATCCGTTTGCATGGCTCAAAGGGACAATTTTCTTCCTTCGAGACAACTTAAAGGGTTTGCGCACTCGCGTAACGCTTTTTTGGCAGAGAATAAGCATGTCTAATGTTAATTGAGGAGTAATGAATGAAAGCCGCAGTAATCCACGAATTTGGTGACGAAAATGTGTTCGTTTACGAGGATGTTGAAGAACCTGAGATCAGTCCAAACAGCGTACTCATCAACGTCAAGGCCGCATCGATTAATAGGGGTGATTTATCTCGCCGTCAAGGCAATGGATTAGTGGAGGATAATCTTCCCTTTGTTTTGGGATGGGATGTTGCAGGAGACATAACAGAAATTGGCGAGAATGTTTCGCACCTGCGAGTTGGCCAACGAGTCCTAGCAAGAATTCCATCAGGGGGATACGCCGAAATTGTTAGTGCGCCTGAAAGCATTGTCGTGCCAATACCGAATGACGTAGAGTACGATCAGGCCGCCAGCCTCCCTGTAGCGTATCTAACTGCCTGGGTCTTACTTCTCGATACCGCCGCTCTATCGTCAATCAATCATCTCTCAACAAATTCGTCAAAAAAATCGGAGGAAATTGAAGATGCTCCGTTGACTGTACTCATTCATTCAGGTGGTAGTGGAGTAGGAACCGCTGGTATCCAAATTGCGAAAGAAATCCTTGGGGCGCGTGTCTTCGCCACAGCAGGCACCGACAAAAAGGTCAATCAGGTCAAAGAAATTGGGGCGGATGACGCCATTAATTACAACAAACAAGATTTTGTTGTTGAAATCCGTCGTCTAACCCAGGGAGTTGGGGTCAATGCCGCAATCGAAAGTATTGGTGGCGACATTTTCATGCGCACCCAGCAAACGTTGGCAGAAAATGGATGTGTTGTTTCATACGGACGAACTAGCGGAACACCACCAACTACAGATCTCGATTTAGCGAAACAACAAAAACAACGCATTGTCACGGGATGGACCCTTGGGAATGCAAGAACACCAGAGATGGCAGCGCAGGATTTAACACGAATCATCAATCTCGTTGCAGAGGGACGCCTGAAAACATATATTGACCGCGTTTTTCCATTAAGCGAGGTCTCGGAAGCTCACCGATTTGTTGCAAACCGGTCAAATTTCGGAAAAGTCATACTCCGACCGTAAATCACTTAACCGTATCGAGATCCATCAATACAATCTCCTAAAGCGCAACCGGGTAGAAAACAAACCTCAGACACATAGTCATGGGTTCAAATCTTTTGCGCGCGTCCATTATTTATCGGCGTCTGTGTCGTTTCAGAAACGCTGCCCCCTTTCATTTCTACAATGATTTGCCGATGTACTGATTCAGCGACGTTTGTAATACTATGCTCAATACCTGATCCCACTTCTGTATATTGCACGTACCCGTCATCAAATTCCCTTGCAGGACCCTCTTTTCCAGCTATTTCACTTCGTATTGAACTTGGGGTCGTGTACACAAACAAATAGTCATTTTCATGCCGATGATAAGATGATGTTTCACCAGGTTGTAACGTCATAGCCCAAACTCGTACTCGATCATTTTCGAACAAAAGATCTGATCCAACATCCAATGATGGTCCTTCATCTTGTGACATACATACCTCCTCTGGACATTTCTGAGAATCATAAACATTCTCTGTTGGTTCTCAAAACAAAAAAAGAAGCGGGCATTTTAACGTTTCTTAATTCTTTCGCGCTTCGGTTTCCATTCTCCCTCATATGCATCCAGTGGAAGACATACACGGCATGCCCTGTATCCTGCGGCCACAGCGACTTCCGCATTTTGAAATAGAACACGATTCTCATGCTTGGTTCTTCGACCAGGTGGACAATTTCGGCGGCAAAATATCTTTGTTGTACGGCATCCATTCAACATACGAGCACCTCTATAAAAAATTCACTCCTCCATTACCGAATAACTCTATGAGTTGGATTTACTTCAAGATAGTAAACATTTATTTGGTACAATGCGGGAAACAAGTTGCGTCACGTTGCTCACTATTGTAACAACGCATTTCAATACGGAGGGATCATGTCAGCAGAAGTAGGCGATCAGGCACCGGAATTAACCGTCGTAAATAATGAAAGAAAATCAGTGACGCTAGGAGATCTCCAAGGGAAAGCGGCCGTGCTCGTCTTTTTCCCAGGTGCATTCACGGGGGGATGCCAGGCAGAAGCCTGTACTTTCCGCGATGCGCTTGCAGAATATAATGACTTAGGCGCCCAAGTATACGGAATCAGCGTCGATTCGTTTTTCGCACAAAATGCTTTCGTTGCCGAGAATGATCTTAATTTTCCTTTCCTCAGTGACTACACGCGGAAAACAATTGAAGCCTACGATATCCCAGTGAATAATTTCGCTGGTATGGAAGGATACACAACTTCCATGAGAGCGGTATTCGTATTAGATTCACAAGGCACCATACGTTTCAAAACTGCGGTAGCGCCAACAGAGCAGCCAGACTTTGAAGAGATTAAACAAGCGGTAAGCCAGCTATAACAAACATAACATCGTGACCCAAGTTATTCGCTTAAATCAAACGCCTCTGCGACTAGCTCAAACGAGCGAATACGATCTGCAAAGTAATAACAGTTGGTAGCAATGCTTACGTCTGTTGTTGAGTAGGCTTGTGCTGCCTTCGTGACACCTTCTTTAACCATTTCAGGTGTTCCGACAATAAGATGCTTTGTGCTCTGCTCTAGGTGTTGTAATTCAACCGGCGTAAATTGGGTAGCAATCGCTTCCTCGGGTGAAACCAAAGGTTCTCTTATGCCCTTCAACCTATTCACACGGGATACGTTATTGCTCGACAGTACTAATTCTGCTTTTTCTTCAGTATCCGCACATATAACTTGCAAAGCTACGTTGAATCGTGGCTCTTCCAAGTACTCTGATGGGCGAAATTGCTGTCTATACAAATCCGCAATCATTGGGCCATGCTCAGCTGTGGTTCCAAAAAAATCCGCGAAGGAGAATGGCAATCCGAGGGCAGCAGCAAGCCGGGCACTATAATCACTCGAACCAAGCAACCATACTCCCGGTAAACTCTCTGGTGAAGACTCCGACTGCGCTTTGATACTTGAAAATGGATGTCCTTCAGGTATGGTCCCCGCGAGAAATCCAATCACATCAACAACTTGTTGCGGAAACTCCTGTATGTTTGCGACAGGTCTTGGATACGCTAAAGCTTGAGCAGTAACTTGGTCACTCCCCGGAGCTCTCCCAATACCTAATTCTATACGGTCAGGGTACAGGGCTTTTAACACACTAAAATTTTCAGCAACTTTCAATGCCGAATAATGCGATAGCATAACGCCTCCGCTACCAACGACAATGCTTTGCGTCTGTGAAGCTATTTGCCCTATGAGTATTTCTGGAGACGTTCCTGCAAAGTTGCCAGAATTATGATGCTCTGCAACCCAATACCTATGGTAACCATACCCCTCAGCCAATTGAGCGAGTTGCACCGTCTCCTGCAGCGCCTGCTGAGCGCTGCCGCCTTTCCTGATAGGGGATTGGTCTACGACGCCGAAAGTGAATTGATCCATTACGGTATCCTTTATTCTCGAGGTTTGCTACGTGGGCCAAAAGGCTCCGGTACGAATGGGCCATCTCGAGCTTCAAGAAAGCCACGGAATCCACCCTCTTCGCGAGCTTTTTCCAGATGAGCAACATCATCCCTGTCGGTCGTCGATCGAACCATTGATGACAGGAACGCATTGACGTTCAACGCATTTCTCAACCCCATCGCTTCAAAGGCATACGTCGTCACCATCTTGTTAATCCTGACACTTTCTCTCGGTACTTTGGCCAATCGCTCTGCTAATGCACGAACGTGATCCATAAGGTTTTCATGGGGAACAACCTCATTTACAACACCCATGCGAAGAGCTTCTTGAGCATCAAAATGATCGCCAGTCAATGCGTATCTTTGGGCATTTTTCCATCCACAAAGTAGAGCAAAAAGAACCGAAGTATTTGATATCATGCGCACTTCAGGTTGTCCAAAAACTGCCCGGTCTGATGCAATCGTTATATCACACGCAAGGGTGAACCAAAAACCGCCTCCAATACACCATCCATCAACTGCTGCGATCACAGGTTTAGATAACTGCATGACATGCAACAACATATCAGGATTCCTGAGGCTAGAATTCCATTTTGATCGAGGATCAATTGCATCTTCCTCGTCAAGTGGTTCATCACCCTCGTCCTCACTATTTCGTGAAATATTATATCCGGAAGAGAACCCACGGCCTTCACCTGTCACGATGATCGAGCGCACTGATTTATCTCGATCTCCCTGCTCAAGGGCGGTGTGAAGCTCACCCTCCAAATCCGGTGTAAGCGCATTTAAAGCCTCAGGTTGATTTAATGTAATCAGTAATACAGGCCCATCCTGTTCATATTTAATCGATTTGTAATCTGCCATTCTATCCTCCTCAAGTTTTTTCACCTTTGATGTAAATCCGATACCATCCAGAGTCTGCATCCATTTTCTATTGCATACTCTATCTATATTATATGAATGAAATGGAGAAGATCACTCACAAAAAATATGCTACCGAAGTTTCCACACATAAATCGCCGTATAGGAGCCAAGACAAGTTTGATTAAATATGAGAAAAATGTTGAGCTCAATGTGGACGACACCATTCGTGTCTTCGACTCATCAACCATTAATCGGCCTACAGACGACCCTTCCAGAATCAAGACAATGTTTGATCATGCAAACCTCATTATCAGCGCGTGGGATGCGAATAAGCTGGTGGGAGTTTGTCGAGCATTAACTGATTTTATCTATTGTTGCTATTTATCGGATCTTGCTGTTGATTTTGAATATCAACGCCAAGGTATTGGCACGGCAATGATCGAGAACATCAGACACGAAATAGGTGAAAAAGCATCACTAGTCTTGTTATCCGCACCGGGTGCAATGGAATACTATCCAAAAGTTGGCTTCGAAAAGATCGGAAATGGATATAGGATTCAACGGAAATTCTGACCCGTCGAATCATTTTTCATCAATTATGGCGCTCTAACTTTCAAACATTTCGTCCAGGCCGCCATCCAAACGCGCTAAAATCAATTTTCCCTTTTGCATCAAAATGAATACCCTCGCGAAGAAGTTTATGTTTCTGTGCCAACATTTGTTCTGGATGTCTTGAACTAATTTGTCCTTTGCGATTGATGACACGATGCCAAGGAATTTCTTCCTGAGAACCCTGCAAGCTCGCAAGAGCAAATCCTACTATTCGTGCACTAGAGATCGGTACCATTTCAGCTATTTGACCATAGCTCGCCACTCGACCGTACGGTATCTCACTAACAATTGCATATATTTTTTCGAATGTATTGAATGGAGCCATCGACGGTCATCACTCCTGCTAAGAATCTCAATTATGAAACGTTAAGCGGTTTTCCGCGCATGCATTAGACAAATCATGCAAAGATTTGTATACATTGTTTTAGCATTTTTACTCTGATCGGAGTATTGCCAGTCATCTCGCCATCTATGTTTAGAATATCGTCTGTTTCAGGAATCAGCGAAAAACTAGACGCCCGATAATATTCAACCTCTGGTTCGTTAACATGTGTGCCATCAAAGAGTTTAGGAAGAACTGACAATAACCTTACCCTTGTTATGTTTGCATCAACTACAAGAATATCAATCAGTCCATCATCCAAATCCGCGTATGGCGCCATTTTCATACCGTTTCCAACGTGAATCGAGTTACATGCAACGACAAAGGTAAAATTTTTGACATGCGGTTCATCATCAATAATTAACTTCGCTTGACGATGCTTTTTCAGAAATATTTCAATAATGCTGGCAGCAGTGTATCGGCGGCTCGCTCCTATCCAGCGAAGTTTTTCCGCACGTTTTCCTACATCCGTCACAAGCCCCCAACCAATGAGATTCGTTGAATACTGCTCATTTCCATTCATTTGAATCTGAGCTGCATCAATCAAGCGCGTGTGTCCAGCAACAATCGCACCAGCGGCTGCAACCGGATCGACAAGACCAAGATCATGGAGTAACGAATTCCCTGATCCACCTGGAATCAATCCTATGGGGAACCTTTTTCCATCGGATCGTGCAAACATGCCATTAACTACTTCATTAAAAGTACCATCGCCACCCAAAACGAGGAATCCGGAATACCCGGCCAAATCTAAACTCCTGGATATATCTCTGGCATGACCCGGAAAACCCGTTCTGATTATTGAAACTTCCGCACCCTGTGAATCAAAAACAGGTTTCACCAAATCTAAAATCTTGGCACTCTGTTTTTTCCCACTTTGAGGATTCACAACTAGAACGAATTTCATGGTTCACTCAGTGTCTTAGCTATGTCGCTATCATGTCAAAAATAGATCATGGCAACGTAAACATACCGATAACAGGCAAATGGTCAGAGATCAAAGGCGTATCATGCGAGCGGACTTTTCCTTTTACTAACGTCAGGTCCGATGAATAGAACAAATAATCAATAGTTCTATCTGGCGATGCAGCACTAATATGATTGGGTGAATACGTAAACCAATCAGCATGATCTTGACCACTCATATTATCCACGCTCGGAATGCTATTTAACGCGTTCAGCATGGGAGAAAGTTCAGTGCCATTTGGGTTGTAATAACTCTTGCCTTGGTCATCCAACAAACTGTAGGCGTAAGAAGATGGGAGCAGATTAAAATCCCCACCGATAATCACATTTCCGGGTTGGTTTTTTATCGTTAGATCCATCACTTGTTTTACTTGGACTTGCATCGTATCGGAATTCTGCGCAAAGGCACTCAAATGAGTATTGAACAATCGAAGGGTTTTTGAATCCCCAATAGGTAAGTGCGTCTCTAATACAGCTCTTTTCGGATTCATTTGCTGGATAATCCAAGATTGTGACCCAATCCCAGTTAATGCATGCCGTGTCGCCCGCGTGATTTGGTATTTCGATAAAGTGGACAATTTCATACCAACGGCACCCATAAGAGAAGGATGTGGCACAAAATTAGCCTGCCAATAAAATGTTGAAGCATGATTACCATATTCCCGAGGCAATAAAGCCAACAAAGCAGCAAGTTGGTCCTCATACTCCGTCCGTTTCGCTCCTTCGTCGACCTCTTGCAACAAAATAACATCAGGCTGTTCCGCAATGATGACCTCAGCAATTTGTTTCAAAATCTTCTGGCGCGTACCAGAGGACGGCCACGTATCCTCACCATCATCAAAGAAAAAATGGTTGTTTTCATTGCCTGCAAGAAATTGGACATTCCATGACAACACTTTGATGGCCTGGCCAGATTGCAAAGTCGGTACATTCGGCAAACTGACGATGTTTTCTGGCTGAACGTCTTTTACTCGCAACGTAGAGAAATAGAGCCACGCGAAAAGTAGGCCTGCCAAAAGACCCAAAAACATGATCGGCCATAGAATGAATTTGGTGAACTTAGTATTCAACAATGGTTCCTACGTTAATATCTCAAACTCTTGCTTAATCATACTTCACAATATATTTTTCAAACGCTCGATGATATCTGTCGTTGAAACGCCGGGAGTGTAGGGAACAGTTCGAAAGATTCCCATCTCTATTGGATCTCCATAAAGGCGATGATGCATCTCGGAATCAAAGTCATCACCATGAACAACCAAATCAATTTGATATTTGGAGATCCAGTCCCGGTTTACAACCAAGGGCGCATTGGGGACAACCTCATCAACAAACCGACAGCCCTGCACAACGGCTATCCGTTCGTCCATTCTCATAACAGGCTTCCGTTTGTAACTATTGACCGTTTCATCCGAGTGCACTCCGACAATCAAATAATCACCTAAGGTACTCGCTTTTTCGAGGAAACCAACATGGCCATAGTGGAAAAGGTCCGCCACCATATCAACATAAACACGCATCGTAACCCCTATCTCCTGTAAATTAATGCGCCATTGGTGAATCCCATGACTTCATCCGGTCTCTTCCCAGGCACAATCTCCACACGAATCGTTCTGTCTCCAAGGTGTTTAACAAGAAAGGTTCCAAGTGATTTTTCTCCTACCATTTCAAAGGCGGGGATTGAGTGATCCTCACGACCACCACCACGTTCCCGGGACATGAGTTCGTACTTTACCAAACCTGTTTCAGCAGTAACTGTTGCCGGATCGGGGGAATTATATTTAACTCCATACGATCCACGACATTTTCGACAATCATTGTTCATATCGTCGGCCATATCGTGACCTATCGAAATACGAATCTGTGATGGTTCGATATAACCATACGCAATACTGAGGTGTCCGTTCCAGTACCTTGGTGTTCCGGGAGGTAATGACCCACTGTAGTTAACTGTTCCATCTAAAAACCAATTTCCGATGATTGCCCCTTCTATGTCATAGTCAATTTTACCCGCGATTGGCTCAACGACGCGAATCGCTTTCGCTTCTAAAGCATTTCGCAGAGAACCTTCATAAAATGGGAACGGATCTACAGTGTGGATCTTCCAGGGTTCAGTTTCATAGTGTTGTGGCACGATGAAACCCGAGAGAATCGTATCTGAATCGTGCACACTCCAATCCAAACTTTGCCCCCCAAACTTAGCAATCGGATCCCCTGCCTTCACCGGGATCGGTGCATCTGTTGTTCCGAACCATGTACGGCCATTGGCAATTTCTCCGGTAACTTCAGATATGGCAGGTGCAAGCTCTCCCAAATGTATAAATATCGTGAAGAACGTGCATGAATGCATAATAATTACGCGGTAATCGGGTACCATCTTCGGGTCGGGCACCTGATATATGTACTGCTGATCCTCTGGGAACCTCGAAATTTTCACGATCACCCCATCGGCTGGAGCAACCACATATTCGTTGTCTTGCGCTATATCAGGATTCGGGTTTCGATGGATGTAAAGGTGATCTGTTGGCGTAACATGACTCGATGCCATTTTCCCCATTGGCCTTATGCCAGTGATTGAATCAATAGAGTAAAAATTCGATGTGAATTGGGATGGTCCGCTACCACTACAAGGAAAGGCCCCAAATATCCCATCTCTCTCCGGTGTGTTTTGAGACATATCTTTTTGGGTCCCTTCGATCAAAGAGCCCGATCTTGTTGTCCGAACTGGCGTTTCCGTTCCGATAGTCGTATGTTTTGAAGATGGATTTTCTGAGGGGGCAGCTGTTGAGGTTTCCCCCAATATAACAGTGGATGTCGCCATCCCTCGCGCTGGATCTGCCATAGCATCATTTTCTGCGTTATTAGAATTGTTTCCACATGCTGTGAAGATTACCGAAGCAATAACAACTAAAATTAGCCTTCTCAATATTAACATTGGTCACTACCCCCGCTACAATTATAATTCACCCAAGCGATGCTGACATAGAACCTCATCCTGAAATAAATTACAGCCAATTATCGCTTCAGTAATCGATACATAAGAAACCAGGCCAATAAAGGAATACTCCAAAAAAGACAACCAATTACTCCTAAAATTGCGAATGCCCAGAATGGCTCTTTTCCTGTTCCTCCAAATAGGGGACCTAGAAGTGGGATTATTAAAGTAAGGGTTCCGGCAATACCGACGAATCTACACTGAACAGGGCTAAAAATTCGATTGATCCTAGACCAAAATTCCATTTGGCTAAAACCCAATGTCCGAGTCGATACCAATACAACAAATATGTTCAAAACTAAGCTTGCGAGCCCAAGGCTTGCTAGAAGCTCCGAAAAAGACAGGTTTCCATCAATTGAAAAGATTCTGATCAACATGGGAAGCACAAGACCAGCTAGCCAACCAACGAGGGTCGCTAAAAAAACAATCTTAATGATTGGCAACAATGCGCTATGTCCAAATTTCATACCGCTCCCGAAATTTCACCGCCGAAAGTCATAATTTATATCTAAGGATTACTATTTTATTCCAAAACGCCCAGATTCATGTTCGCATGAATCTGCTCTCATAAATAATATGGTTCTTAAGCAACACTTTCCATTCGCACTCCCATGTTATGATCCATGCCATGAATCTATTGGTAACAATCGTTTTTGTTGTCGGTTTATCGGCAATCGCTGCGTCTCTAATGAATCCCGCCATAGGCCTGCTAGTAGCAATTATATTGTTTACACTTTTTCTTCTCTTGAGGAAACGGTCATATAGAATTTAGCGGAGCTCGCTAACCGGCTAACCAAAAAAGGCTTGTTCACGATCACCCAAACGGGTGCATGGTTCAATGCCGGATACGTTGCGATCGAACTGCAAGAAACGGTGATCCTTATCTGGTATATGAAGTTCTGATGCAATACTTAACATGCTATGATCCTTGGAATGAACCTTTTCATCAAAATAGTCTTTTTGTTTAATGTATCGATCGCAGTTGCATCCTATCCGATTCATCGTGAGCCAATCATTGTCATCGTAGCTGTTATCTTATTTATACTTTTCCGTTTTCTCATTAGAAAACAGTCAAATCAAAGCTAGCGTGAAACTGAAAAAACCTGGAGAACAAAGATGAAATATATTGTTGCTCAACCTGATTTAATTTCAAATTCCTATTTCCCTGCTTTGGCAGCAGTAGAACTTGGCTTTTTCCGCGAGGAAGGGATCGACGCAGAGATTGAAATGATTTCACCTGTCCCAGATGCTTTTGTGGCATTACGAGATGGAACATGTCACTTTGTAGCTGGACCCGCGCATGCAGCTCTTTGGGCTTTCCCGAGATGGCAAGGTGCCAAGATACTTTGCGCGTTATCCCAAGGAATGTATTGGTTTTTGGTAGTCAGGAAAGACCTAGATATCGAACCGGGTGATTTGACCAGCCTCAGCGGCTTAACACTTGGAGCTGCCCCCGGACCAGATATGGGATTCCGGCAACTTCTAATCTCCGCCGGCATTGATGTAGAGAAGGAGAATATTTCGATAGGGTTACCGCCAGGAGGACTAATACCTGGAGCGTCATTCGGCGTTTCTGCAGCACAAGCGCTAATTGAAGGAAAAATAGATGGATTCTGGGCAAATGGCATGGGTGCAGAAGTAGCTGTAACAAGTGGCATAGCAAAGAGAATCATCGATGTACGCCGAGGGGATGGCCCCAAAGAGGCTTTTTATTTTACTCAACCCTCTTTGACAACCAGCCAACAATTCTTGGATCAAAACCCCGAAGTAGCTGCAGGGGCAATTCGGGCAATAGTTAAGGCCCAAAAAGCTCTGACGGATAACGTAAATTTGGCAGAGGGTGTAGGAAGAAATCTTTTCCCCGAGAAAGAAGCACGATTAATTACGACACTTATCGAAAGAGACCTGCCATATTACGACGCTCATGTAAAAAATGAATTTATCGATGGCCTGGTGTCCTTTGTAATAAGGGCGGGATTACTTGAAGGTGATCCAGTACATTATGATGATATAGTTGCAACAGAATTCGCGGATCTTTGGAGTAGCTAGTATTCCTACTGTATGGAATACATCTTTTTGCGATTGTGTCCTATAGAAATCCGTTCCTCTACAAGGTAAATACTATGAGTATGACTCGGTTTATTGGATTGGCCTTTTTCTTTAATTTATTCGTTGCAGCTGTATCCTCGATGTTGCTGGGATTTGACGCTGCAACATTGATCCCACACTCATTAGTAGCCGTCATATTGGGTATGATGCTTGTCATGAGAAGGCGCACTCAGAAAAAAGAAGGTACAGATTAACGATTCATAAAATGATGTTCTTCGTACGAATCGACTAAGTCAAATTTAGCAGATCCGCACGTTTCTAATCAACTAGATGAGCTAATCGCCTATCATAGATGACTCCATCTCGATTCCGAGCTCAGAGGTTGGGTGTCCAAGACTCCAGCAATATCATCAGTAAACGCACAGCCCTTAAAATATGATCCACAACGAACCCATCCAGAGCGGCCCATTTTCTGTTCGTCAACAATCACCACATTGAAAACCATCTGGCTATAAGAAGCCCATCGGTATGGCCCTGTACTCAACAAACGCATCCAGTTTAGCTTTTTGCTAACCAAGGTATAGCCATTGGCATCAGACCAGGTCTGAATCGACCGGTGAGAGCGCATTATGCCTTTTCGGATAATCCAGCTGAATAATGGTACGAGTATAAAAAGGATCGGTAGTAGTGACGACCATGGTTGAGGAATCAACTGTAACAAGCTCATGATAGTAAATGTTACACCTACTCACGCGGCGAAAGGTCGCGTTATTAGTCTTTTCTCGTCTGACTGATTCCCAAACCCGGCAAATCCTTGATATAGCTCAGAAAAGAAGCTCTATCCTTCTGTTTGCATTTAGCCTAATGAATTAATAGATGTTTGTTTCCGCAAAAAAACGCCACCATCAATTTTTGGTCGGGGCATTTTTATATGCAGAGTGAGTGGCTCAGGAGACGGAATTTGAACCCGCGAGAGCCGGATTGGAAATAGGACTCGA
>CEUS01056828.1_pt1 | contig 16281 bp, 7 predicted proteins | sample 427031 | NCBI WGS metagenome assembly CEUS01 (sample SAMEA2622837, study PRJEB7988) | marine metagenome | biome: marine biome (ENVO:00000447); feature: marine epipelagic mixed layer (ENVO:xxxxxxxxx); material: "saline water (ENVO:00002010), including plankton (ENVO:xxxxxxxx)" | depth 140 m | reverse complement strand
TATATATATAGAGAGTTAGGTGCTTCGGCACCTAGCCCTTTATTTTTAACTTATTTAATTATATTATATTATGAAAAAAACAAAAAAACCAGCTGTTCCTAAAGCTGAACAAAATTGGGAAATAAAAGATAGAACGTATACGTTAACTGGTGTATATTCACCATTAACTTATATGCTTAGATCTAGAAACATATATTGGTTTGATGAAGAATTAGGTTACGAAAGAGAACTAAAAAATACTCAAAACCAAAAAACCGTTTTTGTAGATGAATTTAAAGGTGATGCGAGACTAGAACATATAACATTTGAAGATGGTGTATTAAACGTCCCCAAACATAAAGTTGTTTTACAAAAACTATTATCAATATATCATCCAGGTTTAAACAAAGAGTATATTGAATTTAAACCACAGGAAATAGCGAGAGATGAGCTGGCTGATATTGAATTAGAAATAGAAGCTTTAAATCTTGCTAGAAATTTAGATATAGAGCATATAGAAGCTATATTGAGGGTAGAACAAGGTAGTGATGTTAATAAAATGACATCAAAAGAATTGAAGAGGGATGTTTTAGTTATGGCTAAACAAAATCCACAACTGCTTATTGATTTAGCAAAAGATGATAATGTTGAACTTAGAAACTTTGGTATAAAAGCTGTTGAAGCTGGAATATTAAATCTTTCTTCAGATCAACGACAATTTACATGGGGTAAAAACAAAAGAAAGGTTATGACTGTTCCTTTTGATGAACACCCATATTCTGCATTAGCAGCATTTTTCAAAACCGATGAAGGTTTGGAAATGTATAAAAACGTTCAAAAAAGATTAAATAAATAATCACTTTATAGAGTAGTCATCTCTATTGAGGTGACTACACTATATAAAAAAAGAAATTATGGCAGTAACAATAGATACAGTATATCAAAGAGTATTAAGTATTTTAAATAAAGAACAGAGAGGGTATATCACGCCACAAGAATTTAATCTATTGGCCAATCAAGCTCAAATGGAGATCTTTGAGCAATACTTCTACGATCTCAATCAATTCCTTAGATTTCCTGGTAATAACACAGAATATTCAGATATGGTAAATATTTTGAATGAAAAAATAGCTATATTTGAAAAATCAGCTACACCTAATGTTACAAATGGTGCATTCACGCTACCAACTTTACATAAATTAGGTACATTATTTTATAACGATGGAACTGATTACACGGAGGTAGAAAGAGTTAGTAATAAAGAAATTAGATTACTTAGACAAACACCTTTAACAAAACCTAGTGTAGCAAGGCCAGTTTACGTACAAACATCAGCAACCGCTATTCAAATGTATCCAACATCTGGTTTAGGTAATGTAACAGTAAATTATATAGCAAAACCATCTACAGTTGAATGGACATATACAGACGTTGGTGGTAATCCTCTATATAACGCAACTAATGTAACTAATTTTGAATTACATGGATCAGAAGAAGCTAAACTAGTAGTTAATATATTAGCATTAGCTGGCGTTGTTATTAAAGATCCAGGTGTATATCAAATAGCAACAACAGAAGAAACAAAAACAATACAACAAGAAAAACAATAAATAAATGGCATTATTCACAGGAACACAAGAGAAATATTATTTAAGAAGTCAAAGTTTTACTGGAACAGGTAGTCAACAAGATTTTGTTTTAACCGAAGCAGCGTTTGGTGCAGGAGCAAGACCAACATTAGAAAGTGAAATAAAAGTTTTTGTAGATGGTGTAGAAATTGATAAAGGTAATTACACGTATCCAAAAGGTTCAGGTGGGGACGCTTACACTGTTGCTTTTACAGGGAATACAAATAATACAACCCAGTTAGAAAGTAATGGTTCACCTAAAAACGGATTAACTGTAAGGGTAGAACAAATAGCTGAAGTAGAAGAATGGGGTAATTATCAATTTGTAAAAATAAAAGATATTATAAATAATTTTTTAATATCATATGTTGGTGAAAATAAATTAATACCAAAGATTAGTAGAACAGACGTTGCTTTTCATGCACAAAGAGGTTTAGCTGAAATGAGTTATGATACGTTTAGATCAGAGAAATCCCAAGAAATAGAAATACCACCAGCGTTAACAATGATACTACCACATGATTACGTAAATTATGTAAAGGTATCTTTTATAGATGCTAATGGTATAGAATTTGTATTATATCCGGCGAGGAAAACAAGTAATCCAAAAGCATTATTTCAAGATTCAGATTATAATTATATATTTGATTCAAGCACAAATAAATTATTAACCGCTGAGAATTCTGACACGTGGATTAAATATAAAGCACAATCTAATTTTCAAGAATCAGGTACAAAAAGAGACACTGATGAGTTGGAAGTATTACACGAGGGTGGTAGGTTTGGTATAAGTCCAGAACACGCGCAAGCAAATGGTAGTTTCTTTATTGACAATACTAGAGGAAAAATTTATTTTAGTTCAAATTTAAATGGTAAAACAGTTATATTAAAATATATATCTGATAGTTTAGGTACAAGCGATGAAATGCAGGTGCATAAATTAGCTGAAGAAGCATTATACAAACATATTGCGCATGCAATTTTATCAACAAGATCTAATATACCAGAGTACATTGTTAGAAGATTAAAAAAAGAAAAATATGCTGAGACAAGAAAAGCTAAATTAAGATTATCAAATCTTAAAATAGAAGAGTTAACTCAGGTAATGAGAGACAAGTCAACACAAATAAAACATTAATAAAATATGCCTGAAATTAAAAATATATTCACATCAGGTCGAATGAATAAAGATCTAGATGAAAGGTTGGTTTCAAAAGATGAGTATAGAGATGCTGTAAATGTTGATGTTGTTACTTCAGAAGGATCTAATGTTGGGTCACTACAAACTATTCGTGGAAATAAAAAAGTAGCAGAATTTAAAAATGATAATAATAGTGCTGCTATTGCAGGTCAGCAGTGTATAGGATCCATACGACACACAAAAACAGATAAAATTTATTGGTTTATAGCAGGTACAGCTATTGATGTTATTGTAGAATATGATTGTGTTGCTAATTCACATTCACCAGTTTTAGTTTCAGTTAAAGCAACTGAAGATGTATTACAATTTTCTACAGATAATTTAATAACAGGTGTTAATATTATTGGTGACCTAATGTTTTTTACTGATGATAAAAATGAACCAAAATGTATTAATATAGAGCAGTGTAGAAAGGGTTGCTCTTCTACTAATCCATATTCAACACATACTAAATTCTGGGTTGATGGAGAAGATAAAGGTAATATAAAAGAAGAGTATATTACTACAATTAAAAAATATCCGTTAAATGCTCCTACTCTTGATATGGCAAGAACTAAAGATGCTAATAGGACTGGTGTTTCGGAATGCAAAGTAAAAGATGATAGTTATTTCGTATCAGGAACAACACAAAGAGAACTTGGCACAACAACTGGTTATATTAAATTTCAACCAGCGCCTAACTTTAAAACTGGAGATGTTATAAAATTAACATCACCAAAAGATGATGTTAACTTGGATGATGAGGAGCATATTGTTAGAATTAAATTAACGGGTGCACCAGATAAAGACGCTAATGGTACATATGTGAGATTTACATCTACTATATTAAGTATATCACCAAATTTACAAACAACAAATACCATATGGGATGCTAAATTAGAAAAAGAAGATCCCATATTTGAGTTACAATTTCCAAGATTTGCATATAGATGGAAATATGTTGATGGGGAATATTCTGCTTTTTCACCATTTTCTGAACCAGCATTTCTCCCGAGTAACGAAATACAAAAAGGTATATTTCACGCAAAAGATGGTTATAATTTAACCATGACCAATAATTTAAGAAGTTTAGTATTAAAAAACTTCGACACAAGACCGAAGGGGTGTGTTGAGGTAGATATATTAATAAAACAAGCAAATGATACAAATGTATATACTGTTAAAACACTAACAGATGAAGGGGAAAAGGAAGAGCTAAATACAGTAGAATCGGGTGGAGCTGGATTTGAGGTTTTAACTGAACAAGTTCACGCTGTATTACCTAGTAATCAATTGTTACGCCCATGGGATAATGTTCCAAGAAAAGCCAAAGCACAAGAGGTTACAGCTAATAGAATTGTGTATGGTAATTATTTACAGAACTTTGATTTAGAGGGATCACAACCTATATTTGAACCATCAGTTACAACAAAGGAAATTACAGCTAATAATATAAACATAGGAAAGCCATCTTTAAAATCAATCAGAACATATCAAATTGGGATAGTATTTTTAGATAAATATGGTAGACAAACACCAGTAATAACAGATGATTCTGCTATTGTAAAAGTATCACAAGCAGATAGTAATAAACAAAATGAATTACATTGTAAAATAAGTGGTGTTGGTAATAGCACCTTCACAGCACCAACTTGGACAACACATTATAAATACTTTATTAAAGAAAATTCAGGACCATATTATAACTTAGCTGTAGATAGATTTTATACAGCTGAAGATGGTAACATGTGGTTAAGTTTTCCATCTTCTGATAGAAACAAAGTGGATGAGGAGACTTATTTAATACTTAAAAAATCACACGCTGAGGATACTGTAGCACACCATGATGACCCTGCAACAACATTAAAGTATAAAATTATTGCTATCAGTAATTCAGTACCTGCATTTTTAGCAAAAAAGAAAATATCATTAGGAAAAATAACAACAGTTTTTGGTATTAACCCCGTTGCAGACACTGGTGATAGAACTGGATTTCCTGATGAAGGATATTTCTACTTTAATGTACCTGGTCCTGATATAGCGAGAGATGACAGTCCTTTAAAAGATTTACCTGAAGATAGTGTGGGTGGTAAATATATACGAATTTCAAGTAGTCAGAATTCTTCTGATTATTACCAAATAGATAGTATTGAACCTGTAAATGCTGTAAAAGCAGATCATACAGATGTTGACTCTAGTGGTGAAGAAGAGGAAGATTCTAAAGATGAAGATACAAAAGACACAGGGGATTACTGGAAATTTAAGATTAAAAAACCATTTGGAAAAGATATTTCATTTACAAAAAATGTATCTACCTCAATGTTAAATGGTTATCCCATTGTCACTGAAACTCACCCATTAACTTTAGAGGTATTTAGTGAGGAAGATCAAGATAATAAACCTGAGTTTGATGGTAGGTTTTTCGTGAAAATAAATAAAGATAGTTATTTGAAGAAGTATTTAGTTTCAAACGAACCAGGATCTAAATATTCAATATTACTTGAAGAAAAATTAACACATATAACACCTGATGCTGCAACGATAAGAGGGTTCAATTCTTTCTTTATTGGTAGTCGGTGTTTTAGTATTGATAAAGCAGCTTTTGTAAAAGGTGTTCCTCAAGGTGAAGGTTCAAATAGCCCAACCATGCTTGATGTTGGGAAGGGAACAAGTGGTTCTAATACTATAGAGTTGAGATATACTGATATTGGTGAAGAGGGAGACGCAAGTACAAGTTCACCAGCTGATGGAGATTTTGGAAATAAGAGTCAGGCAGATTTTAGTAGAGCTTTAAGTACATCAGGAACGTTATTAAGATTTAAAGATGATGATAGTACACCTGAGTCAGATAGGGTTTATGAAATAACAGGAACACCTGTATTAACAAATGGTTATAACTATTTAAAAACCAATGGTGCTTTGCGTTGGATAGCGGTAATGAGAAGGTCTTCAGCTAAGGGTTTAAGATATACAATAAAATTGGATAGAAATTTAAATTGGAATCCATTAACAGCAACATCATCTTCAACACCAGTTGGTGCAGTAGCGGGCCACGAAGGTATCAAAAAATACCATGATGCGACTAACTACACATCCCCCACTCCTCCAGGGAAATTCCACACTACATTGCAAATATTGGAACAAATTGAAGATGGTGATTCTTTCTCAACTACAAGTCCCGCTATATTTGAAACTGAACCTAAAGAAAGGGTTGATTTAGATATATATCATGAGACAGAACAAACATTTGCTATAGCAGATATTGGAAATGACAAAACACTAAAATGGTATAATTGTTTTTCATATGGCACAGGGTTAGAATCAAATAGAATACGAGATGATTTTAATCAGGTGTTTATGGATAAAGGACCTAAAGTATCAACTGTATTCGCAGAACAATATGAAGAAGAGAAGAGAGATACTGGTATGATTTATTCTGGACTTTTTAATTCAACTAGTGGTATTAATAGATTAAATCAATTTATACAAGCAGAAAAAATAACTAAAGATGTCAATCCATCGTACGGATCAATCCAAAAACTATATTCACGTGATTCTGATCTTGTTGTGTTATGTGAAGATAAATGTTTAAAAGTATTAGCAAATAAAGACGCTATATACAATGCTGACGGTAATGTAAATTTAACGGCAACTGAAAATGTTTTAGGTCAAACAATACCATTTGTAGGAGAATATGGAATATCAAAAAACCCTGAATCTTTTGCAGCGTATGCGTTTAGATCTTATTGGGCTGATAAAGCAAGAGGTGCTATATTAAGGTTATCAAGAGACGGGTTAACAAATATATCAGATAAGGGTATGAGAGATTATTTTTCTGATAACTTAAAAGGTGATACATATAATATTTTACCTGGAGGTTACGATGAAGATAAAGATTTGTATAATATAACATTAAAAAATAATAACAATTCAACATCTGGTTTAACAATAAGTTATGCTGAAAATGTTGGCGGTTGGACAAGTAGAAAAACGTTTATACCACAAAGCAGTTTATCAATTAATGGTACGTATTACAGTATGTATATTGGTAATTTATGGAGACATAATGATTCCTCCGCTTATTATAATACTTTTTATGATGTTTTTGTTAACGCGAGTGTTAAATTTATATTTAATGATCAACCTTCCTCTATAAAAAACTTTAAAACACTAAACTATGAGGGAACACAACCAAAACAAACAACATATAGTGGTACAATCAGCGGCACCGCGTATAGTGGATTAACAATTGATGAAGTAAATACAAAAAAACCCACATTATTAGAAAGTGATGCACTTACACAATCTACTGGTTGGGACACTAAAGGATGGTATTGTGATTCAATAGTAACAAATGAACAATCAGGAGAAGTACCAGAATTTAAAGATAAAGAAGGTAAGTGGTTTAGTAATATTCACAACAAATCAATAACAACAACAGATTTGTTAACTGGTGATGCAGCTAAAGAATTTGCAATACAAGGTATAGGTAACGCTTCTGCAAACTCAACAGATTCATCAAATGTAAGTGGTGGAACAATAACATTATCATTAAATAAAGCAACTGGTGGTGCTACTTATACTGTAAGTACATTAGAGCCATTTATAAAAAATGCTGGTAGTGTTTCTGAATCATTCACGTTTGTTATATCACCATCAGATGGTAAAGTAGTTACAGCAGCTGATTTTGATTGTACAGGGGAAACAAGTTCACCTGCAAATGATTGCCTTAATCATGCTAATGTTACATTTGCTAATCAAGGTGATGCTAATAGTTTTGGAAACTATGGAACAGACAATACTGTGTTAGTGACAGTACCATTAAGTTTTACACATGGTAATGCTGCACAAAGTATTGTTGCTAACATTACAGGTAATGAAACAGAGAAAAAATATAGTATTAAAAGTAAATATAGTGCGTTAAATGAAAATACCACATCATCAACTCAAAATAATATTGCTTTTACGGCAACTGGAGAACCAGGTGAAGAAGTAACAATTGATTTAGAAACTGGGGACGCTAGTACAAATGCTAAAACATTTACAGCTTCGAATGGTTTTAATTTTGCTGAACAACCACCAAGGGTTTATTTCGGGGGTAGAGGAAAGAAATATTATACAAAAACATCTTCTGATACTGGTAACCCATTAACAGCGAGGGCTTTTACTGTGACATATAAAATACCAAGTAGAAATATTGAAGATGATAAAACACAGGGAATAGTATTTATTGCAAAAGCATCAAAGATAATTACTGCAGCGAGTAATAACCTATATGATTTTTCACTTAATCAAACTGTATTATCTCCTAATGGGGAAACAAGAACGTTAAGCATTTTTGGTGATCCAGGCGCTCAAGTAATTGTTGATGCTAAAAACGCTAGTAATACTAGCATAATTAGTGGTCCTGTTACATTAGCAATACCTACTGGCGCTGGTGCAGCTGGTAAAATAACAAAAGATATAGAATTTCCGTTATCAAGTAGTACAACAACATACACTGTAACTATGACAGAAACCGGTGCTAATAGATTTGATATGACAAATAGTTTTAGTGGGGCTACAGGTTCGGCTGGTTCAAGGGTAAAAACAATAACATTCAATCAACGTAATGATGTTGTTGTTACATTTTCAGCAACAACAGCAGAAAGTGATTTAACTATTGATGGGAATGCTACAACATCAAGTATAACATCAACTGGTAAAGCAGAAAGTGAACCATCTGATGTAGTTAATTTATCATATGTTGTTAGCTCTGGTAATAATGGTTCTATAACAGCTAACAGTGCTACAACATCATATACTTTTGATAATACAAAGTGGACAGGAACATTAGCAAACCATCAAAAAACATTAACCAATGGTAGTGTTGTTCAATTTAAAGATTTAAAAGCTGTGATGAATAATAACACCGCTACAATAACAGGTACAGCTTTTGTACATAAATACGGAACAGCGAATGATACGACAACAATGGATGTTGATAACTTTTTAGATGTAGTAGCAACGGCTCCAACAGCAACATCACAGAGCGTATCAACAGGCTTTGGTCAAGCTAAAACAATTACACTAGCTGGTACTGATCCACAAGGTGGTAATATTGATTTTGCTATAGCAGGAAGTCCATCAAATGGTACACTAGGTAATATTTCAGAGGGTAGTGGATTAACATCAACAGTAACGTATACACCTACGAGTACATTTTCTGGTACTGATTCATTTACATTTACTGTTACTGATGGTACAACCGTAAGCTCGCAGGCGACTGTCACAATTACTGTACAAGGACAATCCCATGATTGGGCAGTTGATAATAGAGGTGTTGCAGATGCTAATGCGGCTTGTAACCAACCATGGGGAACTGGTAGTCAAATTGATACCGTTTATGCTTCAACAAATAATCCTTTTGCGACTGGTTTACGTTTTTACACAGATTCAGCGTTAACAACACCGTATAACCCTGGTACAAACGGAACATCATTTGCTCCAAACGACTCACATAGATTTGTGTTAGGTACTGCTGGTGGAAGTTGCGGTTATCACGGTATAATAAATTCAATAGGTATGGTGAATATAGTATATGACTGTTGTAACAATTAAAAATAAATAAATATGGCTAGAAGAATAATAACAATACCATTTGCGAATCCTTTAAATATTTCGCTGCACGCGACAAAGGCATATTCCGCAAGTGAAAACAGAGCACACGATATAGTATATAAACAACATACAGACGGTGGTGGTAACAAGGTAATTACTGAACTTGGTTACTTAGCAGCTGTAAATAATTCCGCAAAAACAATTGATGTTAATGTTGATGCTAGTTTAACAAAACCAGTTGTAAGTAGTGGAGATTTTATATTTTTTGGTAAAAACCAAACAACAGGAACATCAGGTATGACAGGGTATTATGCTGAGGTAGAAATGAAAAATTACAGAAGAGATTATGCAGAATTATTTGCTGTAAGTTCTGAGGTTTTTGAAAGTAGTAAATAATATTAAAAAAGTGTAATTATAATATATAAACGATAAAATTAAAAAAATGGAAGAATTATTATTATTAATAAATCCTATTATAGATTTTCTAACAAATAATCCAGAAGGAGTAACGTTAGCATATTTTAACTTTGGAAGTAGTCACCCCTCAGGTCAGTTTTCTATGCAAGGAGGAACTAACCAGAATTATGATCCAAACAATACAGCGGTAGCTAAAGGACACAAACCAAGTGCTAGTCAACTTACTGGTCAAACAGGACAGTCAAGTGGTGGTATGTCTGGTGCATCTGGACTAATAGCTGAAGGATCAGCGATGGCAAGTGCTGGATGGACTGATTTAATAAGTAGTATGATTGGTGGTAAAAAACGAAGAGCAGAACAAAGAGCAGCTAACGTAGAGCACCAAAGAATGCGACAAGAATACATGTCTTTAGATGTTGAAGACCCGTATAGAAATATGATAAATCCATATGAAAATATGACTGTAAATCAACAACAAGCAGAGTTTCAAGCACAGCAGAGTCAACAGGGTTTGGCAAATATGATGGGTGCATTACAGGGCGCTGCGGGTGGTAGTGGTGTAGCTGGTTTAGCACAGGTAATGGCTAATCAACAATCAAGAAATATAGCGCAGGCATCTGCTAGCATTGGAATGCAAGAGCAACAAATAGGTATGATGGCAGCTCAAACAGAGGCTAGAAGACAAGAAACAGGCGCTCAATTAGAAAGACAATATAAACGCGAACAAGCCAGTACATTATATGGTATTGCACAGCAAAGAAAAGCAGCTGCAGATGAGGCAAGAGAAGCTGCTACTAGAGGAGCAATTGGTGGTGCGATGCAAGCGGTACATGGTGGTGGAATGATTTTTGGTGGTATAATGGGAGGTGGTTTTGGCGGTTAAATTTAAACAGATAACATAGTTAATAAATATTAAATAAAAAAACATGGCAGATAAAGTATTAGTACAGGGAGCAAAAGAAATGTATAGAGCTGGGATGTATGACCCACGTAAATACGAAGCGATGAAGCAACGTCTGTTTAAAAGCGCGGAAAATGTCACTAGAGCAGTTCAGTTTGATCAAAGAATGAAACAACAGCAACAACAGTATGATCAATCTATGGCGATGCGAGAAAAAGCAATGGATATCCAACAGCAGCAGTATGATAGATCTATGGCACTCAGAGAAGAATCTATGGAATGGAATAAAAGCAAATTCCAAGAAGAAGAAAACGATCGTTTCATTCAACAGTCTTTTGAAATGAATAAAATGATAAACGACCTTAAAACTAACGCGGGGAATAATGAGGTAGAGTTAGGGTATATTAATGATATCACAGGTCAAATAAAAGCATTAGATGAGTTAAAGCATAATAACGGTATTGAAGCAGGTGCATATATAGATCAAAGAATAAAATTAGTTAATAGACTGCAAAAGCAGGTGGAAGACAGAAATAGTTTTGTTGGTATTTTTGAGGATTATTTAACATCAGATCCCTTAACAATAGGTAATACGCCAAATATAGTTAACGTCTCTGCTAAAGACGCAGACAAAATAGGTTTAATGAGAGAAGTTGCTGAATCTTTTCATACTAGAAAATACGACGATGACGGTAGAATGTATATTACGCGTAAATGGGGTGGTTCAGATAAAGAAGAAACAAAATATTGGGATACTGATTTGTTTCCTGAACTCGATGGGATAGATGTAACAAATAGAGGAAAAGGTGGGGCTATAGAAACATTAAATACCACAAATCAAAATACCTCCAATAGTGGTAAATATATTGGAGATCAAACCCAAAATTTTTTAAAATCAATTACCTCAGAAGATGGTAATCAACATGATACATATTTAAATACTCAAGCTGTAGTATCTGATTTTGAAATAACTTCTGACGCTGGGTTTATGACATTCCAAAACCCGGAAGATGGGACAACTCAATGGAACCCAGATTATAAAAGCGAACAGATAAAATATATGAAATGGTTTAATGAAAAAGCTGAAGCATCTGGTGATAAAAGAAGAATAAAGGAAGATCAAGGGCAATGGTTTTTTGAAGGCACTGGTAATAAAGCGTTGTGGCATATGGATGCTAATTATTCTGCAAGAGGTAAAGAAGGAACTGATCTTGTAGAGTGGGCCGCATCACAATATAATAAAAGAATGCAGGAAATACATAATCCTAATACATTAAATCAAATTAATAAAGCAAAGGCAGCTTTAGGTGATAATAATACAGTTACTAATCTTCCAGTATTAAACCACATAAATGAAAGTATTGATGCTGGTAATTGGGAAGATTTACGCACACAAGTTGTAAAAGGTGGAAATTTATTTATAGGTGAACACCCTGACGATACAAACTTTATTCGAGTGGGAATAATGGGTACAGATCCTAGTGTCGCTAGTACATTTGGTAAAGTTGCTGACATCCATATGATTGATAAAAGTGGTCTTACCGATGACCAATTAAAAGGCAAGATAAAGGCAGCCACGTTTGATATGGTTGATAAAAATTGGAAATCGAAAGTAGGTGAGAATTGGAACCCAAATATGTATCTAACCACTGAAAATGAAGATATAAATACACCACCAGTAGAAAATAAGGAAACCAATGTATTTAATGAAGAAGAACCAAATAATGTTAAACAGGCTAGAGTATTATTACTTTCAGACAAGATAACCAATGAAGAAAAAAAAGAAGCTGAAGAAATAATAAAACAATATGAAACCGATCTAGAGAAACGAAAACGCGCTGCGTATAACACAGCGAGTGAGAACCTTGTTAATTGGACACCTGGATCAACGTTTGCTTCTGAGTCTACTAGCGGTACAAATATAAACCCTCCTATCCTAGTCTCTAATAAAGATGTTAAAGTATATTAATTAAAATACCATGAACGATAGATATTACGTTAACGGTCAAATATATTCAGTTTCAGCTGACAGGTTAGACAAGTTTATGAGTGAATTTCCAAACGCAACAAAAATTTCTGATAATTTTGTAGCACCCACCAAAGAATCTGCATGGGAGAGAGAATTTCGTGAGTCAGGGGAAAATATATCAAACGCACTTAGTAATATAATACCAGATTTGAATTTAGCGTGGCAGTCAACTAAAGCCGCTACAATGGATTTAATAAAACCTATTTTTAGTGATAAGAAAGAGGATGAAATAGACGAGTGGATTGTGGGGCAATATGGGAAAATAGAAAAGCTGAAATCACAAAGAGCTGATACAGGTGAGGGTATATATAAAGGTATAAAACAAGGTGACATATCTGATGTTGTTGGTGGTATTGCAAACGCATTTACTGGTGTTGCAACAACGTTGATACCAGCTGTATTCACAAGGGGTATGTCAATATATCCTCAAATAATGGCACCAATGATCACTGATTATAATGTAGAAAAAGCAAGGCATTTATACGGTGATGATCCAGATGCTATGAAAAAATTAGTTGAAAATGAGGAAACGGATTTTGTTTTACCTGCTGTAGTTGGTTTTGCAGCAGCAAGAATGGAGAAATTTGGTTTAAAAGGTATACAGAATTATATAGCTAAAAATGCCACGAGAGGTAGAGGTGCTGCGATGCTATTAACAACTGGACTAAGAGAATCAGGAACTGAGCTTGGTCAATTTGCAGCAGAAACAACAAATAGACGATTGGCAGAAGGTGCCAATGCTCTTGAAGCCACTTGGGATGGTTTTGTTTCCATGTGGAGTGATGATGGAATAGAATCAGCGTTACAAGGTTTTGTTGGTGGTGCTGGTATAGCTGGTGGTGGTAGAATAGTAAATAGAGCATTAAGAAATGATGCGCATGGTCAAAAATTTGTTGCACAAAGTTTAAGAGATTTATCTACAAGAAATATAAAAAGAGGTTTTACTAAACCTAATTCATCAGAAAGAACCGCATTAGATATCGAAATAAAAACAATAGAAGATAATCTTAGAAAGTATTTATTAGATAATAGAAAAGTAGGTGAGCTATTAAATAATGATCAAAAAACGGAATTACAAAATCTTATAATAGAAAAAGATAAAATAAGATCTACATTAAAGGGTTTAAAATCTGAATTTGATAAGGGTGAAATTACACAACAATCGTACGGTGGGAGAGTTAAAGGTGTAGTAGCTAGATATGGTGAGATTAATGATAGAATATCTAAAATAAAAAGTGAAGTTGATATAACACAATACGAAACCCAAAAGAAAGCAGTTGAAGAAGGTGCTAAAGTAGCAGGACAAAAAGTGCAGGAAATAGACAAAGATGAAAAAGCAAAATTACTAAAAGAACAGGGTTATAAAGGTCAAGAACTTACATCGTTAACAGATGATGTTGCTGGTATGTATAACCCAAAAGATAAAACGTTATACTTAGATAAAGAAACTGCGTTAGAAGTTGGTGAGATTAATGTTGCGGGTCATGAGTTATTACATCCTGTGTTTAATAAACTTATAGGTGATGATGCTGCTCAAGGTAAAATTGTTGAAGATTTTAAAAAGCAATTAACACAAGATAATCTTGATACGATGGAGGTTGAGATGGCATCAAGGGGTTATGGTATAAATAGTGGTAAATATAATACAGAATATATAAATGTATTTTCTGATAGCATAACAAAAAACAAAGTTAAATTTAACGATACTGTGTATAACAAAATTGGTAATGTTATAACCGGTTTATTTAAAGGCGTTGGATTTAAAAATATATCATTTGATTCTGGTAGAGGTGTTTATAACTTTTTAAAAGCATATCATCAAGGTTTAGATACTGGTAAGTTTGATCAAGATGTTTTAACATACTTAGAAAAAACTAAAGGTATGAAAGATAAGTTAGCGGGTAAGGGTCAGTTGTCAAGAGTTTCACCATTAGAAGAAATAAATACTTTAGTACCTAATACAATAAAAACAAAAGCAGATTACGAGGCATTTATTGCTAACCCAAAGAATAACGCTAAGATGTTTGAGTCTATATACAATCCAGGTGGTGTAATAAATAACTATATAAGGTCAAGACAAACATCACAACAAGAAGGGGATAAAACAATCGAGAATACAATTGATAGAATATTAAACTTTAACCCTGAGGCAACAAGAGCTGATGGATCTGTTGTTGGTATTGAAGGTTTTGGTGAAGCAATATTTGCTAACACAAGATTTGCTAAGTTAGATGCTAGAAAAGATTTAGCTATCGAAACTGAAAGACAAAAGATGGAGGGTGGTGATATGGAAGTAGCTACGAAAGTTGTTGCTCAAGAAAAAGCAGATGATACTTTAGATAAACCTAAAACTGAAACAAAACCAACACAAGTTAAATCAGATCCTACTAAATTTGATGGTGTTCCTAAAAATTTATCTCTAAAATCAAAACCTGATACAAACTTAAATGTAAAAGAAATTGATAAAAAATATACTGGAGAGGTTGGTGAACAAATATTTAATATATCATCTGATAAAATAACTAAACCAGCAAATAATTTAACATTACAAGAGGCGAGAACAATACAGCAGTTCTTTGGTAAATCAGATAATTTAAATAGATTTATTAAAATACTACCACCATTTAATGTTGCAACTAATGTAACTCAAATAGGATTAGAAAAATTAGATGTACCAAAAAATATTAAAGGTGTATCACTTGGTATAACAAAAACTATACAAGATTTATTTTATGAAAATTATGTAGATCCAAAAGGTGAAATGACTACACCGGGTGGTAGAAGTAAAGGTGCAACTAGCCAAACACAAGTAAAGAGATTAAAACCTGAATTTAGAGGTACAATCACAAAGGAGACACTAGACAACGTAAGATCTAAAATAGGTATAACGCCACGTGGAGAGCTTAATGTGCTCCCTAAGGGCGCAGAAAGGTCCTCTATTGGACAATCATTAAAGGGTATGGCTAAATTGTTTAGTCAATTAACAGCTACAACGCTTGTAAGAAAAGGATCACCAAAAGCAACAGCAAAAGAATTAATACCAAGTAAAGCTGGTTTAAGAGACGCACAGTTTAGCACTGCTAATAGAAATTTAGCAAAAAAATTAGGACAAGGTAAAAATTACTACGAAGTAAAAGACGTTGATTCAGCTATTAAATATGCTGATGATATTATAAAACATGTTATTCCTATATTTAAAGATCATCCAGGTCTTGTAAGTGCAGCTTTATTTTATACTAATATATCAATACCAGGTATACCTAGAAAAATTAACAAAAAGAAAAACCCCGCTTATTACGAGATAAGAGATACTATAAAAAATAAAATAGAACCAGAATTTAAAAAATTAGGTATTACATACGTAGAGGGAACTAGAAAAAATAAATACGCTAGAACAAAATTTGACACAAAATTTTTAAATGATCATAAAAATAATCCTGACTATATAGCAAAAGTTAACAAGAGAAATGTAAATAATTTTACTACCATGTGGAAGGCTATTGCTAAGGGTTTACGTAAGCCAGGTGGTAAAGAAGCTATAACTCCT
>CEUS01092376.1_pt1 | contig 16287 bp, 16 predicted proteins | sample 427031 | NCBI WGS metagenome assembly CEUS01 (sample SAMEA2622837, study PRJEB7988) | marine metagenome | biome: marine biome (ENVO:00000447); feature: marine epipelagic mixed layer (ENVO:xxxxxxxxx); material: "saline water (ENVO:00002010), including plankton (ENVO:xxxxxxxx)" | depth 140 m | reverse complement strand
CCGCAGGAGCAGATGCCTCAGGTTCCGCAGGAGCAGATGCCTCAGGTGTAGTCGCAGACACGCTCGGTTCAACGCTAGTAACTGGGACCTGTTGAAATTCATCTACTCTGATGACTAAGTGCCTCAAAACATTTTCTGAAACCTCTAATGTTGCTTCGAGCTGTTCTATACTCTCCGGTTCCAGTCTAAGGTTGCTCAGTATATAGTTACCTTCAGTGTAGTCATTTATAGGAAAAGCTAACTTTCTGAGACTTCCCCACTTCTCTTGTCTTTCTACACTCCCACCATTTTCATCCACGTACTTGTTAACTCTGCCCAGTAAGTCTTCGATTCCCTCATCTTCCATATTAGGAAGCAATACCATCATAAGTTCATAATTCCTCAATGCCATCTATTAAGCCTTCCTTATCTCATCTTTGGAGTATATTAAATTTATAAACATGGGGGGTATTATATCATTAGCGATAGATGTGGACAATTAATAATCTCTACCTACAAACCAGGTACTCGGAATTTAGCTGTTATTGTCAGTACTTCTTTTCTTATCTCCGCTTCTTTATCTTCGTCACCTATATTCGCAATCGTTCTGGATATTAAGCTAGCTACATGTTCTGTCTCTGCCTTCTGAAACCCTCTAGTTGTTATGGAGGGAGTTCCAAGCCGTAATCCACTTGCTACGCTTGCCGGGAGGGTATCAAAAGGTATCGCATTCTTATTGACTGTTATGTTAACCCTTCCCAAAGCCTCTTCTGCATCTTTACCCGTCACGCCAATTGGTGTCAGGTCTACGAGAACCATGTGAGTATCAGTTCCACCGGAAACAACCCTAACCCCATTTTGAATTAAAACCTCAGATAAAACCCTAGCATTAGAAACAACTCTCTGTTGATACTCCTTAAAGCTGGAATCCAATGCCTCTTTAAATGCAACAGCTTTGGCAGCAATGGTATGCATCATAGGGCCTCCTTGACTAAACGGAAACACTGCCCTATCAACAGATCTCGATAATTCCTTTGTAGATAATATCAGGGCACCTCTTGGACCTCGTAAAGTTTTATGTGTAGTAGAAGTGACTATCTGTGCATGTGGCAGCGGAGAAGCGTGAACTCCTGCCGCAATCAATCCTGAAATGTGAGCCATATCCACCATTAAAGTAGCACCAACCATATCCGCTATATGCCGAAATCTTTCAAAATCGATCTCTCTGGGATACGCGGTGAACCCAGCTACTATGAGTTTTGGAGAATTCTCCTTTGCCAAACGCTCCACTTCATCGTAATCTATATACTCACTGTCTCGGTTGACACCGTACCCGATGAACTTGTATAACTTCCCTGAAAAATTTACATTACTTCCATGTGTAAGATGACCACCTTGGTCTAACCTCATACCAAGAACAGTATCTCCTGGGTTTAGAACTGCAAAATACGCCGCCATATTTGCCTGAGAACCACTATGAGGTTGAACATTTACATGTTCAGCCCCAAATAATTCTTTCGCCCTATCTATCGCTAGTTGTTCAACGATATCTACATACTCACAACCCCCATAATACCGCCTATTAGGATATCCTTCAGCGTACTTATTCGTTAGATGTGAGCCCTGAGCCTCCATAACTGCTGAGCTAACATAATTCTCAGATGCTATTAAGACTATATTATTGCGCTGCCTCTCGGCCTCTTTACTTAGGGCACTGGCTATCTCGGGATCATTACTGTCTAAAGCATTCATATAATTAAGAGAACTCCTAGAATTTGTTTTCGGTACCAATGATTTGTGGCGCAGACTTAAAAGTTCATAGTTACAAAGAGCACTCTTTTGGAAAAGCGAACCTGGAAAACTCTTTGCTGAATGCTAGCTAACCCACCCCACGATGAGCATAATTATATCTGAATTGTAACAAAATTAGTACCTTGTACTTCCACATATAAGTGCTAATATATTTCCCAACCATAGGGTCATATCTTATTTCTTTCATAAGCAAAAATAGAGATCATAATATCGTCCTATAAATCATTGTGAGGAATGTTTGCACAAGATTCGTTATGACAATAAAAGCGATATTCTTTGATTTCTACAATACACTTTCTAGATTTGACCCTCCGCGTGAAGACTTACAGCTAAACATATGTAGGTCGTTTGGTATAAACATAACAAAACCACAAATTCTCAATGGCTATAAGTTAGCAGATTCGTTCATGGCAAGAGAAATTGGCATAAATCCGCTCAGAAATCGTACTAGACAACAAGTAATCCAGTTTTTCTCAGAATATCAAAGATTAGTAATACAAGGTTCTGGAATAGATATAAGCATGGAACAAGGTGAATCGATGTTTAGGGCATTGAGAAAATTGCCGTATGATTTCAAGTTATTCGAAGATGCAATACCAACCTTACAAATACTGAGTTCCAAGGGATTAAGACTAGGAATATTATCAAATAATGATGACGACATGAATTCAATATGCGGAAAACTGGGCCTAAACAAATATTTGGATTTCATAATAACTTCTGGGGATGTAGGGTCGGGTAAGCCCAAACCGGAAATATTCAACAAAGCCTTGGAAATTGTAAATGCTAAACCCTGTGAGTCTATCCATGTGGGTGATCAGTATGAGTCAGACATCAAAGGCGCATTAGGCGTTGGTATAAGACCAGTTCTTATAGACCGAGACGATATGTACCCAGAAGGTACTTACAACGAATCTGAGCGTATAGAAAGTTTGCTGCAACTCCAGGATATAATTGACTCTATATACTAGATCTATGTGTTGCTCATGCAGAAACTAAGTCAAGATGAAAATTCTTAATCAAATCAAGTAATGCCAATAACCTGTCTCTCCATTTATTCGCAAGCGGCATCCTGAGATGTATATTCCCTACAACAGCTAAGTCACCAATATACCTCTGCAAAGCCAATCTAGCTCCGCCGATATCTACTATCAACTTAACAACTATCTCCCCATTCTCTACAATGACTGATCCAACTAGAGCATCTTTAGCCTTATGCTTAAGCATAAGAATATAGATGAGGTTATTGACTACATCTGGCACACTACCAAACCTATCTTCCATCTCCGCGGAAAGACTATATATAGAATCAATAGAAGAATTGTGCGACATCCTCTGATAAATGGACAATCTAGTTTGTAGGTCTGACACATACCCTGTAGGAATATACGCATCTATAGGCAGATCTACATGTATATCTCTATATCTTACTCTTGCTCTATCACCAGATTCTATATCCTCATCTCTTAGTTCCTCTACAGCCTGAGACAGGAGCTGAGAATATAAATCATACCCAACTGCGTGAATGTGACCACTCTGTTCTTTTCCCAATAAGCTCCCAGCCCCTCTGATTTCAAGATCTCTCATAGCAATACGAAATCCAGACCCTAATTCTGTAGCTGCGGCAATAGTATTAATTCTTTTTTGAGCACTCTCAGTTATCACCTTGTCCCTAGGGACCATAAAATATGCGTATGCTCTATCGGCACTTCTGCCTATACGCCCTCTAAGCTGATATAATTGTGCCAATCCCATAGTATCTGCCCGATCTACTATCAAGGTGTTGGCATTGGGTATGTCTAAACCGGACTCGATTATTGTAGTACACACTAATACATCAAATTCTTTCCGAGAGAAACCTACCATTACATTATCTAATTCATCTTCCGGCATCCTACCATGACCTGTGCCCACAGCTACACCTGGAACCAAATTCCTTATATGTTCGGATACTCGTTCTATGGATCTAACCCGATTGTGAAGGAAAAAGACTTGTCCTCCTCGATCCAATTCTTTTAGTATGGCTTCCTTAATTATTGTGTCACTGTACTCACAAATATAAGTCTTTATAGATAAACGATCCTCTGGTGGTGTTTCTATAGTACTCATATCCCTGATGCCGGATAAAGCCATATGCAAAGTGCGGGGGATAGGAGTAGCGCTCAAACTAAGCACGTCTACGTCATTCCTAATGATTTTCAACCTTTCCTTTTGCTTTACTCCAAATCTCTGTTCCTCATCCACGATAATCAATCCCAGATTCTTGAATCCAATATCAGCCTGGAGTAATCGGTGTGTACCAATACAAATATCTACTGATCCCTCTTTCATACCTGATACTAATTTCCTCTGCTCATCTTCCGATCTAAACCTACTCAAAACATCTATCTTGATCGGAAACGAAGCCAATCTCTCAACGAATGTAGCATAGTGCTGTTGGGCAAGCAGGGTGGTTGGTACCAATAAGGCAACCTGGAATCCATCCATTACTGCTTTGAAAGCCGCCCTAAGCGCAACCTCAGTTTTACCGTAGCCAACGTCTCCACATATTAATCTATCCATAGGTTTCTTTAGTTCCATATCCCTCTTAACGTCCGAAATGCTAAGTATCTGATCGGCTGTTTCCTGATATTGAAAAGAGTCTTCCATTTGGGTTTGCCATGGCGTATCTTCGGAATATGCAATCCCTCCAAATGTTTCCCTAGCCGCATACAATGAGAGCAATTCCTTGGCCAGCTCCTCAGTTGCCTCTTTAGCTCTGTTCTTGGTCCTGTTCCATTCCTGTGTACCTAATCTGGATAACTTTGGCTGTCTATCACTGGTTGAAGAATAGTTACTAATTCTGTCTAATTGCGCAGTAGGCACATATAGCTTATCTCTATCTGCATACTCCAATACTAAGAATTCCGATTGATTCTCACCAGAATACATATGAGTAGTACCAATAAACTTTCCGATACCATGTTCAATATGCACAAGGAACCTACCTATCTCTAATTCTGAGACTATAGGTATATTCTTTAATCTAGAACGTCTTCGTCGCAAAGTCTTTTTCTTATGGCCAAATATTTCCAAATCTGTAAGCAACCTAAGGTAACCGCCCTTAAACGAAAAAGACCAACCTTCTCCCAAAGATCCTCTAAGTACAGATAACTGTGTTCGGCCATCGTTTACGTTAACTAACGAACTAGGTTCATCCTGACTATATTCGTAACCCAATACACCTGACAGTCTCCTAGCATGATTAGAGACAATAACAAAATGATTATTGTCTCTAATGGATAAATCTATATCTTTTGCGAGTTCTGGAAGATTACCCATGTAGTGATTAGTTGTCTCAAAGCCCATATCTAGCAAGCCTGTACCAGAATTTATATCTCTTATAATAGGAGATGTCCCAAATACAAGAAATCTGGCATGGATTTCATCCCTCACAGCATCCCATTCTTGATAAGCGAGTGGTAAATGGCGAGGTATTTCCCCCCTAGTCTCCTTAGATGCTCTGACAGAGGAGATCCTATCGTTTGCCTTGATAGCCTCCTGATCCAGTTCCGATTCTCGATCGAGAATAATAATTGTATCTTTATCTATAAAATCCAATAGACTAGATGAACACATAAACCCCTGATACAGAATCATACCGGCAATATCTCCACCTTCACTTAGTCCCGCTATTTCATGCCTAATACCTTCAGATACTTCATTTGTGCAATTGGAAAAATCTAATGCCTTTGACATATCAGAATATACATTCTCATCAATAAGCGACGGTAAATATTCTCTAGGGGGTAATACAACCACACTATTAGTTGTTCCTATTGAAGTTTGATGATATGGATCAAAAAACCTTATACTCTCGATAGTATCTCCAAAGAATTCTATTCGTACAGGATTATCGTATCCCGGAGGGAATATATCTAAGATGCCACCACGCCTACTCATACGACCAGGTATCTCAGTCACAGGGTCGAGCGTATATCCTATCTGTAACCAATATGCTAATAGTTCATCCAATCGAGTACTTTGACCAACGGAAACATGAGATCTGGCACTCAGAAAATTCGCCACTGATAGAGTGGACTGGCAGATACCCTGTATAGAGGTGACAATTATGGGTCTCAAATTTGGTAAGTCAGTACTTATTGCTTTATCTAATGTTACTATACGCTCATGAGCTATACTTTCTTCAGAAGTGATCCTCTCAAACTGAATGTTCTCCGCCTCAGGGAACAGTCTGATCCGATCATTATCATTGCCCCAAAATAATAACTCCTCATACATTTTTCTAGCTTTATCTGGAGTAGACGTAACTATTAAAACTGATCTCCCGCTATCTCTGTTGATTCCAGAAATCAGGTACGCTAGTGGAGAATCTGCTATTAGTAGATTAATCTTTTCCTGTTTCCGGTCTATTAATTCCAATAGACCGGAATATCTATCGGAATATGATAGGAAATCTAAGCTATTTCTAAAATAATTCAAACCCACTCCAAACAATTGGAGGTAATCTCCAAATAATTAACGGTATCCACCAATTCTAGCACCAGCCTAGAGCTCCTTCAACGAATCTCCTCTGTGATGACTGCAAGTCTATATTCGAGGTATACTTGCTAGCGTTAGTAGTATATGTGAAACGAAAGGACCATCGGAATATGCCTACAATGTTCGACAGGCTGGAAGCTATAGTAGAACGTTTTCGTGAAATTGATAACCTTCTGGCACAACCAGATATAGCATCGAATCACGAACTAATACAAGAACTGTCTAAGGAAAGATCATCCATAGAATCTATAGTAGCACTATACGACAGATATCAGGATGTCACTAGGCAGAAAATTGATGCCGATACAATCATAAAAGAAAGCGATGATGATGAAATCACAGCAATGGCAGAAGAAGAGCGCTTAAATTTAGTCAGGTCACAGAATGAACTGGAGCAGCATATACTCACCTCATTAATCAGCAAAGACCCTAACGATGAAAAAGATGTAATAGTAGAAATAAGAGCTGGAGCTGGAGGAGAGGAAGCTGCACTTTTTGCAGAAGATCTTTACAGAATGTATGCGAGGTATGCCCAGAACAAATCTTGGTCAGTAGATATTATAGATGGTAATACAACGGGGATAGGTGGTTTTAAAGAAATTGTATTCGAGGTTAGAGGCATTGGTGCATTTAGCAGGCTTAAACATGAGAGCGGTGTACATAGAGTCCAAAGGATACCTGCAACGGAAACCGGAGGTAGGATACATACTTCTACAGCTACAGTTGCTGTATTGCCTGAAGCCGAAGAAGTAGACATAGAAGTGGACCCCAATGACCTAAGAATAGACATATTCCATTCAGGTGGACATGGAGGCCAAAATGTGCAAAAAGTTGCTACTGCAGTACGCATAACTCATATACCTTCGGGCATAGTGGCGACATGTCAAGATGAAAGATCTCAGCTTAAGAATAAACAGAGAGCAATGGGCGTACTCAGAGCGAGACTGTTAGATGTAGAGACTACTAAGAAACAGGCCGAACTAGCGGCAGACCGCAGATCACAAGTTGGTACGGGTGATCGATCTGAAAAAGTTAGAACCTATAATTACCCACAAAACCGAGTTACAGATCATAGAATCTCAGTGACTAGTCACAATCTTGATAGAATATTAGCTGGAGAGATTGACGACTTCATAGACAATCTATCAGCTCAAGAACAGGCAAAAAAACTCCAAGATGCATTGAAATGAGTGTAGCCCATTCAGTCCGTAATATCCTCAGAAAGATTTCTACGGAATTGATCAATTGTGGCATAGAAGAGTCCCGCCTTGAATCCGAGCTTATATTAATGGAGTGCCTTGAGGTGAGTAGATCGAAGCTCTACACTATGCAAGAATATGAACTCAGTGAATCGCATATGTCCTCAGCCAATGAGTATCTTCACCGCAGACTCCATAGGGAACCTTGGCCTTATATATCCGGGCACAAAGAATTCTACGGTTTAGATATAATGGTAGAATCTGGAGTTTTCATACCAAGACCAGAAACTGAGTTAATAGTAGATACATGTTTAAACATAATCAAATCTATGTCTCCAAATCATCAAATCAAAATAGTCGATGCATGCACAGGTAGTGGTGCTGTAGCTATAGCAATCGGTAAACAAGTGTCTAGTGCCCAAATATATGCAACCGAAATATCAGATTCTGCTCTCAAAATGGCAAAACGCAATTTGTATTCACATGGACTAGAAGGCCGTATAGAAATACTAAAAGGTAGTCTCTTAGAACCAATAGAATCAGATATTGACATCCTAGTGAGCAACCCACCATATATTCCAAGCCAAGATATAGAGAATTTGCAACCAGAAGTATTACACGAACCACTAGCAGCTCTAGACGGGGGAACTGACGGATTGGAAATCATCAATGAACTGATGGTACAAGCTTCTAATAAAATGTCCCGCCCAGGTACTATATTAATAGAATTCTATCCAGAACAGAGCACCGCATTGAAAACTTTGGCAGACCAATTATTATCTCCCTGCGAATCATACATCATAAATGACCTCTACGGTGATGACAGATTACTTGTTCTAAAACTATTGTAGGAAACATGTACGCTACCCGTTGTATACTATGTAGTCATAGTCTCCAAGATTAGATTTCCCTAGAACGAAAGGCGCTCTTGTGATTAATTGGGCAACACTAGCAATATTTAGTAGCTTCGTATTCGCCTTTGTGGCAGTCCTAGATAAATATCTATTGGCACATTCGCTACCGAACGTTCGAATATTCTACCTGACCGTCGGTTTAATCCAAGTAGCCATGGGAATCATTATATTACTAATATATCCCTGGTCTTCCAACCCTCCAATACTGACAATGTTACTTGCCGTATTGTCAGGAGTTATATGGGGAGCAGGTTTAATGCTAATGTTCTTTTGCATGAGTAAATTAGAGGTATCTAGAGTTATACCCATATACCATACGTCTCCTGTTTTCGTAACGATAATGGCCCTGGCATTTCTAGGAGAAACATTGTCTCTAGCCCAAGGTATTGGCATAATACTAGCCGTTTCAGGGGCAGCGTTCATACCCATGAAACCAACTAATGCTCCACAAAATGCAGGAAACCCCAAACTATATTTTCTAGTACTTATAGCGAGCATACTAACTGCTAGTGCTAATGTTACTTACAAATATGCCTTAGAAGATATATCCTTTTGGAATCTTACTGCCCTTAGATCTTTCAGCCTAGGCGCTGTACTGATTATTGCGGGTTATCAACATAATCTGCTACATGTTGTGAAGGAGATTACTAGAAAAAGCTACCTGCCGCTATATATGCTGATATTTGCGGAGGCAGTACTAGCGCCAATAGCAATGATTGCAATGTTGAGATCATTGGCACTAGGACCAGTATCACTGGCAACTACCCTTTTATCTACGCGCCCATTCTTTGTCCTAATAATAAGTGGCATTCTAAGCACAAAATATCTGAACCTTCTAAACGAGCCTATAGATCGTAGAACATTACCTATAAAATTCGTTTCTATAGGTCTAATATTCATCGGCATATGTCTGATAACATTGTATTAATTATCTGACAGACACTTGCCCCCATTATGCACAAATACTTCCTTGACGCTTAATACCATTAAACCTAAAATGTAATTAGGAGATCCCTCATAGGTAATAAACAGGAATTGCGCATTATAGGTATAGATCCTGGTCTACAGAGAACTGGCTATGGACTAATCGAAATCAATGGTTCAAAGTTACAGCTAGTTGAAGGTGGAATAATATCAGGTGGCAAATCCTCGCTATCCCTAGAAAAACGATTGGAATACATATACAAAGGAGTCCAAGAGGTACTCTCAGAATACAGACCAGAGGCGCTAGCTTTAGAGCAACTGTTTTCCCACTACAATCACCCATATACAGCAGTCCTTATGGGTCACGCACGTGGAGTCATATGCCTAGCAGCAGCTAACAGCAAAACTCCTGTTTTTAGCTACGCAGCTACCAAAGTCAAGAATATGCTAACTGGGCACGGTAGAGCATCAAAAGCCCAAATACAACTATCGGTCAAGTCTCGTCTAAAATTAAATGTCATTCCAGAACCCAATGACATAGCAGATGCATTAGCATTGGCAATATGCCATTGGGAAAACATGAACCCTATATCTAACGAGCAATACTCTTTAGTGAAATCTTAAATTATGATTAATTATTTAAACGGATTCATCAGAAGACTCGATGAAACTGATAGCCGCGTGATTATCGACGTAGGTGGCGTGGGATATGAGGTGGTTTTACCCTATTTCGTCATGCGGAGTATGCTAGATGAGGGTAAAACTGAGACTGATAGTCTAGAGTTGGAGATATACTATCATGCCTCAGAGCGCCAACCTAAACCAATCCTTGTGGGTTTCAAGAAAGATTCTGAACGATCATTCTTTGAGAAGTTATTACAGGTCGAAGACATCGGTGTTAATACAGCTGCAAGAGCATTGGTTTTCTCTATATCCACTATCGCTAAAGCAATCGAAGATAGTGATACCAGCCAATTAACGAGGATGCCTGGCATTGGCAAGAGAACAGCAGATAAAATGGTAGCAACTCTAAAAGGAAGAGTCGCTGAGTGGGCACTTCTTAAAGATGAAGGGTACAGCACTATACCAGCTAACAAAGGTAATACCGATATCCACAACGAAGTAATTGAAGTGTTGATAAATCTTGGGCACAAACGTACTGATGCAAAGGAAAAAGTCGAAAAAGTTCTAGAATCAAATGAACAGATCAAGGATGCCCAAGAAATACTCAGAGAAGTCTTCAGAATAGAAAGATCGTAACTAGAAATGAGCAGAGAATCTATAATTAGGGGTGATGACACATCATCTAGCGCTAACGATGTTTCGACAGAAGATACGGTAGTAAGCCTACGCCCACAATCCTTACAGGAGTATGTTGGCCAATCGGATGTTGTAGATAGCCTTAAGATAGCTCTGAATGCCGCGAAAAAAAGGAATGAGCCCATGGAGCATATACTGTTCCATGGACCACCAGGATTAGGTAAAACCACTTTAGCCCACATAATATCCAAGGAGATGGGAGCTGATCTAGTACATACCTCAGGCCCAGCTCTAGATAAACCAGTTGATATAGTAGGGATATTATCCAACTTGAACGCAGGAGAAATTCTGTTTATAGATGAAATCCATAGACTTCCTCATACAGTAGAAGAATATTTGTATTCTGCAATGGAGGATTTCCAGGTCGATTTTATATATGGCAAAGGAGCTTTTGCAAAAACATTACCATTCCAGCTAAAGCAGTTCACACTAGTTGGCGCTACAACTAGAGCGGGTCTCCTAACCCCTCCTTTACGAGACAGATTCGGTATCATGTATCACCTTGATTTCTATTCCCCAGAAGAACTATCTAAGGTAGTTGAAAGATCTTCATCAATACTCGGTATAGATATATCGGAAGCTGCATGTAGAGAAATAGCCCGCCGATCTAGAGGAACACCTAGGATAGCCAATAGACTCCTGAGGAGAGTTAGAGATTACTCCGACGTAAAGAATAGCGGTATAGTAGATATAGACATAACGGTAGTAGCACTAGACCGTGAAGGAGTAGACAAGGAAGGTCTAGATCGGCTAGACAGACAATACCTAACCACTATAGTAGACAATTACAACGGCGGCCCAGTTGGTATAGACGCTCTTGCTGCAACTGTAAACGAAGAAGTACAGACCCTTGTAGATGTCGTAGAACCATACCTACTGAAGATGGGGTTTGTACTGAGAACACCTGGGGGTCGCCGGATTGGTGAGGCATCTCTACAACATCTTGGAATTAAAGACAGGTGGAAACTCCTCTAATTCTATAATCTTTAATTATTCTACGAGGCTCTAAAAATGATATACGAGATCCGTACATACTACACAATACCAGGGAAATTACCAGAACTTAACAAAAGGTTTGCCGACATAACAATTGACTTATTCAAGAAACACGGCCTACAAGTAGTTGGCTTCTGGACAGAGGATGTGGGGGAAAATAACAAACTAATCTATATGTTGAGATTTAACGATATGGATCATAGAGATCAAGCCTGGCAATCGTTCAGAGCGGATCCAAATCGAGAAAAGGCATTTGCGGAGACTGAGAAGTATGGTCCGTTAGTAGCAAGAATCACAAATCGTATACTAAAACCCACTCCATACTCGCCATTACCCTAGATTAAACCATTGACAGTAAGATTGTTGGGATATAGAATCCACGCGCAAATAATATTGTTAGGAAACATAAACATAATCTAATGCAATTGTCATTAGATACCATCAAGGGTAATCTAAATAATACACTTATAAGCATTATTATGGGCGGATCCCCATCCGATACCAACAGAAATGCAAATTAACGATCAATACATTCGCAGCGACCTACAAAGCGGCAATCGACCTCGTGTTGCCTCAAGAAATCTAGGCTCTCCATATGTACTCATGGGTGGCTTTGCCTTACTGATTGCAATTGGAACAATACTGCTGCTCCTACCCCAATCAAACCAACAAGGTAATCTCACACCTTTCTTAGACGCTCTATTCACAGCAACTTCTGCCGTTACAGTAACTGGTTTAGTGGTGGTAGATACCGCAACCTACTGGACTAAATTTGGACATGTCATAATTATGTTACTCATATTTCTTGGTGGAATAGGCATCATGACGAGTGCAACATTCTTGATGATAATAATTGGCCAGAGAATAACACTAGCAAACAGATTACTCCTACGCGAAAATCTGGGAGTCAACCAACTTGGAGGCTTGGTCGCTCTTACTTTCAGGATAGTTATTGCCATGATTACTATTCAATTGATAGGTTTTTTTATGTTGCTGTTCTCGTTGAAAGATGAATTCCCAATTGGTGTTGCCATATGGCAATCAGCATTCCATGCCGTCTCAGGTTTCAATAACGCTGGTTTTGTAATATTACCTAATTCGGAAAGTATAAGTACATTTAATAATAATATAGCGATAATTTTCCCAATGACTCTTCTAATAATATTCGGAGCGCTGAGTTATAGTATTTGGATAGATCTATTTCGATATCGTAAGTTTTCAAAGTTCACACTAGATAGCAAGCTTGTGCTTATCTTTACAGGGGTATTAATAATACTGGGCAGTATTGTGCTATTCATATCAGAATATAATAATCCCCTAACATTCGGTGAAATGTCGTTTTCCGATAAACTAATAAACTCAATATTCCACTCTATAAGTGGTCGTACAGCAGGTTTTACAACTGTAGATTTCGGGGACATGGAACAACAAAGTAAATTCTTCCTCACGGGGTTAATGTTCATCGGAGGAGCCTCTGCTTCAACAGCAGGTGGTATAAAAATCAATACCCTCGCCGTCCTATTAGTAGCAACATTTGCATCTATAAGAGGCAATACTCATGTAAATGTATTTGGAAGGGAGATACCTCAAACACAAATTTTTAGAGCTTTGACCATATTACTTCTTGGAGTATTCATGGTCTTCCTAGTCTCATTTCTACTTACTATAACTGAAGGTTTTCCTTTTATAGACATATTGTTCGAAGCTGTTTCGGCATTCGGAACTGTAGGTTTATCAACTGGTATAACTGGAGATTTATCCGATATAGGCAGAAGTATTATAATTGCTACAATGTTCATTGGCAGAGTCGGACCTATAACACTAGGTTTAGTACTAGCAAGGAGGGAACAAACACCTCCCTATCGTTTCGCGGAAGAAAGGGTTAAAATAGGGTGAATCAAAATGGCTAAATCAGTAATGATACTAGGAATGGGACGTTTCGGTGCCAGCGTGGCTCACACTCTTTTTCAGATGGGATATGATGTACTGGGAATAGATACAGACGAAAAAGTTGTGCAGGAAAATGTTGGCAAGATAACATTTAGTGTACAAGGTGACGCTACCAATGAATCTACCCTGAAAGAATTAGGGGCATCCAACTTCGACGCAGCAGTGGTGGCAATAGGGACCAACATGCAAGCAAGTCTTATGTCTTCCGTACTATTAGCCAACTTAGACGTACCTCTAATAGTAGCCAGAGCACAAGATGAGTTGCAAGGTAATACTCTCCAGAGAATGGGAGTGCATAGAGTAATATATCCCGAACAAGAAATGGGAGAATTCCTAGCACATAGCTTATTAAACCCAGATGTTTTAGAGTATATGGATTTGACACCTGATTATGGAATAAGCAAAATAAAAGTCCCAGATTACCTACAAGATCAAAGCATAGCTGAAGCAGGTTTCACTGATGACTGGGAAAAACCAGGCCTGAAAATTATAGCAGTGAAGAGAGGTAAGGAAATAACCTTGTTGCCAGGTGAATCAGAAGACCTACGCAAAGGTGACGTAATAGCAGTGGCTGGTAAAGACGACGACTTAGAGAAATTCCACACAGACCACAACCCATCTGTCCAAAATGGCAATACGAAGGCTAGAAAAATTGACGGTTTGATAGATACCACCATTATGAAGGGCACAAACAGAGAATTAATACGTATAAGAGTCTCTGAAAAGTCCAAAGATATAGATAAGAATATCAGTGACATTGTCCTTCCAGACGACACCATAATATCCTGCATCCTCAAACCAGATGGATCTATGGTCGTACCGCAAGAAAATTATACTTTAGAAGCCATGGATGAGATAATTGCTATTGCTAAGGTAGAGCATAAAGAAGAACTGAGTGAAGCTTTTGGTCAGCTGGAGAACCAATAATCATATGACTAGACAAATAGCCTATTTGGGTCCTGAAGGCACATTCACTGAAGCTGCTGCATTAATCTACGATTCTACCGCCACACTACTGCCCTATCCTACTATAACTTCTGTTGCTACGTCCGTAGACAACGGAAACGCAAATTTGGGCATAGTTCCTATCGAAAATAGCTTGGAGGGATCTGTAACCGATACTTTGGATCTACTTATACACTATACTGACCTCCAGATAGTAAACGAAATAGTAATCCCTATAGAACATTGCTTACTTATGAAAGAACGTGTCCCAAATCATGATATACAGATAGTTTACTCTCACCCACAAGCACTAGGCCAATGCCGCAATTTCCTAGAGAATAACTTCCCGAGTGCTCAGATAGTTGCTGCATTAAGTACCGCTGCTTCTGTAGAAGAAATGCTTAATTGTAATTCACCTGCTGCAGCAATCGCGACCAGAAGGGCTGCAAGGATATACGGAGCGACAATAGTATCAGAAGGTATTCAGGATAATCTCAACAATACCACCAGATTCGTCATCCTGGCCAAGGAAGACCACGAATTTACTGGAAACGACAAAACATCCATATGTTTCTCATTCGGTGAAGACAAACCAGGAATCCTATATATGGTCATGGGAGAATTTGCATCTAGAAACATCAATCTAGCAAAAGTAGAATCAAGACCTAATAAAGAAACTCTGGGAAGGTACATTTTCCTCATGGACCTAGAGGGTCATCGTACTGAGACACATCTAAGTGAGGCTCTTAACAAGGTGCGTGAAAACACATCCTTTATGAAAATATTAGGCTCCTATCCACACTATTCACCAAAGTAGATTAGTTGGAGTCGAGCTCTGTTAATTTAACGTTCTACTGGCTCAAATGGATTAGCCTCTGATCGAATATCTCCATTACTTTTTCTCAACCTGCTGGCTACTGCCCTTCCTTCTTCGACAGCTTCCCGAATCAAGCCTCTAGCTTCCCCAGCTAATTCCTCTGCTCTATCTCTTAGACCTGCGGTCTTCTCTAAAACCTGTGCCCGAGTTTCATCTCCAGGTTTCGGAGCAAACATAATACCTGCAATAGCTCCCAGTAGGCTACCTATTATCAGCCCAGTGCCAAAGCCCGGACCAGATTGGTGATCATGTGCCATTTCTATTCTCCTCCTTTACCTTTGGAGATCCCTAGTATAAAAGAAAGTAGACGCCCCGACGTATATGCTAAGTTTGATATACCATTAAGTGGTTTCTCAAGCTTCTCACCTAACTTCGAAGATAATTCCTCCGCGTTCTTAGCAGTAATCCTGGAAGAATCTAGTACCGGTGCCAATTTACGATACAATAGAGTGATAATAACTGTAATCACCACTAAGGAAAGAACAGCAATACCTGAGAACATTATCAACGAAAGGTCTCTTAGTAACGCTACTAATTCAGATGCTTCCATTTACTATTAACCTCTATCACAAACTATTCTCCACGCCTTTTGAAACATGATATCACAGTGATATATCAGCCTCAAAGCCAAGACTACTATTTAATCCTATAAATAGTCACACCATCATTAGAATATACTGCATCCAAAGCTTTACCAACTTGTTCTTTAAACTTATCCAACCCATCACTATCGTAGAAATGTTCTTCAATTTGTCCTATGTATATATATTCAACCTGATATTTTTCCAGTAATTCTAGTGTCTGATCCCAATCAGCACTAGAATACATC
>CEUS01057330.1_pt1 | contig 16289 bp, 14 predicted proteins | sample 427031 | NCBI WGS metagenome assembly CEUS01 (sample SAMEA2622837, study PRJEB7988) | marine metagenome | biome: marine biome (ENVO:00000447); feature: marine epipelagic mixed layer (ENVO:xxxxxxxxx); material: "saline water (ENVO:00002010), including plankton (ENVO:xxxxxxxx)" | depth 140 m | reverse complement strand
CTTTAAATAATAATGATTGGAATAATTATTTTAATTTATATAAAGAAATTCCAGAATTTAAACTTCAAAATTATTCAATGACCTTAAATGAATTTAAGATTATATTTTGGTGGGAGTGGGCTCATAGATTTTTAGGAAGATTAATAGGAATTTGTTACTTGTTACCCCTTATTTATTTTACAATAAAGTTAGGTTTTAAAAATTTAAAAAAACTTTACCTAATATTCTTTCTTATATGTTTTCAAGGTTTTGTTGGATGGTATATGGTATCAAGTGGGTTAATCGATAGAGTTGATGTAAGTCATTACAGATTAGCTTCTCATTTATTAATTGCTTTTCTTATTCTTTCTTTAATTTTGTGGGAATATTTTAAATTAAAAAATATAAATCTTTCACATCAAAAATTGAAATTTTACTTACCTTTAACTTTTTTGCTGCTTATTTTCTGCCAAATAGCAATAGGTGCTTTTGTGTCAGGTATGGATGCTGGTACTATTTATAACACTTGGCCTTTAATGGGATCTACCTATTTTCCAGATGATAGCCAATTTAATAATATATTTAAGCTTAATGTTTTTAGCGATCCCTCATTAGTTCAATTTTTTCACAGAAATTTAGCTTATATAATTTTTATTTATTATTTATTTTTAGCTTATAAAGTTTATAAAAATAATTTTTTAAGACACTTTCTTCCTATAAAAATAATTGGATTGATTTTATTTATTCAAATTGTTTTAGGAATTTTCACTTTACTTCATGGTGCACAAATATACTTAGCATCTATGCACCAAGTTAGTTCAATTTTTCTTGTTAGTTCTAGTTTATATTTCTTATACCTAAATAATAAAACTAACTAACAGCTTTAAGGTTAGCTGTTCCAGAAGCTTTTAAAGCTTGGTCAAGATCAGCTATAATATCATCGGGATGTTCAATTCCAATTGATAATCTAACATAACCAGGAGTCACTCCAGCCGCCAATAATTCTTCTTCTGTTAATTGACTGTGAGTAGTTGTCGCTGGATGAATTGCTAAACTTCTAGCATCTCCAATGTTAGCAACATGATAAAACATTTTTAAAGATTCAATAAATTTTTTACCAGCTTTAACTCCACCTTTTACTTCAACACCTACTAGAGCACCGTTTCCACCTTTAAAATATTTTTTAGCTCTATTTGCAACTTCACCTTTGTGTAGGGTAGGGTATATAACTCTATCAACATTTTTATGTTTGGTTAAAAAATCAACAACTTTTGTAGCATTTGAACAATGTTGTTTCATTCTAACAGCAACAGTTTCTAAACCTTGGATAATGCCAAAAGCGTTGTCAGGTGCTAAAGCTGAACCTAGGTCCCTTAGCAGGACTACTCGAGCTCTAACAGCATATGCAACATTTGCTCCGGTAAGTTCAGGAACTACTTTTCCCCATACTGCTCCTCCATAACTAGGATCAGGTTCATTAAATAACGGTTGTCTTTTTGGATCACCTGTCCAATCGAAATTTCCACCATCAACTAAACACCCTCCAATAACTGTTCCATGACCACCTATAAACTTAGTTAATGAATGAATTACTACTGCAGCACCGTGTTCTATTGGCTTACATATAATTGGAGCAGCGGTATTATCCATAATTAATGGTATATTATTTTTTCTTCCTATATCAGAAACTTCTTTAATAGGAAAAACACGCAAATAAGGATTTGGTAATGTTTCTGCATAAATACATCTAGTTTTTGCATCAATTAACTTTTCAAAATTTTTAGGATCTGATGGGTCTGCATATCTAACTTCTATTCCTAATTTTTTCAATGTATGAGTAAATAAATTTACTGTTCCACCATAAAGATCTGTCGAACTAATAAAATTATCGCCTGCTTGACAGCAGTTTGTTATAGCAAATGTAGATGCCGCCTGACCTGAGCCAACTGTTACACAAGCTAAGCCACCTTCTAATGCTGCTACTCTTTTTTCCAAAACATCGTTGGTTGGATTCATTATTCTTGTGTAAATATTTCCAAACTCTTTAAGAGCAAAAAGATTTGCTGCTGTATCTGTATTTTTAAATTGATAAGATGTAGTTCTGTATATTGGAACTGCAACAGCTGTTGTCGCTGGATCACTCCTATATTCTCCGCCATGTAAAGCTATTGTTTCTGGATTTTTAATCTCTTTTGCCATTGTTTCCCCCTTTATAGTTAATTATATCCCATATTCTCTTATCAAATTATGTTTAAGTAAAGCTTTTTTAAGGCTTAAAAAATTTGACTTTAATAACAAATACAAGTACTTATGCGCGAATTACATGACAAACTTCATAAAGAAAAACGAAATTAAGAATAATTGGTTTTTAATAGATGCTGAAAATATAGTTGTGGGTAGATTGGCTGCCTACATATCAAAAATATTAAGAGGAAAAAATAAAAGTCAATATACACCTAATATGGATAATGGGGATTTTGTTATTGTTACTAATATTGAAAAAATTAAATTTTCAGGCAAGAAATATTATAATAAAAAATATTATAGACATACTGGACATCCTGGGGGAATTAAGAGCACAACACCAAGTTTATTAATGAATAATAAACCTCAAGAAATATTAAAATTAGCTGTAAAAAGAATGTTGCCAAGCGGTCCTTTATCAAAAAAACATCTTTCCAAACTAAAAATTTATAAGGGCAAAAGCCACCCGCATGATGTGCAAAATCCTAAAGTTATAGATTTCGCAAAGATAAATTCAAAAAATAAAATTGCAATAAATTAAAATGGAAACTCAATCAAATACAAATTTAGAAAAAAATAATATTAAATTAAATTTTAAAGACGCAATGTATGCTACCGGTAGAAGAAAAAAATCTATAGCAAGGGTTTGGGTCAAAAAAGGATCTGGCGTTATTAATATTAATGGGAAAAAAATGCAAGATTATTTTAAAAAAGCTAGTTTACAAATATCAATTAATAGACCTTTCACTCTAGCCCAAAGAGAAAACCAGTATGATGTTAATTGTTCTGTTAAAGGTGGGGGCCTAACAGGACAAGCGGGAGCTATAGTTCATGGGTTAGCAAGAGCTTTAGTAAAATTTGAACCAGATATAAAGCCCACTCTCAAAAAAGAAAAACTCACCACCAGAGATTCAAGGAGTGTTGAGAGAAAAAAATTTGGACACAGAAAAGCTCGAAGAAGCTTTCAGTTTTCAAAAAGATAACATCTCATTACAATATATCTTAAGATTATTTACTGGTATAATTAAAGAACATGAAAGATTCATTAAATATAGCAATTGCTGGTGCTACTGGATACGTAGGTATCGAGCTGATTAAAATTTTATCAAATCATCCAAAGACAAAAATTATTTATCTTTGCGCATCTAAATCTATAGGTAAATCTATAAATTATTTTGATAAAAAAATTAAAAACAGAAACTTACCTAAAATTAGTAAAATTAATAATATTAAATGGAATAATATAAATATATTATTTACTGCATTACCTAATGGTGAAGCTCAAAAAATTGCAAAAAAAATTCCTAAGCATGTAAAGTTAATAGATTTGTCTGCCGATTTTAGATTATCTAATAGCAATTTATATAAGAAATGGTATGGATTAAATCACTCCAGCAAAAAACTTATAAAAAAATCCGTGTACGCAATTACTGAATTTTCAAGAAGAGAACTTAAAAGTCATAAAATTATAGCTTGCCCTGGTTGTTATCCAACTTCTATTCAGCTTCCATTAATACCTATTATTAAAAATAAGATGGTGAAAACAGATAATATTATAATAGATTCTAAATCTGGTTATTCAGGTGCTGGAAAAAAAATTAAAGAAAAATTTGCATTTAAACACCTTTTTAATTCTGTATCGGCTTATGGAATAGGATCTCATAGACATATGGCTGAGATAGATCAAGAATTATCTAAAATATCACAAAAAAATATAAATGTATTTTTTACTCCTCACTTAATACCTATGTTTAGAGGAATCCTCTCTACAATTTATTTAGAGTTGAATGAGAAATATAACGCAAAAAATATATATAATTACTTAAAAAATTATCATAAAAATAATTTTTTCATAAAATTTGCAAAATTTAATAAATCAATAGGAACTGGAGATGTTATCAATACTAACAATTGCAAAATATCGGTATGCAATGATAGAAAGAAAAATAGGGTGATTATTATATCTGTTATAGATAATTTGATAAAAGGAGCTTCTGGACAAGCTGTGCAAAACATGAATGTTGCATTTAATTTAAATGAAACTTTAGGTTTAAAATGAAATATTTATTAATATTTATAACATTTTTCTTACTTTATTCTTGTTCAAATAATAAAGGTGTATATTGGTGTGGAGATCATGCTTGCGTAGATAATAAAGAAAGAAAAGAATATTTTAAGAAGAACATGACTGTTGAAATAAAAAAAACAAACAAAAATAAGAAAAAAAAATTATCTCAAGTTGAATTAATTAAAAAAAAGTCTGGATTATATGATAAAAATTCTAAAAAAATGGAAAAAGAAGAAAGATTACTAACTAAGAAATTAGAGCTTGAAGAAAAGAAAAGAATTAAAGAACAAAAAAAACTAGCTAAAAAAAAGTTGATTGAAGAAAGAAAAAAACTTAAAAAGGAAAAAAAAATGTCTAAAAAAAATAAATCAAAATTAAATAAACAAGAAAATATAAATATAGATAAAAAAATATCTTTAGATAAAAAATCTGTAGATCGTTCAAATGATGAGTTTAACACTCTTATCCAAAAAATATTAAAAAAAAATAAATCAAAATCATATCCAGATATAAATGCTATAAATATAGAATAAAAAAATGAATAAAATAATAAATATTGGAATAATTGGATTAGGTCAAATTGGGAGCAAGTTATTTAAAGAAATTAAATCTAAAAAAAAAGATATAGAAATAAAAACTGGTAAAAAAGTTAATATAATTGCAATATCTGCTAAGAATCCAAATAAAAAGAGAAATTTTAATTTTAAGAGAAAAATTTTTTATAAAAATCCTTTAAAAATTGTTAATAATCCCAAAATTCATATAATTTTTGAGTTGATTGGTTATTCCTCTGGAATATCCAAGAAAGTTGTTGAAGGAGCTATTAAAAATAAAAAACACGTAATTACTGCAAATAAGGCGTTGATAGCAAAATATGGTGATTTTCTATCTTCTTTAGCGGAAAAAAATAAAGTTAATCTTGAATTTGAGGCAGCAGTTGGTGGTGGTATACCTATTTTAAGAACTATTAAGGACGGTCTTGCTACAAACAAAATTAACAAGGTTGTTGGAATTTTAAACGGTACTTGCAATTATATATTATCAAAAATGGAAACTTCTAAAAATACATTTAGTAATGTTCTAAAAAAAGCTCAAAAACTAGGATATGCAGAACCAAGAAATCCTAAATTTGATTTAAATGGTTCTGACACATTATCTAAAGTTAAAATTTTATCAGCGCTTGCTTTTAACAAAAGAATTTCCAAAAGCAATTGTTTGATGGATGGTATTGAAAATATTGAGTTAGAAGATATAGAAATGGCCAACAAATTGAATTTTAGAATTAAATTGCTCGGAATTACTGAAATTATTAATAACAAGTTGTTTGAGAGAGTTTATCCATGCTTAGTAAAGAAAAATACATACATCTCTAATATTAATGGAGTTATGAATGCTGTAATTTTAAATGGAAAACCGGTTGGCGAGAGTGTTATGCAGGGTGAAGGAGCCGGTCCTGACCCTACATCATCTGCATTAATGTCAGATTTGTTATCTATTTTAAGAGGTAATATAAAATATCCATTTGGCATACCTTCTGGACAAAGAAAAAGTATAAAAATTTATGATAAAAATAAATATTCTAATTCTTTATATTTACGCTTTATAGTTAAAGATAAACCAGGAGTTTTATCTTCTATCACTAAAATTTTTACTAAAAATAAAATTTCAATAAAAAATTTAATACAAAACCCAGATAAAAAGAATAATAAAGCATCAATTATTATTATTACTCATATTAATTTAGAAAAAAATAATAATGATTTACTTTCGGATCTTTCTAAAAATAAATTTATTTTAAAAAAACCAACATTCATCAGAATAGAAAAATTCTAAATGGATATAGATAAAAAGTTTATTAATTCTTTTGTCAAAGCTACTGAAAGAGCAGCATATGGAGCTTCCTTGTTTAAAGGCAAAGGTGATAAAATAGCTGCAGATCAAGCATCAGTAGATGCTATGAGGAAAATACTAAATTCCATAGATATGAAAGGAAAGATCGTTATAGGTGAAGGGGATATGGATGAAGCGCCTATGCTATACATAAATGAAGAGGTAGGGACTAAAAAAGGAGAATCTTTAGATATAGCTGTAGATCCACTAGAAGGAACAAATTTTGTTGCAAAAAATTTACCAAATGCTTTGTCAGTTTTAGCAGTCGCTAAAAAAGATAGTCTTTTAAAAGCACCAGATATGTACATGGAAAAAATTGCTATTGGTGCAGATTTGCCAAATAATTTAGTAGATTTAGATTTTTCTGTTGAGAAAAATATAAAACTTTTGGCAGAGGCAAAAAATGTTCATCCTAATAAATTAACAGCTTGTATTTTAAAAAGAGAACGACACAACAAAATAATAAATACTCTTAACTCTTTAGACGTTAAAATTAATTTTATACAAGATGGAGATGTTTCCGGAGTAATATCTGTAGCTGATAGTAATAAAGGTATTGATATTTATTTTGGTATAGGAGGTGCTCCCGAGGGTGTTCTTGCAGCAGCTGCTTTAGAATGCTTTAATTGTCAAATGCAAACTAGGCTAAAATTTTATGAAAAAAATGAAGAAAAAAAAGCTACAAATTTGGGAATTAAAGATTTAAATAAAAAATACAATATTAAAGATATGGTAAAAAGTGATGTAATTTTTTGTGCTACTGGAGTTACCGATGGAGATTTTGTAGCTGGTATTAAAGATAAAAATGATTATTTTGAATCAGAAACTCTAGTTCTTCATAAAAGTAGTAAAACTAATAAAATAATAAAGAATAAAACACAAAAATGAGTTCTGTTTCAGTTAGTGGAAAAAACTGGATTTTCAAAAAACATAATTCGACGGAGATAAAAAAATTAATAGATAAATATTCATTAAGTGAAATTACTGCCAAACTTATATCTATTAGAAAAAAAAATATTGAAAGTGTTGATTTTTATTTAAATCCAACAATTAAGAATCTTCTACCAAATCCTTTAAAATTAAAGGATATGGAGTCAGCAACAAAAAGAGCCTACGATTGCATTGTTAATAATGAAACAATTGGAATATTTGGAGATTATGATGTTGACGGAGCTTCTTCTACTGCTTTGTTATCAAAATATTTTTTATCAATAAAACGAAATATAAAGACATATATACCGGATAGGAAAAAAGAGGGTTATGGTCCTTCAATTAACGGTTTTAATAATTTAATTAAATTTGGAGCTAATTTAATATTTACTGTAGATTGTGGAACTTTGTCATTTAAAGCAGTTGAAGATGCTCAGAGAAAAAAAATTGATATTATTGTTTTAGATCATCATCAATCAGAATTAAAATTACCCAACGCCTGCGCAATTGTAAATCCCAACAGATTTGATGACACATCTAATTTAAACTACTTATGTGCGGCTGGTGTATGTTTTATGTTTCTAGTATCTTTAAATAAAAAATTAAGAGATGAAAATTGGTTCAGAAAAAATAAAATTGATGAACCTAATATACTTGATTTTTTAGATTTAGTTTCTCTTGCAACTGTATGTGATGTTGTTCCTTTAATTGATTTAAACAGAGCTATAGTAAAACAAGGTTTGAAAATATTAAAAAGAAGAAAAAATTTAGGTTTAAAAACATTATATGATTTATGCAAAATTGAATCTCAACCTACAACGTATCATTTAGGATATGTTTTAGGTCCTAGAATAAATGCTGGTGGTCGGGTTGGCAAATCATCTCATGGAGTAGAATTATTAATCTCGAACGATCCTCAAAAAACATTCCAAATCGCTAATGAGTTAAATAAATCTAATGATGAAAGAAAAAGTATTGAACTATTGTTATTTCAAGAGATAAATAAAATCTTAGAAAATTATAAAAATGATCCAGTTTTAGTTTTATCTGGAAAAAATTGGCATGAAGGAATTATTGGAATTATTGCTTCAAGAATTAAAGATAAATACAACAAGCCTGCTATAATTATTTCTATTGATGAAAATATTGCAAAAGGTTCGGCTAGGTCAGTTGTTGGGTTTGATATTGGATCTCAAATTATTAAAGCTGTTCAATTGGGGTTGATAGAAAAAGGGGGAGGTCACAAAATGGCTGGTGGTTTTACTTTAAAAACAAAAAATATTCCTTCTTTTAAAAATTTTTTAATAAAAAACTTTTTAAAATCTAGCGTCAATAAATCTAAAGTTATTAATCTGTATATAGATTCAGTCATTGCCCCAAGTGCTCTAAATTTAGATTTTTTTAAAGAAATAGAAAACCTAGCACCATTTGGATCCGCTAATATTGAACCAAAATTTGTTGTGGAAGATATTAAAGTAATAAATTCAAATATAATAGCAGACAAGCATATAAAATCACTCTTATGCGGAAAAGATGGTACTGTTTTTAAAAGTATTTACTTTAATGGCAATAATACGAGATTTGCTGATATTTTAAGTAAAGATTATAAAAAAAATTTCAACATTGCTGGAAGACTTAGTTTAAATGAGTGGAAGGGCAAAAAGAATATAGAGTTTGTTATAGAAGATATTGCTATTAAATAAATTAATTAGGCAATTTATCAAAAGCATTTTTTAAATCAAATTTATAGTTAGACCATAAATTTATAGAACTTTTATATATTTTTTTCCTGGCTTGCGAAAAACTTGCTGTCTTTATAGGTCTTTTATTTTTATAATATTTCAAACAATTTTTATCCCATTTTAATTTAGATTTATTTAATAAATAACGAATCTCTTTTTCAGGTTTCTGTATTAAATCTTCATATTTTATATCATAAATAAAATTTGGTAATACTGATTTCCAATAATTCATTAAATTATGATATAAATTGTAAAATTTAACTGTTTCGTTTAGGTCATAAGCATAATTTAGATTTGTATTAGTAAAATAGTTTTTAAAAATAGAAATGCAAACATCTTTGGGATTTCTAACACAATGTATAATTGTACTTTTAGGTAGTATTAACTTAATTAAACCAATCCACTTGAAGTTAATAGGCAATTTGTCAGTAACTTTTAACGATTTATTAGAAAGTTTATCGATAAGATCAATATAATCTTTTCCAATTTTACAAAAATCTTCTTCATTAAATTTTTCAAGATTTCCTAAAAAATTTATATTATTTTCACTTTTAAAATGCTTTTTAACTAAGTTGGGAAGAAAATTTAACTCATCTCCTGCAAAGACGTCCTTATGGCTAGAAATTATTTGTTCTACAAGAGTAGTTCCTGATCTGGGCATACCAAGTATAAATATTACTTTTGATCCTAAAGTATTTTTTTTAAAATCTTTATGTAATAAAATTTTATTAAATTTTTCTTTTAATATATTAAAAGTCTTTTCTTCTTCTTGTATTGAAAAATTAACCTGTTTTCTTCTTAAATTATTCCCAACTTCAAAATACTTAAATGCATTTTTATAATCTTTTATATCTTCAAAAGCTTTACCTAGTGAAAAGGCTATTTCGGTTTTGTTTTCATTCTTATGTTTATTATCTGAATATATTTTTTTTAATAAATTAAAGTGTGTGTCATTTTTTGTATATTTTGTTAATGAACTTAAATTTCTATGAGCTGGATAAAAATTAGGATTTAATTTTATACATTTTGTAAAATATTTTTTAGCATCTTTTATATTTCCTAAATTTAAATAAACATTTCCTAAGTTATAATATGAAGCAAAAAAATTTTTATTTAATGATAGTGCTTTTTTGTATGATTTTATTGCTTCATTATACTTGTTGATTAAAAGATATAAACTACCAAGATTATTAAAAGGTTCAGGTTTATTTTTATCAATGTTTATAGCTTTATGATAAAATGTTTTAGCTTTATCAAAGTTGTTTATACTTTTATATGCTGTTCCTAGATTATTATATATTTCTGCAAAATTAGGATTAATCTTTAGACCATCTTCGTAAGTATTTATAGCTTCGCTAATTTTATTTTGAGCGCTTAAAATTAAACCTAAACTGTTATATAAAAAAGGTTCTTTGTAGTGAACTTTTAAAAGTTGTTTATTAATGTTTTCAGCCTTTAAAAATTGTTTTGATTTATACAAGTTTAAAAGATATTGAATTTTGTTTTGTAAATTTTCCATTAATCACTTGGTTATGAGTTTATATAATGATATTAAGACAATGGACAATAAAAGTGCACTTATTGATCATTGAAACAATTTTAAAAATATAATAAATACAAGGTTTATTTAATAGGTCCCATCGTCTAACGGTTAGGACAGATGGTTTTCAATCATCTAATCGGGGTTCGATTCCCCGTGGGACCGCCAAAATACCTTAGTTTAATGAATTATTATGTTTACGTATTAAGAAATGCAAACAAGGATAACAATATTACATACGTGGGGTATACAAATAACCTAAAAAGAAGACTTCAATTACATAACGCTGGAAAAGGAGCTAAATTTACAAGGGGAAGACGTTGGAAAATCATATATACAGAAAAATATTCAACAAAAAATGAAGCAAAATCTAGAGAATATTATATAAAGAAAAATAGAAAATTGAGAAATTTAATTAAGAAAGATAATGAATAAAAAAATAGCAATATTACTACCTCACAAGGAAAAATATACTTCTAAAGATGCTGCTGCTGCTTCGATATGGGTAAAAGATTATTTAAAAAGAAGCAAACTTAATAAAGACACTATAGTTTTTGGAAATTTAAGTGAAAGAAGAAAACCATTAACAAAAAATTTTATAAATATAAATCTATCTTCTATAAAAATTAAGAAAAACTATTTTTATACAAAAAAATTCTATCAAAACTATCTGAAATATAAATTCGAGGTTATTGAAATTCACAATAGGCCCGAATCATTGGTATTTCTTCTTAAAAAAAATTTAAAAGCAAAATTTATATTTGTTTATCACAATAATCCCCAAGATCTTAGATATTCGAAAAGTGTTTCTGAACGATTATTTATTGCAAATAATTGCGATCAGATCTTTTTTGTAAGCAGATGGGTAATGAATAAATTTTTTGAAGGACTACCTTTTAATTATAAAAATAACTGCGAGATTTTATATCCATCGATTAGCAGTTTAAAAAAGTTTCCCAAAAAAAAGAAAATTATTATATTTACTGGTAAATTAAATACATCCAAAGGTTATGATATTTTTGGAAAAGCTATAACAAATATTTTAAACAAATTTAATAAATGGAAAGCTTATGCTATCGGTAACGAAAGAAGGGAAACGCATAATTTTACTCACAAAAATTTTAAAGTAATTGACTGGTTGCCACATGAAAAAATTCTTAATTTCTATAAAAAAAGTTCAATATCAGTAGCCTGCTCTAGGTGGCAAGAACCTTTTGGCAGAACCGCAATGGAATCTGCCGCTTATGGTTGCGCAACAATAACAAGTAATAGGGGTGGTTTAAGTGAAACGTTTAATAACAATTTAGTTTTAGAAAACCTAAATAGCTCAACTTTGGAGATTTTATTAACAAAAATCATAAATAATAAAAAATTACTTTCGAAAACTCAGAAAAAAAACTTTCATAATGTATTACATAATATTGATTTCTTAGTTTATAAACTTGACAACCTGAAAAGAAACTTTTTAAACAAGAAAATTAATTACATTAAAAACATAAACCTAAAGGTGCTGCATATCTCAACTTTTGATGAAAAAAATGACCACAGATTATTTAATATTTCAATAGCCAACAAATTAACTAAAGGCCTAATTAGAAATAATCACGATGTCGTAAATTTTAGTTATAGAGATTTTAACAACAAACTTTTATTAAAAAGTAACAAAGCTTTGAATGATAAAGTCTTTAATATCACTCAAAATTATAAACCTGATCTTGTTTTATTAGGTCACAACAATATCCTTGATAGGGATATAATTGAAAAAATAAAAAATAAAAATAAAACTAGATTTGCTCTTTGGTATGAAGATCATTTAATTAAAGGTGGTCCTAATTATGCAAATAACCTTAATTTAATTGAACGTAACTCTGATCTTATAGATCAATATTTTCTTACTACTTTTCCCAATTCTATTAAAACTAAAATTGATAAAAAAAAATTGAACTATATACCGATACCAGCAGACAAAAATATAGAAAACCTTGAAATATATAATTCTAATAATAGGTATAAAGATCTTTTTTTTGCTCTTAGTCATGGTGTAAATTTTGGCAAGCTTAAAACAAGAAATACAGATGAAAGGGAGTCTTTCTTAAATGAATTAATTAAGAGAAATAATAAACTTACTTTTAATATTCTTGGTTATGGTAGTGAACAACCTAAATGGAACTATGAATATTTCAAAGAACTTTCTAAATGTAAGACTGCACTTAACTTAAGTAGGGGCGAACCGTCTAAATATGCTTCTAGTAATCGAATAGCCTCACTAGTTGCTAATGGAATAATGACTTTTATTGATAAAAAGACCAAATACCAAGATTTTTTTGATGATAATGAAATGGGATTCTATAATAACGCGCAGGATTTAATAAATCAGTTAGAAAAACTTAATGGTAATATAAATAAAATCAATAAAATATCAAAAAATGGTAAACTTAGATACTTCTCCATATTTAATAATTCTATTGTAGCAGATTATATAATCTCCAAAACATTCAATTTAAAAAACAAATATAAATTTGTTTGGGATTGATTTATTTATATGTTTATCTGCATTGCTGGAAAAAATGAATGTGCAATAAATGCGATTAAATACTTATTATCAAAAAAATTTAAAAAAAATAAAATTTTAGCTTTACCAAACGATACTGATAATTCCCGAGATGGATGGCAACCTTCATTTAAAAAATTTGCTAAAAAAAACAAAATTAAAATCATAAATCTAAAATATTTATATTCATTGAAAGACTTAATTTTTTTTTCATTAGAATTTGAGAAAATTATTAATATAGATAAATTTTTATCTAAAAAACTATTTAATTTTCATTTCAGTTTATTGCCAAAGTATAGAGGTTGTCATACAAACTTTTATCAGATACTTAATGGCGAAAAATATTCTGGAGTTTCTTTGCACAAAATCGACAAGGGTATAGATACCGGCGATATTATTGATCAAGTAAGATTTAAAGTTAGATTAAATGATACAGCTTATGATAATTATAAATTATTAATGAAATATTCACATATTCTGTTTAAAAAGAATTTAATCAAGATTTTAAAAAATAATTTTAAACAAAAAAAACAAAGACTTTCTAGAGGAAGCTATTATAGTAGAAATAGTGTAAACTATAAAAAAATAAGTAAATTTCAAATGAAAAATCATACTCTTAAAATGCATAATAAAATTAGAGCTTTAATTTTTCCCGCATTCCAATATCCTATAGTTAATGGTAACAAAGTTTTTAGATCAATTTATAAAAATAAAAAAATCTATTTGACGCAATGAAAAAACTTAAAGTTACATTAATAGGATATGGATACTGGGGGAAAAAGCTTGCTAGAAATTTTCAAAACTCAGAAAATTTTGTCCTGACATCAATTTCTGATAGTAAAAGAAAAAATCTAATCGCGGCTAAAAAAAATTATCCACTTGCAAAACTTTATAAAGATTTCAAAAAATCTGTAAAATTTCAATCAAGCGACCTTGTTGTTATTTCTACACCTACGGTTACTCATTTTAAAATTTGCAAATTTGCTCTTCAGAACTCTAAAAATGTGCTTGTAGAAAAACCTATGTCTTTATCATCAAAAAAAATAAAAGTTCTAAATCATTTAGCTGATAAAAATAAAAAGATGATCTTTGTGGATTATCCTTTTATTTTTTCTGGCACAATAAATTTTATCAAGAAAATAATTGATAAGAATAGATATGGAAAAGTTCTAGAGATTGAATCTTATCGTGAACAGGCGCCTGTACGAAAAGATGTAAATGTTATATGGGATTTGGCCACACATGATATTTCTATTTTAACTTATTTATTTAAGCGTCTACCTTATTCAATTAAAACTGTGAAAAGCAAAAATATTAAAGGTTCTCAGTGTGATACCGCTTACATTAATTTAAAATACAAAAAAAATATTAATGTGCTTATAAAAAATTCATGGATTTCACCTACTAAAATTCGATTAATAAAGTTCAAATTTCAAAAAGCAATAATATATTGTGATGAAAATGAAGGCATCTATAAAATAAAAATTTATAAAAAAAATTCAGTAAAAGATCATTCAAAATATAATTTATATATACCCGAAATAGATTTAAATGAACCTCTTTCTAAGTTAGCTAATTATATTTACAAATCAATTAAAAATAATGAAAACCATCTCTTCCGAAATAACTTTAATGAAAAAGTTACTAGAATATTAGAAAAAATAAATAAAAATAATGACTAATAAAATCAACTTTACTGAAGTAAATCCTATAAGTAACAAGGATACCTCATCAATAAAGAAACAGGTTTTAAAAAGTATTAATAAAAAGGATTTTATTTTAGGAGATGCAGTTAAAAAGTTTGAAACTAACTTCGCTAAAATGGCTAAAACTAAATTTGCAATAGGTTGTGGAAATGGCACTGACGCATTAACTTTATCTTTAATGGCTTTAAATCTTAAAGAGGGTGATGAGGTTATTGTTCCTGCTTTAACATATATTTCTACGGGACTAGCGGTAATACTTAATAAAAACAAATTAGTTCTTGCTGACATTGATGATAGAACAGGTTTAATTTCACTCGATTCTCTAAAAAGTAAAATTACTAAGAGAACAAAAGTCGTAATACCTGTAAACTTGTATGGACAAAAAGTTGATTTGATCAAAATTCGTAAAATTGTAGGGAAAAAAATTCATATTATTGAAGATAGCGCCCAATCTCATTTTGCATTTAATAAAAATGACAAAAAAGTTAGTTTTAATCATATTTCAACAGCTTCCTGTTATAGTTTTTATCCAGCTAAAAACTTGGGAGCGTATGGTGACGCAGGCTTAATAACAACAAATAATAAAAAATTTTATAATAAGCTTTTAGCTTTAAGAAATCTCGGCTCTATTAAAAAGCATAAACATTTTCTTATCGGCATGAATAGCAGATTAGACACTGTTCAGGCAGTAGTTTTAAAAAATAAATTAAAAAGTATTTTTAAAATAAACGAAAAAAGAAGAAAAGTAGCAAATCTCTATGATAAATTATTGTCTTCAATTACAAATATAAAATTAACTAAAACAAATGCTGGATCAACTCGTCATTTATACATCGTTAGAACTAAAAAAAGGGATAAGTTAATAAAATATTTATCTAAAAAAAAAATATACTGCCAAATTCATTATCCATATAGTTTGAACAAACTTCCTGCATTTAAAGGTTTGGTAAAAAAAACAAAACTTAAAAATTCAGAAAAATGGGCAAGAGAATGCTTAAGCTTGCCTATCCATCCAAATTTAAAGTTTTCTGAGATTGATAAAATTGTTAAGGAATTAAAATTATTTTATAAAAAAAATTAATATGCGTTTGTCCAACACTTCTTTAAGCAAAAAAAAAACTATAATAAGAATATCCAATGAACTTGGAAATCAAATGTTTATGTACGCGTCTGCATTTTCAATTTCAAGAGAATTGAATAGAGAACTACATGTTGATGATGAAACTGCCTTTTTATCCAAAAAAAATGTTAGCACATATGGTTTGAGATCATTTAAAATAACTTCTCCATGTGCTCCAGATAATCTTAAATTTAAAACTTTTTTAGGATACATAAAAAGAAAACTACTCATTTACTCAAATTTAATTCGATCTAAAAAAAACTTCTATATAGAGAAAAAAGAAATTAAAAAAATTACACGTTACGATGATGACTATAAAAATATAAGCTTTGATAATACTATATTTTTGGAAGGTCATTTTGAAAGTGAAAAATACTTTATCAAATATAAAAATGATATTAAGAACGAGTTTAAATTTAAGAATGAAAATAAACTTAAAAATAACCCTTATTTCATGAATGTTAATAAAGAAAACTCTGTCGCTATATGTTTGAGGCAGAATAGATATACGGAGGGGAG
>CEUS01133212.1_pt1 | contig 16294 bp, 17 predicted proteins | sample 427031 | NCBI WGS metagenome assembly CEUS01 (sample SAMEA2622837, study PRJEB7988) | marine metagenome | biome: marine biome (ENVO:00000447); feature: marine epipelagic mixed layer (ENVO:xxxxxxxxx); material: "saline water (ENVO:00002010), including plankton (ENVO:xxxxxxxx)" | depth 140 m | reverse complement strand
CCCAGAATTAGGAATTCTGTGCTCTATCCAACTGAGCTACGGGCGCTTTAAAAATAATTTTTATTAATATGGTATTTGGTAGGATATTGAAATTATTTCAGTTCCAGGATTCTTATCCCCAATACTGGCATTAGAGATATGGCTAATACTTATGCCTATTCTTCTTTCGTTTTCTAGTTCGTAACTTAATTCAAGACCACTCCTAAATTCAATTGAACTTCCAAGCTTTTTTCCATCACCTTCATCATATAAACCTACGCCAATGTTTGGAGTAAAAAAAATGTTACTATTGACTCTTTCTTCTATATATATTCCTCCAAGAACATATCCTGCATTATCTGAAGTGACTTCAATGCCATAAAAAGGTTTAACGGTATAAGCCGGCTCAACACTTGGACCTATGTCATAAACTTTTTTATCTAATCGTCTTTCGTATCGAAAATCTATAGCTTCATCTTTTTGTTTATTAAAATCAAAAATACCTAAGCCTATTATGCTTAAATCAGCAGCTTTAATTGGATTATTTATTATTAAAAAAATAAAAATGCTTATAAAAAATTTTTTCACTAGATAACCTTATTATAAAAAATTAATCTCTTCAATATATCAGATAATTATTTTAGGCTTCAAACAAATCAAATATATCTCCATTTTTTGAAAACAGCCCTGCTACAACATTTTCTCCAAATCCCGATCCTTTATATAAAGAACATACTATTGTGTCATTTTTTGGACCTAATCTTTTAGGATCATAGCCCCTTACAATTTTTTTAAAACTAAAATAAGGCTCTGATAAATTAGATAAGCCATGAAAACCCCACCAAAAACAATCATTTTGTGCTGAAAGAGGTCTTGAAAGATCTACTCCTCTATTAACAAATAATATTTGCTTAGTATCAGAAAATGCAGCATGAAAAAGATTTGAGAAATAATCATTATGACCTTCAAATAATTTAATTTGATCCTTAACCTTTGTTGTCCATTTTGAAATTAAAATTGTACTAGAATCACATAAATTAAGAATTTCATTTTGATCTATTTTATAAGAACGGAGCGTTTCATTTACACCATGATTAAACATCCAAGTTATAATTTCTTTTGGATTTGGTGAAATTTGTAATTCTAAAAGTTTTAGCCACATTTCTTCCTGTGCTCCTCGTAAAAATACAAAATTTTTAAAATCGATCTCATATTTTGCCATCAAGGATACGCGAAAATTCATTATTTCATCTATTACTTCTGCAGAGTTATCGCCAACTCCAATTACATTACCTAAGTAGACAATACTATCATTCTCATTAAAAGAATCAAAAATATGATTATGAATTTTTTTTAATCCATATAGATTGCCATGAATTGATCCAATTGCCCAAATGCGATTACTATTGTTTAATTCATAAAATTTTCTTGGAACTAAATTCAAATTATTTTAACTCTAATATTTTTTCAATTTTTTCTGTTGCATTAAAATGATCAGTTTTTTCAACTGCTGCTAATTCTCTAGCTAGACGCTCAACAGCAGATTGGAACATTTGTCTTTCACTATATGATTGTTCTGGTTGATTATTTTTTCTATACAAATCTCTTACAACTTCACTAATTAGCGTTGGATCACCAGAATTTATTTTACTTGAATAATCTTGAGCTCTTCTACTCCACATAATTCTTCTAACTTTAGCTTTTTGTTTTAATACAGCTAATGATTTATCCATAGTTTTTTTTGATGAAAGCTTCCTCAAATTAACTTCATTAACTTTATTAAAAGGTATTCTTAAAACCAATTGATTTTGTTCCATAGAAATTACATAATGTTCTAATTTTTTTTTATCTATCTCAATTTTTTCAATTGCAATGATTTGACCTACTCCATGACTTGGATAAACAACCATGTCTTTAATATTAAAAGGTAATTTTTTAGATTGATTTTTTTTTATCATTACTCATTATCTCCGGGTTTTTCACTAAAAAACTTTTCAAATTTATTTTCAACGCCTTTCCATTTTTCAGAATCAGCGGGTGGTTTTTTCATCTTAGTTATATTTGGCCAAATTTCAGAATATTTTCTATTAATTTCTACCCATTTATCCATACCGTCATCTGCATCTGAATGAATTGCATCAATAGGACACTCAGGTTCACATACGCCACAATCAATACACTCTTCGGGATTAATAACTAGCATATTTTCTCCTTCATAAAAACAATCTACCGGACAAACCTCAACACAATCGGTTAATTTACATTTAATACATTTTTCATCTACTATATAGGTCATGATCTTTTTGATTAGGATAATTTATTTAATACTTTTTTTCTGATTCTACCATTATCTAAATCCTTGATATGCAATAACCCTGCAATTCTCCTCATAAGATTAGATTCAAAATCATGCACAATTTTATCTACTAAAACAACTTCCCAAAGCATTTCTATAATATCTAATTTTTTTTCATAATCATAATTTTTGTGGATTTTTGATGTAAAATTATGAAACGATACATTATCCTTCTGTATTAATAATGCATTATTATAATATTCCTTGGTTTTTTCTATCTTTATTTCAAAATACTTTGATATCATATCTATAATCTTTTCAGATTCTTGGTCATCTATTGTTCCATCAATTTGTGAGGCCTCAATTAATAGAGCAATTATATTAATTATTTCACTTTTACTCTCGCTATCATTAAATTCATTTTTTTTAGATTTAAATAAATTATCAAACATTGCTAAATTTTTATTTATTAAAGTATAATCCTAAATTTGCAAAACCTTTATTAGTTTTTTGAACATTTAATTTGTTTCTTATATCTTTTTTCTTATCAATTTTTTTAGTTTTAATTTTAGATTCATGCTTTAAAACAAAAAGTAATTGATCATTTCCCATTAAAATGGAATCGTATTTCAAATATAATAAGATTTCCCTTAATTGATTGGAGTTGCATCCAATAAGATTCATTAGATCTGGATGTTGTATGAATGTTCCAAATCTGTATTTTTTTCTAATAAGAAAAAATAATCTCTCAAAAATATCTATTCGTAAAACTAAATTATTAATTTTAAAATAACCAATTGCTGGCCAATAATTTTTTGGCATACTTAATTTGGTTTGAAAATATACTCTACCATCAGTTGGTAGGGGTAAATATTCATTTAATTTATGAGAATAAAAAATTTTCCATAATATGGCCCTGATTTCTATTGCACTTTTTTTCATAAAACTTGGAAAATAAAAAAATTCAAATCCAGTACGAATACCTAGTTTTGAAAGATCTTTTTTTTCTTTATCTGTCAAGTTCTTTGGTAATGATGGAAAATCTGATTTATGAGTTGATCCTAAATCTTGAAAAAGAGTGTATGCTATTGATCTAACACTTGGATGTGATGAGATATTGTTTGTGTTTTCTTGAATCGGTTTTAACAAATTACTTATTTTTTCATCAATCCATTTTTGTAACTTTTTTGACATTTTATCTTTACTAGCAAAATCTAATAAATCAGAATTTATTATATTGATATTTGGACTAAATATATTCTTTCCCTTTTCTAAAATAGCAATTGGCTCTTCGCCCCAGTAGATTTCAATATCTTCATTGATTTTTATTTTTGAAATATCTTTAAATTGAAATGCTTCACTTGGTGCTTTCATAAAGCTTTCTATTTTTTCTGATATCATTTTTGAAATTTCTTTTTTTATAGAGTTAATTGCATGTGACGATATTTTTGATTTATCTGCTTCATTTAATACAAAATTAAATCCTTTGACTGATCCTATACTAGATTTTTGTTCATTTATAATATTATTATTATCTATTTGAATATCAAAGTTATTTATTTTGTTTATTTTATCAACAAAATAAGAAACTTGTTGATCTACAAATCTTAATTTTAATTTATTATGCAGCTCATCTGATAGACGATCTTCGATATTTCTTGTTTTTTTTCGCCAAAATTCTTTATTAATAATCCAATCTGCATGATTAGATATATATGTCCAAGTTCGTATATAGCCAATTCTTTTTGATAAAGAATCAATATCCCCATTTACATTATCTAACCTTTTAACATTTTCATTAATCCAAAAATCAGGTAAATAATTATTATTAGACATTAAATGGATAAACACATTTTTTAAAAAATCAAAATAACTTTCTGTCATTAATTTCTGATAGTCTGGCACTCTGCAAACATCCCATAAAATCTTAATATTATCAGAGGAACTTATATAATTCTTTATATTGTCATCTTTCGATAAAAATCTAAAAGATCTCTCATCAATTGCATTTTTCTTTTTAATTAAAATTTCATTAGGAGGATTTAGGCTCAAAGAATTTAAAACACTAGATATTGATTTAAAATCAATATTAGAATTACGCCAATAAATTTTTTTTAAAAGTTCAAAATCATGGTTCTCAATAGCCTCTATTGATAATGGATCTAAGTTATGATTCCCTTTTGTTAATCCAAAAGTACCGTCATTTTTATATCTTCCAGCTCTACCTGCTATTTGACTAATTTCAGATACATTTAAATTTCTATTTAAACGTCCATCAAATTTTTTAAGAGAAGAAAATGTGACATGGTTTATATTTAAATTTAATCCCATGCCTATAGCGTCTGTTGCAACCAAATAATCAACATTTTTATTTTCGTACATTTCTACTTGGGAATTTCTTGTTCTTGGACTTAGTGCGCCCAAAACAACTGCTGCACCTCCTTTTTGAGATCTTAAGATTTCTGCAATCTCATAAACTTCATTTACATTAAATGCTATTACCGCCGATCTAGGCTTAAGTTTGGCAATATTTTCTTTTTTCGTATAACTTAACTTTGAAAATCTTTCTCTAGTTTCAATTCTAATATTTGGGATTAACTCTTTTAATATTTTTTTTATTATTAATGAACCTAATAGAACTGTTTCATGCTTGCCTCTAAGATTTAATAAACGATCAGTAAAAATATGTCCCCTTTCAAAATCTGCACATAGTTGAATTTCATCAATTGCAACAAAGTCTAGATTTTTTTTTATTGGCATTGATTCAACTGTACAAAAAAAATATTTAGCATTTTTTGGTATAATTTTTTCTTCACCAGTTATTAATGCTACATTTTCACTACTAATTTTTTTTACTGCACGATCATAATTCTCTCTAGCTAATAATCTAAGAGGAAATCCAAACATTCCTGTTTGATAGCCAAGCATTCTTTCAAAAGCTAAAAATGTTTTTCCTGTATTTGTGGGACCTAGAATTGCATATAAATTATCTTTTATCTCTTTATCAAACATCAAAAAAATATTATTTTATTTTATTTATTATATTATTTAAAACAAATTGAAGTATGCCGCCTGCTTTAAAATACTCAAGTTCTTGATTTGTATCAATTCTAGATAAAAGTTTTATATTTGAAGGTTTTCCATTTTTAATAATTTTACAATTTAATAATTTTCTAGGTAATAAATTATCTCCTACAGTTATAGAAAATTTTTCATCTCCAGAAATATTTAACGACTTTCTATTTTGTTTTGATATAAATTCTAAAGGAAGAACCCCCATCCCAATTAGATTTGATCTATGAATACGTTCAAATGATTCAGCTATGACTGCTTTAACACCAAGCAATTTTACTCCTTTTGCTGCCCAGTCTCTTGAAGATCCACTACCGTAATCTTTTCCTGCAATTATAATTAGAGGAACACTATTTTCCATATATTTCATTGCCGCATCATAAATTGATAATTTTTCACCATTAGCAATATATTTAGTAATTCCACCTTCTATTCCCTCAACAAGTTCGTTCTTCAATCGAATATTGGAAAAAGTTCCTCTCTTCATAATTTCATAGTTACCCCTTCTAGAACCATAAGAATTAAAATCTTTTAATAATACTTGTCGTTCAGATAAATAATTGGCTGCTGGACTATCTTTTGCTATTACGCCAGCTGGAGATATGTGGTCTGTTGTGACGCTATCACCTAGCATTACCAAAATTCTAGCGTTATTTATATCATTATTAGATTTGTTATTCTTTGTTTCAGAAAAAAATGGAGGAAGCTTCACATAAGTACTTGATTCATTCATTTGAAAAACTGATTGTCTTTTAAGTTTAATTTTTTGCCAATTTTGATCGCCTCTATCTATATTTTTGTACTTATCTATAAAAATTTCTTTTTTTAATGTTTTATTTATAATTTCTTGAATCTCATTATTAGATGGCCACAAATCTTTTAAATAAACATTTTTATTGTCCTTATCTTTGCCAATAGCCTCAGTAGTTATATCGATATTGATATTACCAGTTAAGGCATAGATAATTACAAGAGGTGGTGACGCAAGAAAATTTGCCTTAACTTCTGGATGAACTCTTCCTTCAAAATTTCTATTACCAGATAATATAGAGCATACAGTCAAATTATTTTCTGATATCTTTGTTGAAATATTTGGATCTAAAGGACCTGAATTCCCAATACATGTAGTACATCCATACCCAACTACATTAAATCCTTGAAAGTTTAATGCTTTATCTAGTCCGCTTTTTTTCAAATATTCTGATACTACTTTGCTACCAGGGGCAAAACTTGTTTTAACCCAGTTTTTAGATTTTAAACCTTTTTCTTTTGCTTTCTGAGCAACTAATCCAGCTGCTATCAAAACATTTGGGTTAGATGTATTTGTACAACTGGTAATTGCGGCGATGACAATAGATCCGTCTTGTAATTTATTATAATTGTTGTTATTGCTTACAGAATATAATTCTTTAAATTCTTTTGATACATTGTTAATAATAATTTTATCCTGCGGTCTTTTTGGCCCTGCCAAACATGTTTCAATACTTCCAAGATCAATATTTATTGTATCATTATAATTTGGATGAACATTATTGTTTCTCCACAAACCTTGAAGCTGAGAATATTTTTTAACTAAATTGATATGATGTTCGGTTCTTCCAGTAATGGAAAAATAATTTAAAGTTTCTTCATCAACTGGAAAAAAACCACATGTTGCACCGTATTCAGGAGACATATTTGAAATAGTTGCTCTATCAGCTAAAGTAATATTTTTCAATCCTTCACCATAAAACTCAACAAATTTTCCAACTACTCCCTTTTTTCTAAGTTCTTGAGTTATTGTCAAAACTAAATCAGTAGCGGTTATACCTTCTTTTAATTTTCCACTTATATTAACTCCCACTACTTTGGGAAAATTCATACTTATTGGCTCACCTAGCATTACTGCTTCTGCTTCAATTCCCCCAACTCCCCAACCTAAAACTGAAAGAGCATTAATCATTGTAGTGTGACTATCGGTGCCTATAACTGAATCTGGGTATACATAATTTTTATTGTTTATCTTTTTTGTCCATATAGTTTTAGCTAAATATTCTAGATTGACCTGATGACATATTCCTGTTCCGGGAGGGACCACATTAAAATTATTAAATGAACTTTGGGACCATTTTAAAAATTCATATCTTTCTATATTTCTTTCAAATTCTTTTTCAACATTAGATTTAAAAGAATTTTCATTACCATATGAATCAACTGTAACCGAATGATCAATAACTAAATCAACGGGTATTGTTGGATTAATTAAATTTGCATCATATCCTTTTTTATTTAAAATATTTCTCATTGCAACTAAATCTGTTAATGCGGGAACGCCTGTAAAATCTTGCATCAAAACTCTTGAAGGATAATAAAATATTTCAAATCCATTATTTTTTTCAGTAAATTTATGAAAGGCATTTTTAATATTTGCTTTACTCATATATTTTGGATTTTCGTTACGTAATATATTTTCTATTAAAATTTTTAAACAGTAAGGAACTGAATCAATATTAATATTAAAATCTTCAAAAAAATTTTTTAAACTAAAATAATTGTATTCAGAATTGTTTACATTAAAAGATTTCAAAGAAGAAAAACTGTCTAAAGATTGCATAATAAAAATTTCCTTTAATGATAGAGATTGTATCATGCTTAAACATTTTTTTCTAAAAAAATCAATATAAGTTGTTGTAATTACTTAATTATTTCAACAAAAATACAGAAATTAATTTTTATTTTGTTTTGTAAAAAATTATAATGAGAAATTTTTTATACTAAATGATTGACTTTTAACGAAAGTTTTGAAAAAAAAACACAAGCCTTTATTGTTTTCGCTAATTGGCGATTACATATGAGTGGAAGAAAGTTCTTCTACAAAACTGAAACATAAGGAGCAGATAATGGCTAAAAGAAGAAAGAAAGCAGCAAAAAAAGCTGCACCTAAGAGAAGAAGAAAAGCAGCAAAAAAAGCTGCACCTAAGAGAAGAAAAAAAGCCGCTAAGAAAAAGAAAAAAGCAAAAAAAAGAAAAAAAAGATAGATTTTTGATGTTGCCTGTTCATAATGAATGGGCTTTTTCTTAGGCTCTAGTAACAATCTTCTCAGAGTCTTAAAAAAACGGGGTTTTGGCCCCGTTTTTTTTATGGCATTTATATCACTTTGTAATAATGTATCCTAAAAATGATTCTTGCAAATAATATAACGTGTAAAAGAGGTTCTAATATAATTTTTAGAAATCTAAATTTTAAAGTTGAAGATGGCGTTGCAACAATTATTAGTGGTAAAAATGGTTCAGGAAAAACTAGTCTTTTAAGAATACTCAGTAATCTACTTAATCCAAAAAGTGGTGATATCATTTGGAAGGGTAAATCTATTTATAAAAATTTAGAACAATATTTAAAAGAAATAACTTATATAGCTGATATAAATTCGGCTAAAGAAAGATTAACAATTCTTGAAAATATAAATTTTTGGAAAAATTTATATCATTCAAAAATAACTCATGAAAATTTCATGAGACTATTGGACAATCTTAATTTAAGAGAATATATGAACTATAATATAAAAGATCTATCCAATGGACAAAAAAGAAAATTAGAATTAACTAGACTTATTATTGAGGAAAGAAATATATGGATATTAGATGAACCATTTCTTGGATTAGATCAGGATAGTATTAATATTATAGGACAAACTATTTCAGATCACCTAAGTCATAATGGAACAGTTATTTTAACTTCGCATGTACCTGTAAGTATTTCATCTAAAACATATATCGATCTAGATCTACATGAATCAAGTTAGTACAAATATAATTAATTTTTTTAAATCTATTTTAGGTATTGCTATCCGAGATGTTATTTTAAATATAAGAAACTTAAGTGATATTTTTAGTGTTTTGGCTTTTTTTATAATTGCGATTCTTATTTTTATTTTTGCAATAGGGCCTGATAAGGAACAATTAAGTCTAATTGGCATTCCAATTATATGGACAATTTTAATACTCTCATCATCAATATCAATAAATAAATCATTAAAAGAAGATTATGAAGATGGAAATTTTGGAATTTATCAATTCTCTGGATTATCTTTCGAAATAATTGCTTTGGTTAAAATTATAACTTCTTGGATATTATTTCAATTACCTATGATATTTATTGTGCCCCTAGTAAGCATAGTATTAGATGTTCCGATTGATAAAATGAAGTTGTTATTAATCACAATAATTTTAGGCTCACCAAGTCTTACAGTTTTAACAATAATTTCTAGTGCAATGTTTCTTACAAATAAAAAAAATTTAATTTTAGGGAGTTTGATTATTACTCCAATGAGCATACCGCTAATTATATTTGCGGTAGGTGCATCTAATACAAATATTGAATTATTTCAGGCACAGATTTATATTTTGGTTTCTATTTTGCTAGCACTATTAGCTTTGGGGCCATGGGTTATCTCTGCATGTATAAAAATAGCATTGAAAAATTAGAATGTTTAAGTTTTTTTATAATCCAGGAAAATTTTACACTACAGCAGAGAGAACTCATATATTACTTAAACAAATCACGCTTTACGTTACAACTTTATCAATTCTATATGCATTTTTTTTGGCGCCTAATGATTACCAACAAGGTTTTGCTGTAAAGATTATGTACATACATGTTCCTTCAGCTTGGTTATGTATGTTTATATATTTGCTTATGACAATTTATAGTATTTCATCATTTGCTTTTAAAGCTCCTTTCGGATTCATTTTTGTAAAAGCTGTGGCTCCAATTGGTGCATTGTTTACTTTATTATGTTTAATAACAGGATCCCTGTGGGGTAAGCCAATGTGGGGAACATGGTGGGTTTGGGATGCTAGGCTTACATCAGTATTAGTATTATTTATTTTTTATTGTATTATAATCATAATTAATAAATCTTTTGACAATATTGAGGTTGGAGAAAAAATTACATCAGTTTTTGTTTTATTAGGATCTATTAATCTTCCAATAATCAAGTACTCAGTCGATTGGTGGAATACGCTCCATCAACCAGCAAGTATTAGTAAGCTTTCATCACCTTCGATAGAAATATCAATCCTAATTCCTCTTCTATTTACTACCATAGCATTTACTTTGATATTTTTATTTATTTTATCAATTAGATTAAGGGCAGAAATTAATATAAGAAAGCAAATAATTAATGAATAAAGATCAATAAAATGAACGCGCTTTTTTCCATACCTTATTTCTGGTTTGTTTTTTTTGCTTATCTTGCTGGACTAATAATCATTGTAGGTCTTCTAACTCAGTCAATATATATGTTAAATAAAAGCAAAAAAAATCTAAAAGACTAGCTTTAATTAATGCGACCAAATCATCAAAGATTAATATTTATTATATTTTCTATCCTGCTTCTATTATTTTCAGTATTTCTAATTTTATCAAATATAAGAAGCAATGTTATTTTTTTTCTCACTCCATCTGAGCTCAAAAATGAAAAAGTTGAATATTATGATAAGATCCGTATTGGAGGAATAGTAAAGCCAGACTCAATAGAAACTATCAAAAATTCAAATGAAATTAAATTTATTATCTCGGATAATATAAGTGAAATTAATGTTAGCTTTGTTGGGATACCCCCTGATTTATTTAAAGAAGGAAGTGGGGTTGTCGCAGAAGGAACTTACGAAAATGATATGCTTATATCAAAAAAAATATATGCTAAACATGATGAAAATTATATGCCCTCAGATATAGCTGAACAATTAAAGAAAAATAATAAATGGAATATTAATTATAAATGATTTCATATTTAGGAAATTTTTTTATAATTCTTTCTTTAATAGTTAGCATTATTAGTATTATTTTTTTCATAATTAATAAAAAAAATGAAAAAATATACTTTGAGGTAATTTATTATATTAATGTTAGATTAGTTTTTCTATTTATTACATTGGCTTTTTGTTGTTTACTTCTAGCATATCTTTTATCTGATTTTACAAATTTAAATGTTTTTTTTAATTCACACACTAACAAGCCTTTAATATACAAATTTGCTGGGGTTTGGAGTAATCATGAAGGATCTTTATTATTGTGGATATTAATTATGTCAACTTACACATTTATTTTTTCTTTTGAAAAAAAAATAAATAAAAAGATAATAAATTGGACAATTTTTTTTCAAATAATAATGATTGTTGGTTTTTTATTATTTATGATTCTTACATCAAATCCTTTTACGATAAATCCAGGTAATCCAAATCAAGGTATGGGGCTTAATCCAATTCTACAGGATCCAGCTTTAGCTATACATCCTCCTTTATTATACTCTGGCTATGTTGGATATTCTTTAGTTCTGAGTATGGCCCTATCAGGATTGATAACAGATGGAATAGAAAAAAATTGGATTCAAGTTATAAAAAAATATTCTCTATTCTGCTGGCTAATGCTAACATTGGGAATTGGTGTTGGCTCGTTCTGGGCATACTATGAACTCGGATGGGGGGGTTGGTGGTTTTGGGATCCAGTAGAAAATGCATCATTAATGCCTTGGTTGGCTGGAATAGCATTAATACATTCTTTGCAAATTTTGAATCAAAACCTACTGCTTAAACGGTGGATTATTTTTCTTTCTATACTTTGTTTTTCTTTAAGTTTGTTGGGTACTTTTTTGGTACGTTCTGGAATTTTAATGAGCGTACATGCTTTTGCAAATGATTCTTCAAGAGGAATTTTTATTTTGTTAATTTTTCTAGTTATAACTGGATTTTCATTCTTATTATTTATAATAAAAACACCAACACAAAATAAAGCCACATCATTGTTGGAAATTAATAAAACCAGTTTTTTGATCATAAATAATATTATAATGACAATTGCTTGTTTCACTGTTTTATTAGGAACTATTTATCCTTTAATAATTGAGTCAATTACTAATGAAAGAATTTCAGTTGGAGCTCCATATTTTAACTCTACTGTTTTACCAATACTTTTCCCAGGTTTACTCTTAATGGCTATAGCCCCAGCGCTATCATGGGGGAAAAATGAGTTAAAGAATTTTATTTTACAAATTAGAATTTTATTAATTATTACATTAATATTAATGATTATTTATATTTTATCTAATATTAATTTATGGGGTTTAATTGGACTTGGATTAAGTTTTTGGATAATGATTTCATCAATTTATCAAATTTATATAAAATTTTTAAAAAATTTTAATCACAGAAAATTTAGAACTATAATTTCAAATAATGGATCCATAATAGCACATTTAGGAATTGGAATTCTAATTTTAGGTATTACAGTATCAAGTGTTTGGAAAAAAGAATATATTTATAATATGAAAGTTGGCGAAATTAAAACAATACAAGGTTATGAAATTAAACTTGAAGAAGTGAAACAGTTTAAAGTAGATAATTATGAAACTCTTAAAGGGAAATTTATTTTACAACAAAATAATAAAAAAATTGCAACTATTGTTCCAGAAAAAAGATATTATGCTGTTTCAAAAATAGTTACAACTGAAGCTGGAATTTTACATCAACTTAAGCAAGATATTTATTTAATTATTGGAGAAAATAATACAGATTATTGGTCGGTCAAAATTTATCAAAATCCTTTAGTTTCTTTTATTTGGATAGGAATATTTATTTCCTTTATTGGTGGTTTGATTTCATTAAAAAGATGATGAAAAAAATTATTATCATATTGCCACTAGCATCAACATTATTATTATTTGCTTTGATGCTATTTATTATTTTAGAAGAAAGAGATTCATCAAAACCACCTAGTGCTTTATTAAATAAACAAATCCCTTCCTTTGTAACCTCGGACTTACTAGACTCAAAAAATTCTTTTGATCAAAATATTACATATAAAAAAAATACTGTAATTAATTTTTTTGCTTCATGGTGCGATCCATGTAAAACCGAACACTCAATATTGATGAAAATTAAAAAAGATTTTCCAAATACCTTTTTTATAGGAATTAATCATAAAGATAAAAAAAATGACGCATTAAAATTCATTAATGAATTAGGAAATCCTTACGATAAGATCGGAATTGACAGTGGAAAAATTGCAATGGATTTTGGTGTTTATGGATTACCAGAAACGTTTATAATAAATAAGAATGGAATTATAGTCTTTAGCTATGTTGGACCAATAACAAAAAAAATTTATAATGAAAAATTTAAAAAATTTCTTTCTAAATAAATTTTTATTTTTAATATTATTTTTATTTATTACAACTCCAGTATTTCCAGAATTAAAAAACAATGAAAAATTAAATCATATTACTTCCAAACTAAGATGTATGACTTGTCAAAATCAAACGATTTATGAATCTGAGACAGAATTTTCTAAGCAGATCAAAACTGAAATTTTAGAGCAATTAAATAATAATAAAAATGAAGAAGAAATAATCGAATTTATAATCCAAAGATATGGGGAATATGTTCTTTTAAAACCTAAATTTGATAAAAAAAACCTGGTTTTGTGGCTATTACCATTTTTTCTCCTTTTGGCATCTATAGGCGTATTTTATTTAAAATTAAGAAAAAAAAAGATTAATAAATAGATATTATTTAATAAAATTCAAAATTATGTTAAGCAAATGCTATATTTCTAATATTTCTTCTTGACCTTTTGGTTAAAAAATTAGATTTTGAAAAAAAAGATTATATATATAATTCGTGGAGGATTTTGTGAAAAAATTATTTATATCAGTATTAGCTTTACTTGCTTTAATTATTGCAAGTGGTGCAAATGCTAAAACTATTAGAATCGGAACTGAGGGAGCTTATCCTCCCTGGAATAACTTAAATGCAGCTGGTGAGCTTGAGGGTGCAGAAATTGATTTTGGTAATGAAGCTTGCAAACGAATGAATGCAGATTGTGAATGGGTAACACAAGATTGGGATGGAATTATCCCAGCATTATTAAATGGCAAATACGATATTATCATTGCAGGTATGTCTATTACTGAAGAAAGAAAGAAAAAAGTTAATTTCACAAATGGATATATGACCGATGGAATAAGATTTGCTGCATTAAAAAGTAGCAATCTTGGAAACATGGGGTCAAACTGGTCTGGATCGCAAACCAAAAAAGTTAACCTAGCAAATCCATCAGGTAAAGAACTTGCAGCTATAGCTCAAATAAATGCTGCATTGGAAGGTAAGGTTGTTGGTGCACAAGGTGCCACTACTCACCAAAACTATGTGGAAAAGTATATGCAAGGTGTAGTTGAAATGAGATTATATCAAACAATGGATGATCTACATTTAGATTTAGCAGCAGGAAGAATAGATGCAGCAATAGGAGATGTTGGTTCTTTGTTAGATTTTATGGCTACTGAACAAGGTCAAGACATAACAATGTTTGGGCCTAACTTATCAGGCGATGTGCTTGGAGAAGGTGTTGGTGGAGCTGTAAGAAAAGAAGATACTGACATTTTAGAAATGTGGAATAAAGCGATTGCTGAGATGAGTGCTGATGGAACTACTGCAACAATTACTAAAAAGTGGTTCGGAAGAGATGTCTCTCTTTAATCCGTAGAAAAATATTAAGTTATAGAAGCGGCCTAGGCCGCTTCTTTTTTTTATAATGATTAAATTTAATTTATTAATTTTGGGTGATACGGGTTGGGGAGATGAACTTTTAATCTCTAGTATTATGACAATCCTTGTAAGCTTAAGTGCAATGGGACTTGGAATTTTTATTGCAATATTTGCTTCATGGGCAAAAATATCTGGAAATTTTTTAACAAAATTTATTACTAATTTTTATACTACTGTCATTAGAGGCGTCCCTGAGCTTTTAGTAATATATTTAATCTTTTTTGGTGGCAGTGCTGGAACAATGTATATTGCAAAAATTTTTGGCTACAAAGGATATATTGAACTAAATGCTTTTACCATGGGAACTATAAGCATTGGAATAATCTCAGCAGCTTATTCTACTGAAGTTTTTAGAGGGGCTTATAATGTAATTGACAAAGGCCAACAAGAAGCAGCTAAAGCTCTAGGATTATCAAAATTTAAAATATTTTACAAAGTTTTAGCGCCACAAATCTTGAGACATGCTCTTCCTGGATTAGGAAATGTTTGGCAAATAACTTTAAAAGATACTGCATTAATTTCTGTCACAGGTTTGGTTGAAATCATGCGACAAACAAAAGTTGCAGCAAATACAACTCATTCGCCTTTTACATTTTATCTAGCAGCAGCTGTATTATATCTAATTTTAACTACTTTTTCTTCAAAAGCTTTTAATAAATTAGAATCCTATTCTAACAAAAGTCTGGTTAAAACGTAATGGATTTTGAATTAATAATTAAGAATTTTTTCATAATACTAGGAGGTCTGGATGAAACAATCACTTTGGTTGTTTTGTCACTTAGTTTTGGTTTATTTATCTCAGTCTTTTTTGCTCTTGGTAGGATTTCAAACTTTAGATTTTTATCGCAAACAATATATTATTATATTTTTATAATAAGAGGTACGCCTTTACTTGTTCAAATTTATTTAATCTACTTTGGACTTGGTTCAATAAAGGCAGTAAGAGAAAGTATTTTTTGGGTATTGCTAAAAGAACCATTTTGGTGTGGTGTAATAGCTTTAGTATTAAATACAGTAGCATACACAACAGAGATAATTAGAGGAGGTATACAATCAGTAACTAAAGGACAAATAGAAAGTTGTAAATCATTGGGTATGAATAGAGTTATAATGTATTACAAAATAATATTGCCTGTAGCGTTTAGACAAGCTTTTCCAGCTTATGGAAATGAAATGATACTAATGGTTAAAGCAACATCTTTAGTAAGTTTGACAACATATATGGAAATGACAGGCTTGGCTCGTAATATTATGTCTAAAACTTTTGCTCCAATTGAGGCTTTCATAGCTGCAGGATCAATATATCTTTTTTTAAATTTTCTTATAGTTCAGATGATTAAATTTTTAGAATGGAAATATAATC
>CEUS01137366.1_pt1 | contig 16296 bp, 18 predicted proteins | sample 427031 | NCBI WGS metagenome assembly CEUS01 (sample SAMEA2622837, study PRJEB7988) | marine metagenome | biome: marine biome (ENVO:00000447); feature: marine epipelagic mixed layer (ENVO:xxxxxxxxx); material: "saline water (ENVO:00002010), including plankton (ENVO:xxxxxxxx)" | depth 140 m | reverse complement strand
GGTATAATATGCTAATTTTTATGTTTCAAAAAGAAGTAGCTAATAGAATCATTGCAAATAAAAAAACAAAGGAATTCGGAAGATTATCAATTTTATGCAATTGGAGATTTGATATAAAAAAACATTTTAATGTTTCAAAGAATTCTTTTTCTCCTAGACCTAAAGTTGATTCTACGGTTTTATCTTTTGTGCCAAAACAAAATAATAATTTTAAATTAAAAGATCCTAAAAATCTGGAAATGATTACTAGAGTCTTATTTTCATCTAGAAGAAAAATGATAAATAAAAATTTTTCAAAATTATTTAAAAATCATATGGGTGTAGCAAATAAATTAAATCTAAATTTAAATAAAAGACCTGAAGAAATTGATAGTGAAGTATTTTTTAAAATAGCGATGATGTATGAAAAATTAACTCATTAGTGCATTAATTTTCTTTTCTATTATTTTTTTATCTTGTTTATTTTTAATACCCTTTTTTTCTTGGGAAATAATATTTAATATGTCTTTGTAGCAAAGCTCAAGATCATCATTAACTAAAATCCAATCGTATTCTTGCCAGTGAGAAAGTTCTTGCGAAAATTTGTTCATTCTTTCATCAACTAAACTTTCTTCACCTAAGTGTCGATTTAAAAGTCTTTTTTTCAATACTTCAATGTTTGGTGGAATAATAAAAATTGTCACTAAATTTAAGTTGCCAATTTTTTTTAGCTGCTGTGTTCCTTGCCAATCTATGTCGAACAAAACATCTTTGCCCGAAGCCAAAATATCTAGAGTCTTTTGCTTTAATGTGCCGTAATAATTATTAAAAATTTTAGCATGTTCAAAAAAATCGTTTTTTTTGATTAATGAATTAAAACTTTCTAAACTATGAAAATGATAATCTTTGCCATTAATTTCATTTTGCCTTGGTTTTCTGGTTGTGCAGGATACTGAAATTTCAAAATTGGAATTGTTTTCTGCGATCTTTTTTGTCAGCGTCGTTTTCCCTGCGCCTGACGGGGAAGACAACACAAACATCATGCCATGTCTTTTTTCTTCCATACAAAAAATATTAAGGTCTGATGTTTAATTTTTTAAAAATTTATTTAAGCTGATTTGCTTTCAATAAATTTTATTGCATCACCAACGGTAAGAATTTTTTCTGCATCACTATCAGAAATTTCAGATCCAAACTCCTCTTCGAACGCCATTACTAATTCAACCGTGTCCAAACTATCAGCCCCAAGATCATCAATAAAATTTGCTTCTTCAGTAACCTTGGCTTCTTCAACACCCAAGTGCTCTGCAACCATCTTTTTTACTTTGCCAGAAATATCCTTTGTCATTTGCGATTCCTTAATTTTGATTTATAACTTCTTAATAAATTATTAGTTAATTTTGTCAAGACATATACATGCCACCATTTACATGTAATGTCTCTCCAGTTATGTAAGATGCCTGATCTGAGGATAAAAACGCAACACAATTTGACACGTCCTCACCAGTTCCAAGCTTACCCATAGGAATTCTTGATGTTAAATAAATTTTAACTTTTTCTGCAATATTTAAAGTCATATCTGAAACTATAAAACCTGGAGATACACAATTAACTGTTATATTCTTTTTTGCATATTCAATTGCCAAACTTTTTGACATTCCAATAATTCCTGATTTTGATGCAGCATAATTAGACTGTCCTAAATTTCCTGTATGACCCACAACAGATGTAATATTTACTATTCTTCCAAATTTACTTTTCATCATTTTTTTTATTGCATATTTAGATAATAAAAAAGTAGAGGTTAAATTTATATCTATAACTTTTTGCCACTCTTCATTTTTCATTCTTAATGAAAGATTATCAACATTTGTACCAGCATTATTAATTAGAATATCAAGACCTCCAAGTTCAAGAGAAGCATCTTCTATAAATTCTTCAATTCGTGAATGTTCAGCGATATCAAATTTTTTAACTTTTATTTTTGGATATTTTTTTTTTAAATCATCTAACTTTTCAACTTTAGTTCCAGTGCCAAGAACATTTCCTTCTAATGATACAAATTTCTTAACTAATTCTTTCCCAATACCGCCACTCGCACCAGTTATTAAAATATTTTTATTTTTGAAATTAATCATTTTTTTATATCATTTATACTATTTATATTTGATATTTTTACATTATTATTAATCTTTTTTACTAAACCTGAAAGTACCTTGCCTGGTCCTATCTCTAAAAATTCAATAATACCTTTTTCTATCATATAATTAATACTTTCTCTCCATCTTACTCTTGACACAATTTGTTCAACCAAAAGAGTTTTGATATTGTCTTTACTTCCATATTCTTTTGAAGTTACATTACTAATCACTCTTGGTTGAGGAGTCAAAAAGTTAGTTTTTTCAAGCTTATCTCTCATATTTTCAGCGGCGTTTTTCATTAAAGAGCTATGAAAAGGAGCGCTGACAGATAACATTATTCCCTTTTTCTTTTTTTTTTTTATATTTTCGTTCAGAATTTCTATAGCTCTTTTTGTACCACTTACAACTACCTGCGTATCACTATTATCATTAGCTATTTCACAAACTTCATTTTTTTTAACTAAATTTACTTCCTTCTCTACTTCATCGATTGTCATTCCTAATATAGCTAACATAGATCCTTGTCCCACCGGTACGGCACTTTGCATAGCTTTACCACGTTCATGTAATAAGTAAGCTGCTCTCTCAAGAGATAAAGATCCTGAGCATACAAGCGCGGTATATTCTCCGAGAGAGTGTCCTGCAAAAAATTCTGATTTATTTAAATCATAATTAAATTCGTTATTTAATACATTAAATATTGAAACCCCTATTACCATAATAGCCGGCTGGGTATTTTTAGTTAAATTTAAATCAGTGCTAGAACCTTCCAGTATAATCTTCGAAAGAGAGTATCCTAAAGTATTGTCAACAATTTCAAAATTTTTTTTCACTACCTCAAATGATTTATAAAAATCCGATCCCATTCCAACAAATTGAGAACCTTGTCCTGGAAATAAAATTGCGCGCATAAAATAATAAAAAATTATAATATAATTGAATTTTAGTAGTTGTATATTGAAAATTTTAATAGTATAAAATCGCAACCTCTACCTTAAAAAAAGGTGGATTATTTGATTTAATCAAATTAACCGAGGAAATATTGTGAATTGCTACGAGCATACTTTTATAACTAGACAAGATCTGCCAGAAAGTCAGGCAAAAAAAACTATCAACAAATACGAAGAAATTATAAAAAAAAACTCTGGAAAGATAATTAAAATTGAAGAATGGGGATTAAGAAATCTTTCTCATGAAATAAAAAATAATAAAAAGGGATATTATTTTCATATAAAACTTGAGGGTGAGGGAAAAACAATAGAAAATTTAGAAAAAGCAGAAAATATCGATACTATATTGATTAGATATTTAACCGTTAAAGTAAAAAAACATAATATTGAAGAAAACTTTTTTGATAAAAAAACAACACAAAGTACATAATAAATGAAAAGAAATAAAAGAAAAGATTCTAAGTCAAAAGGTAAATCGTTTTCAAAATTAAGCCTATTTCAAAAATCTGGAGCTAAATATTTTAAACCTTGTCCGCTATCGGGTAAGGATGCTCCTATTATAGATTATAAAAATATTAAATTAATGAAAAAATACCTTTCTGAAAGTGGTAGAATTTTACCTTCTAGAATTACATCGGTATCTTTAAAAAAACAAAGAGAACTTTCTAAAGCAATCAAAAGAGCAAGATTGTTAGCTTTGGTATAGGAATTTTTATGGAAGTAGTTCTATTAGAAAATATTAAAAAACTTGGTCAAATAGGAGATGTTGTTAAAGTTAAAAGAGGACATGGACGTAATTTTCTTATTAAGTACGGCAAAGCACTTAAAGCTTCTAAGGAAAATATAAATTTAGTAAACAAAAAAAAAGTAGAACTTAATCAAAAAAATGTTGAACTTAAAAGAAGTGCAAAAAAATCTTTTGATTTATTAAACCTAGCAAAATTTAAATTTTTAAAAAGAGCTAAAGAAAATGACGAACTGTATGGCTCAATAAAACCTTTGGAAATAGCTAAAACTATAGAATCTGAAAAAAAAATAATCGTAAAACCTTCTCAAATTGATTTAATTAAAGAAATTAAGAAAATTGGCTCTTATGAAGTAAAAATTAATTTACATGCAGAAGTTATCGCAAAGATTCATATAGAGGTTGTAAAAGAACAAGAGAAAACATAAATTTCTATATAATTTTTTCCACAGAAAATTTGTCTTATGGATAACTTTGAGGTTTCCTTGTTTTTGCTTATGGTATTAAATGGCTAGACATTATTTATGGTTTCACAGTCATTAAAAGTTGTAAAAAGTTTTCCAAAGCAAATGCCTTGTAATATAGAAGCAGAGCAAGCTGTTATTGGATCAATTTTAGTTTCTAACGATATTTACGATGAAGTCTCTACATTTGTTGATTCACAAAAATTTTTTGATCCTATTCACTCAAGAATTTTCGAAATTATTGAAAAATTAATATCAAAAGGTCTTCTTGCAAATCCCATCACCTTGAAAAATTATTTTGAAAATAACGAAGGATTAAAAGAATTAGGTGGTCAAGAATATTTAGTTCAAATTACAAAATTTTCTACATCTACAAAACAAGCGGTTGATTATGCCAATATCGTGCATGAAATGCACTTGAGAAGAGAGTTAATAAAACTTTCTGAAACTGTATTGACTGATGCTTCTAATGACACAGAAGTTTCAACAACCGGAGAAGAAATGATACAAAAAGCTGAAAAATCTTTATTTGATTTAGCTGAAAGAGGTCATTTCAATAGATCATTTTTAAAATTTGATAGTGCACTTAAACAAACAATAGAAATGGCAAGAAATGCATACCAAAATGAAGAAGGAATAGTTGGTGTTCCAACAGGATTGACTGACCTAGACTCTAGATTGGGAGGTATGCATAAACAAGACTTGATAATTATCGCAGGAAGACCTTCTATGGGTAAAACAGCATTAGCAACCAACATTGCTTTTCATGCAGCACAAAATATACAAAAAAAAGGTTCAAAATCAACTGTTGCCTTTTTCTCTTTGGAAATGTCATCTGAACAACTTTCTACAAGAATTCTTTCAGAACAATCAAAGATAAGATCAAATGACATAAGAAGAGGAAAAGTTTCAGAAAAAGAATTTGAGAAATTTATAGAAACTTCTAAAAATATATTTGAATTACCACTTTATATAGATGAAACGCCAGCTATAACTATTGCTGCAATAAGCAATAGATCAAGAAGAATTAAGCGGCTTTTTGGTTTAGGATTAGTCGTGGTTGATTATATTCAATTAATGAGATCTGCAGGAATCAAAGATTACAATAGAGTTCAAGAAATTTCTGAAATTACACAAGGTTTAAAAGCACTTGCAAAAGAACTTGATGTGCCAGTACTCGCTCTATCTCAGCTCTCACGGGCAGTAGAACAAAGGGATGATAAAAAACCTCAGTTAGCTGATTTGAGAGAATCAGGGTCTATTGAACAGGATGCTGATGTTGTTATGTTCGTTTATAGAGAAGCTTATTATCTTGAAAGAAAAGAACCAACTCTAGGTTCTGTAGAACACGCCGAATGGCAACAAAAAATGGATGAAGTATCTCGTCTAGCCGAAATAATTATCAGCAAACAAAGGCATGGCCCAACAGGAAACGTTAAAGTTGAATTTGAAGCAATGTATACTAAATTCAAAGATTTAGAAAATAAATAACTTTGACGCTTCAATGTTTAAAAAAATATACAACAGTTTAATTATCGAAAGACCAAAGTTAATTTTATTAATATTATTTATATTATTATTAGGTTTTGGATATTTTTCAAAAAACTTTCAGCTAGATGCTTCTTCAGATACCTTGTTATTAGAAAACGACCCAGATCTAAAATATTTAAGAGAAGTAAACTCTAAATATGGATCAAAGGACTTTTTAGTACTTACCTATACACCTAAAAAAAATCTGCTTGAAGAAGAAACAGTTAAACATCTTACTGAATTAAAAAATGATCTAAAAAATCTGAGTTGGGCAAATAACGTAATAACTATACTGGATGTTCCTTTGCTTAAAAATAATGATGATCCTTTGGCTGAAAGAATAAAAAATTTTAAAACTTTGTCTAGTGAAAATGTCAATAAAGAGAGAGGTTTTGAAGAAATTATTAATAGTCCTATTTATAAAGAATTTGTAATTAGCAAAGATGGTAAAACAAGTGGAATATTAGTCTATATAAAATCTGATACAAAATTATCGAATTTAATTAAAACAAAAAATGAATATTTAGATAAAAAAGATAAAGGCTTACTAACTTCACAAGAAAAAAAAGAGTATAAAAACTTTATAAAAAAATATGATAATTATAAAAAATTGTATAACAAAAAAAACCATCAAAATATAAATGAAATTAGAAAAATCATAGAAAATTACCAAGACACTGCAAAAATTCATTTGGGAGGAATACCCATGATAGCTGATGATATGATGACATATATCAAAAACGATATAGTAGTTTTTGGTGCTGGAGTATTCCTTTTTATCGTTTGTACTCTTTGGTTCGTTTTTAGAAATTTATTATGGGTATTTATTCCACTTTTAAGTTGTTTTTTTTCAGTTGTCATCATGATCGGTTTGCTAGGATTAGTTGGATGGAAAGTAACTGTTATATCTTCTAATTTTATAGCCTTAATGCTTATTTTAACTATGGCTATGAATATTCATATGAGTGTTAGATATTTACAATATAAAAAAGAAAACCCAAATACTTCAAACGCAGAAGCCATACTTTGGACTTCAGAAAAAATGTTTTGGCCTATACTTTATACAGTGCTCACAACCATTTGCGCTTTTCTGTCGCTAATTTTTAGCGATATAAAACCTATAATTGACTTTGGGTGGATGATGACTGTAGGTCTTTTAGTTTCTTTATCAATAACTTTTACTCTTCTTCCGGCAGTTTTAAATATTTTAAGTAGAGAAAAAAGTAATTACAAAAATGAAAAAAAATCTATAATTACTTCTTTTTTAAGCAAGGTAGCGCAAAAAAATACAAAAACTATTTTCATATCTGCTTTCATTATTATTTGCGTAAGTATAGTTGGAATTACGAAACTGGAAGTAGAAAATAGTTTTATAAATTATTTTGATAAAGAAACTGAAATTTATAAGGGCATGAAATTAATTGATAACGAATTGGGAGGTACTACACCCCTTGATATAATTGTAAAATTTCCTGATAAAGAAAATTCAGAAAATACAGAAGATGATTTTGATGGTTGGGATGATGAAGAAGAAGATAATGCTAAATACTGGTTTACAAGAAATAAAATTGACAAAATTACTCAAGTTCATGATTATCTAGACAACTTACAGGCCGTTGGTAAAGTTATATCATTTGCTTCTATGGTAAGGGTCGCTGAAGATTTAAATAATGGAAAAGAACTACAAGGTCTAGAAATGGGTGTTTTGTATACCAAAATACCTAACTCAATTAAAAAAGAGATAATCGATCCTTATATTTCTATAAAAAATAATGAGGCTAGAATCAGTTTAAGAATTTTAGATTCTCAGGAAAATCTTAGAAGAAATGAATTAATAAAAAAAATTAACTATGATCTAGAAAATAAATTAGGTTTATCTCGTGAAGAATTTAAATTGGCGGGAGTTCTTATTCTTTTTAACAACTTGCTACAAAGCTTATTTAAATCTCAAATACTAACCCTAGGTGTCGTGATGGCCGGTATAACCACAATGTTCCTGATTTTATTTAGAAACATCACTTTGTCTTTAATAGGTGTTGTGCCAAATTTTATGGCAGCATTTTTAATTCTAGGAATTATTGGTCTGTTAGGAATACCTTTAGACATGATGACTATAACCATTGCTGCTATTACAATAGGTATAGCAGTAGATAATAGCATCCATTACATATATAGATTCAGAGAAGAGTTTAAAAAAAATAACAATTACAATATAACTTTAGAAAAATGTCACAATACAGTTGGGGTGGCAATTTTAAATACCTCTATAACAATTGTTTTTGGTTTTTCTATTCTAGTTCTTTCAAACTTTATACCAACAATTTATTTTGGAGTTTTTACTGGTATAGCAATGCTACTTGCTATGATTTCTGTATTAACTCTCTTGCCTAAACTTATATTAGTAGTAAAACCTTTTGGTAATGGATAATTTTGTATCTTTTATAAATGAGAACATCACTTTATTTGACACAGTTTTTTTAATTTTTATTATTTATTTTTCAATTCAATGCTTAATCAATGGTTTTGTTCTAAGCTTAATATCATTTTTAAAATGGATTTTAGCTCTTATAATCACAATAAAATTATTCCCAATTATTGAACCATTTGCCTCAGATTACATTGATATGGATAAATATGCTTTTGTAATAGGTCTGGGAATATTTATTTACGCCATATCGCTCTTTGTTTTAATTATTTTGGGAAAATCTCTTGGCAAAATTTCTTATGCAGGAATCGGTTCAGCTGATAAGATTTTTGGTTTCTTTTTCGGTATCTTTAAAGGTTATGTATTTGCTGTATGTATTTTTGCAATTACTGATAAATTTGATCTGTATAATAAATTTGATTTATCAACAGAAAACTCTATTTTTTTTCCTTCTGTTAAATGGGGAAGTGGATTATTAATTGAGAACTTTCCAAATAAAAAAGACTTGGAAAATACAAAAGAAAAAATAGAAAAAATTTAGATGGATAGATTAAAAGAAGAATGTGGTGTTTTTGGTATTTTTAACAACAAAGATGCTGCTGCTCTCACAGCTTTAGGATTGCACGCACTCCAACATAGAGGGCAAGAAGGATGTGGAATTGTAACATTTGATGGAAATAAATTTTTTACAGAAAGAAGATTGGGTTTAGTTGGAGATAATTTTACTAAAGGAAAAATTTTAAATAATCTTCCAGGAAATCATGGTATTGGTCACAATCGTTATTCTACAGCAGGAAATAATTTAATTAAAAATGTTCAGCCTTTTTTTGCTGATCTTCATTCTGGAGGAATAAGTATTTCACATAATGGCAATTTAAGTAATGCACTCCAACTAAGAAAAAAATTAGTTAAAAATGGTTCTATCTTTCAAACCACTTCTGACACAGAAACTATTGTTCAACTTATAGCAAAATCTAAAAGAGAAGAAATAATTGATAAAATTATTGATGCCCTTTTCCAAATTCAGGGCGGTTATGCATTAACAATTTTAACGAACGGTAAATTAATTGGAGTTAGAGATCCTTATGGCATAAGACCTTTAGTTATCGGCAAACTTAAAAACTCCTATATTTTTGCTTCTGAAACCTGTGCATTAGACATAATAGGAGCTAAGTTTATTAGAGAAGTTGATAATGGAGAAATAGTAATAATATCTGAAAATGGTTTAAAAAACATTAAACCATTTCCAAAAATTAAAGAACGGCCATGTGTTTTTGAATACATATATTTTTCAAGACCAGATAGTATAATAAAAAACACTAGCGTATACGAATACAGAAAAAGATTGGGTAGTGAACTTGCTAAAGAATCTCATGTTGATTGTGATTTAATAGTACCTGTACCTGACTCGGGAGTTCCAGCATCGATAGGATATTCAGAAAAAATAAAAAAAAATATTGAATTAGGAATTATAAGAAACCATTATGTTGGCAGAACCTTTATAGAACCATCTCAGCAAATAAGAAGTTTGGGTGTGAAATTAAAACATAGTGCAAATAAAACTCTGATAAAAAATAAATCTTTAATATTAATTGACGACTCACTAGTTAGAGGAACAACCTCAGTAAAAATAATAAAAATGCTTTATGAGTGTGGAGCTAAGGAAGTTCATTTAAGAATAGCTTCGCCTCCAATAAAATATCCTGACTACTATGGTGTTGATACACCAGATAAAAATGAACTTCTTGCTTCTAAATTTAATCTTGAAGGAATGAGAAAATTCATTAATGCAAAAACTTTAAAATTTTTATCAATAGAAGGTTTGTATAGAGCTATGGGTCACAAAACAAGAAATGTGACCTATCCACAATTTACAGATCATTGCTTTACAGGAGAGTATCCTATTAAACCGATTGATGCCGATGATAAAAATTTTGAAAAAAATAAATTATCATTAATTTCATCCTCTTGATTTAATCTTTTTGTTATCTATATCTAAAAACGCGTGACGCTTCTGTTAAAATATATAACTCTCCATTACTTATGATTGGAGGTGTTGAAATTCCCGAGCTTGTAAATCTATACCCCTCTACTTTTCCAGTGGTAGCCGAACATATAATCAAATAACCATTTAAAGTGGCTACATAAAATTTTCCCGAAGCTAAAACATGCCCTGCAATTTCTGTATTTCTTTTTCTTTTTTTCAAGACTTTGAGTACGTCTGTAGACCAAATAATTTTTCCTGATCTTCTGTCCAAATTTATGAAATAACCGTTGTCAGCAACAACAAAAACATTAGTTCCGTCAATAATTGGTGTATTTCTTGTAACTATATCTTTTTTCCAATTAATACGACCATTACTTAAGTTAAAGGAAAAAATTGAGCTATTGGTAGAAAAAATAATATCATTGCTATCTATTACAACATCTGACGATTTAAAAAAATCTGTATCATGGGCATACAATGATCCTAATGTATTTAAATTCCAGTAAACCATACCGTTAGAACCTTTTGCTTTTATTAAATCGCCAGATGAATTTAAAACAACAACATCATTTTCTTTTGAAATTGCTAAACCGCTAAAGTAATTTTGAGACTTGATAAAGGATTTAATAGCTCTGATACTCCAAATTAATTTTCCTTTTTTTGCATCAAAGCAAAGTATTCTATTGTCTTGATTTACTAAAAAAATTCTATCTTCAAAAACTTTTATTTTAGATCTTAATGGAATTCCATGATTTTTTGCCCAAACTAAACTTCCATCATTTAAATCTAGTGCATATAGAAAACCAATATTGTCAGCTACATAAATTAATTCATCATAAATTGTGAAGGTTAAATTTTTTGCTACTCTTTTGTATGCCTTTGAATAAATATTTTTTTTCCAGTTAACTTTTCCATATGGATTTAAATTATAAATTGTTCCATTGTCAGTCGAATAGATAATATTACCGTCAATAACTAAAGGTGTAGACAGATTCCTTGTTTTCCAGAATTTGTTTCTCCCTCGTCCTTTGGACAAAGTTTTATTCTGCACTCCTGATAAATAAATATGTCCAGATGAATTTTGAGGATTAAGGCCTGGCATTGTCCAAGAAATATTTTTTTTAGGTGGAGTTAAATTAACCACCGTATCTGAAATTATTTCTTCAGCAAATCGTTGTTTTGTTGAATAAATTTTAATTCTTTCTCTTTTTTTTGTTGCTTGCTGTTCTTGCTCAAGTTCAATTGCTCGCTTTTCTTCATTTTCTGCACCACTCCAAATTCCGGTCTTTTTATCAAAAGAGCAGTTTAACAGCAGGGGAAAAACTAAAAAAAAAAATATATATTTAATTTTATTTTTCATTTTGAATAAATAATAATTGTGACCTAGCCTGAGAATAAAATTTTTCGTTTATATTTTTTAAAGATAGTATTTGCATATAAAATTCTTTTGCTTTTAAATATTCTTTTTTTGATGCAAAAAAATCAGCAAGCATAAGCAAAGCATGGGGTTTCCAAAATGATTCTGAACTTATTATGCTATTTACAGAATTTAATAATTTTTGTTCATCTGTATTATTAGATTCGAAGAGTCCTTTTTTAAAAATTATCAAATTTCTAATTTCGTTATCAAATTTATTATTTTTTAATAAGTGATCAAACAAGCTCATAACTTCCTTTCGATCTTTTATTAAATTTTCATCTAATATTAAGAAAAGTGATAAAGCAGAATACGTACTTTCATCTTCAAATATTATATCTTTTAAAATTTTACTGGCTTGTTCTTGATTACCATTTTCAATACTGATTTTTGCCTCGATATAATTGTTTGCCAATTTTTCTTTGTTTGTCTCTTTAATTTCCAAATAAAGGAAAATCGAAATAATAATTGTTAATAATACAAATAAAGAAGAATAAATTAGTAATTTATTATTATTATAAAAATTTATTATTCTTTCTTTGTTGGTTAAATTTTTTTGAATAGTTATTTCGTTATCATTTGCCATTATACCTCTAAAATTTATATACATTTCCTGCGCCTGGAAATTTTCTTTCTCTTACATCTGCGCAATATTTTTTTACACTATTTTCTATAATTTTTCTTAAATCGGAGTATTTTTTTACAAATCTAGGTCTAACATTACTCAAACCAATAATATCATCTGTAACGAGGATTTGCCCATCGCAATATTTAGATGCTCCTATCCCAATAGTCGGTATTGAAATTATATTTGTAATTTCCTTTGCTAAATCTTCTACAACGCATTCAATAACTACAGCAAATGCTCCAGCATTTGTTACAGCTAAAGCATCTTTTATAATACGTTCTCTTTCTATTTTTTTTTTTCCTTTTAATTTATATTTGCTAGACGTTTGTGGTAATAGTCCTATATGACCCATAACCGGAATTTTTTTTTTGGTTAAATGCTTTATTATATTTGCTACTTTTACACCACCTTCTAATTTAACTGCATCACATTTTGTTTCTTTGATTATTTTCTTAGCATTCTTATAAGCAACAATTTTGTTAAAATAAGTTTTATAAGGCATATCGAAAACTACTAAGCTATTTTTTGAAGATTGCTTTACAGCTTTACCATGGGCTATCATTTGTTCAATTTTAATTTCTCTAGTTGTTTTCATGCCATATAAAACCATACCAACAGAATCACCAACTAAAATTATATCACAGTACTTATCAAGAATTTCAGCAATAGTTTTAGAATATGCTGTTAAGCATGTAATAGGTTTTTTTTTCTTTTTGTTTTGAATATTTTTAATTTTTATCCTTTGCATTTTCTGGTGTCAGCTTGTCAAATTTTTCTTTTACTTCAGATTTTTTGGAACAAAAAGATTTACAAACAATATTAAAAGTTTCGATAAGTTCTTTGGCTCGATTATAGTCAGATTTTTTAATTTTAAGTATAGTTAACATATAAATTGCTTCGTCGTTTTTAGGATTAATTAGTAGAACATTGTTTAAGTTCATCTCTAATTGTCTGTCATTTTCATTCTCTTTAGAAATCTTTGCTAAATATAAGTATGATTTTTCACTTTTTGGATTAAAAACAATATCTTTCTCAAAAAAAAACTTGGACTCTTCAAAATTTTTTTTATCAAAAAGTGCTTTGCCTTTATCAAAGTAATTAGATTTTGTTGCTAATGCATTTGAAATAAAAAATAAATATATAATTAAAAATTTAGTAAAAAAAATAATTTTGTTCATAATTAAGTCTTCATATACTAAATTATTACGAAATGCCTCTGCAATAAATATAAATTTCCTTAGATTCTTTTCTGCTGGCCAAAGGTTTGTATTTAACTACTTTTTTGAAGATTTCATTGGCTTTTTTATCAATTTCAGCAAATATAGATCCCATAAATAATTTAGATATAAATACACCCTCTTTATTTAGTATTTTATAAGCTAACTCCATAGCCGCTAAGCAAAGTTCACCCGTCTTAAAAGAATCAAGATCTTTATTTCCCGAAGTATCAGCTGCCATATCAGAAATTACTATGTCCACCTTTTTATCAAAATAATTTAAAATTTTTTCATGCACCTCCACTTTTAAAAAATCTCCTTTTAAAAATTCTACATTATTTATTTTTTCCATATCTTTTATATCTACTGCTAAAACTTTACCTTTGTTTATTTTTTTTGCCGCTACCTGACTCCATCCACCGGGACTAGAACCTAGATCTATTAAAGTTTTTCTTCTATCTAAAAATTTAAATTTTTGGTCCATTTCAATTAATTTGTATGCAGATCTAGATCTGTATCCAAAAATTTTAGATTTTCTTACGTACTGATCTCTGTGTTGTTTTTTTAACCAGTTTTTTGAAGTTTTATTTTTTTTCAATTAATATATTTTTTGTTGGTGTATCTTATAAAATATCTTCTGTTTCTTCTTCTTTAGATTGTGCTGGGATCACTGATTTTTTGTTTAATTGTTTATAATGAAAATAACTTATTGGGATGAGCAAAATATAAACCGCCCCAGTCAAAAATAAGGTATGAAAAGTATAAAATATTAAAAATCCTAAATATATACCAATTCCTAAAAGTAAAAAAATTGTTAGTCTTCTTGGAATTAAAATTCTTTTTAAGGAATAGGTTGGTACTTTGCTAACCATTAAAATTGAAGTGAAAATGATAGTAACAGAACTGATAACTGCAATATTTTCAAATTGAATTAAACCACTTAAATTTAATATTAGTGGTAAAAGTATCAAACCTGCTGCTGCTGGTGATGGAACACCTTCAAAAAAATTTATTTTCCATGGAGCACTTTCTTCAACAACAGTTAAATTAAATCTTGCTAAACGTAGAGCACAACATACTGAGTAAATTAGAACGCACAGCCAACCAAATTTTCCTAATTCATTAATTGACCAAAAATACATAATAAAACTTGGTGCTACACCAAAACTTATAACGTCCGTGAGAGAGTCTAGTTCTTTACCAACTTTCGTTGTTCCTTTAATTAATCTTGCAACTCTTCCATCAAGAGTATCTAGGATGGCGGCTAATCCAATTGCAAATACTGAAATTGTATAGTTTCCATCTAAAGCGAACTTTATCGAGCTCAAACCTAAACATACTCCAATAATAGTTAATGCATTTGGTAAAAGAAATTTTGGACTTTGTTTTGAAATCAATTTAAATTCTTTTTTATTTTCTATCATTTTTTTATTGCCAATAAAGTTTCCCCGGCTACAGTATTTTGATTTTTACTGGCCAACAATTGATAGTTTTCGAAATATACATCACACTTACTTCCAAATCTAATCATTCCAAATCTATCACCCTGATTTATTGCGTCTCCTTCTTTAACATCACAAACAATTCTTCTCGCGATCATGCCCGCAACTTGAACCAATATAATTTCATCACCATTTGAATTTTTTAGCTGAACGTAATTTCTTTCATTTTCTTCACTAGCTTTATCTAGTGTAGCATTAATATATTTTCCGGCTTCTTTGTAAAAAATTTTTTCTATAGTTCCTGCTGAAGGAACTCTATTAACGTGACAGGAAAGAATATCCATAAAAATACTTATTCTTGTATATTTTTTCCCTTCAAGACCTAATTCCTTTGGTCCATTTACTTCCATAATTTGAGTAATTTTTCCGTCAGCTGGACTAACTAAATATCTTGGATCATTAATTGGATATCTTTCGGGATCTCTAAAAAAATAATATACCCATATTGTTACAACTATACCTAACAACCCTAGATAGTTGTTAATCAACAAAAAAATAAATGTAATTACCGCGGCTATAGCTAAAAATCTATGGCCTTCCTTGTGAAGTTTTTGAAATACAAAATCAAACATAATTAAAACATTTTTTATTTTTAAGTTAATATGTATATTTAATGATTTAATTCAATTGATAAAAATGAAAATTAATGGCTAAAATTAAAGTAAAAAACCCCGTAGTTGAGCTAGATGGTGATGAAATGACCAGAATAATGTGGAATTTTATAAAAAAGAAACTAATTCTTCCCTATTTAGACATAGACATAAAATATTACGATTTAGGTATAAAAAATAGAGACAAAACATCTGACAAAATTACCGTTGATAGCGCCAATGCTATAAAAAAAATTGGAGTAGGTATTAAATGCGCAACCATTACACCAGATGAAAATCGTGTAGAGGAATTTAAATTAAAAAAAATGTGGAGATCTCCTAATGGCACGATTAGAAATATTTTAGGTGGTACCGTCTTTAGAGAGCCTATAATTTGTAAAAATATTCCTAAATTAGTTCCAAGTTGGACAAATCCTATTGTGATAGGAAGACATGCTTTTGGTGATCAGTATAGAGCAACCGATTTTAAAGTTCCAGGTAAGGGAAAATTAGAAATAAAATGGACCTCAGAAGATGGAAAAGAAAAAAAAGAGTTTGAAGTTTTCAACTTTGATGGTCCTGGTGTTGCTTTATCAATGTACAATCTAGATCAATCTATTAAAGATTTTGCTAGAGCATGTATGAACTATGGTTTAAATAGAAAATGGCCGGTTTATCTTTCTACTAAAAATACAATTTTGAAAAAATACGATGGTAGATT
>CEUS01047842.1_pt1 | contig 16299 bp, 16 predicted proteins | sample 427031 | NCBI WGS metagenome assembly CEUS01 (sample SAMEA2622837, study PRJEB7988) | marine metagenome | biome: marine biome (ENVO:00000447); feature: marine epipelagic mixed layer (ENVO:xxxxxxxxx); material: "saline water (ENVO:00002010), including plankton (ENVO:xxxxxxxx)" | depth 140 m | reverse complement strand
AGATCTTCAGATGCTTCACCTCGTTTCAATGAAAAAGTTGTTTCATTAAACCTTTTAGCCTCTATGTACTGTTCTCAATCTGTGTTCCCTGTGATGACTGCGCAAGAAAACAACGGCGTCATAATCAATATCTCTTCAGTCAGTGGGAGTAGACCCAATCCCTCGGGAATGGCTTACGGTGCTGCTAAAGCTGGTTTAGACAATTTAAGCAAAACTTTAGCTCATGAGTGGAGCCCAAAAATACGGGTTCTGACTTTGGCAGTTGGACTTATAGAAACTGATGAATCATCTGACTTTTACGGTGATGATGAAAAGCGTTTGGAGCTCGCTAACCATCTAGCTATGAAACGTCTGGGGAAACCCGAAGAAATCGCTGATATGTGCTTGGTGCTGGCTTCGCCTTTGGCTCGGTGGATGACTGGAACTACTGTTGAGGTTCATGGAGGCGGAGAGAGTCCTTTCTATCTGAAAGAAATCTCTGAAATGGGCACTAAAGAAAATACGTAATATTTTTGAAAACATGCCGCCTGTATTTCTTACTGAAGAATCGCCAACCTATGGGGTAGTGCAATCTGTTTCACCTCTGGTGAGGAGGATCGTTGCAAAAAATCCCTCTAAGTTTACTTATCACGGAACCGGTACTTACATCGTTGGAGATCCTTCTGGAAGTGAACTTGCTGTAATCGACCCAGGTCCTCGTGATGATGCACATCTGGCCGCTCTTTTAGATGCCATTGGAAACAAAAATGTTAGTCATATTTTAGTTACACACACGCACCCTGATCACTCCCCTGCAGCCAGCAGCCTCTCTGAAATAACCTCAGCTCCGACATACGGATTCGGAAAACATCCACTGGCAGCTACTGAAGTGTCTGATGACCTTGACGAGTCGCAGCAAGATGATCCTGAAAGTAGGGGTGATACAGATTTTGTTCCTGATGTCGAAATTGGAAATGGTGACGTGATCGTGGGTGAAGGTTTCACTTTTGAAGCTCTTCATACACCGGGACACATCTCTAACCATTTATGTTTTTCTTTAGAAGAGGAATCTACTTTGTTTACTGGTGATCATGTTATGGGATGGTCGACGACTGTGATTCCAGCTCCAGATGGAAATCTCTCTCATTATCTTTCCAATTTGCATCGTCTACTTGAGCGGACTGAAAAGACTTATCGACCTACTCACGGTCCTGCAATTGAGAATCCTCAACCATTTGTAAATTCTTTGATCAAACATCGTGAAAAACGTACCGCTCAGATAATCACCGCTCTCGGTAAGAAACCTAAGACTATTGAGCAGTTAGTTAAAGAAATCTATTCTGATGTTGATAAAGGTCTACATAAAGCAGCAAGCGGATCCGTATATGCACACTTGTTGGACCTTGCTCGTAGGGGGGTTATCTCCGCGGAGCCTGATCTGAATATGAATGCAGAATGGGTTGTGATTTGAAATTAAGGATGCTGACTTGAGACTGAAATGACTTCACCAGTCATATATGAAGAATAGTCGCTTGCCAGAAAAACCATGACGTTTGCGACTTCCCATGGTTCAGCGGCACGTCCCAAGGCTTCTTGTGCTATCAAAGAATCAATCAGGTCCTGATTGCTTGTTTTTGCAAGATTAGGATGCATAGCCAAGCTGGGCGCCACACAATTTACTCGAATGTTATATTCAGCTGCTTCAATGGCGACACTGCGGGTAAAAGCCATAACACCTGCTTTGGCAGCTGCATAATGGGATTGACCTGATTGGGCACGCCAGCCTAAGACCGAAGCGTTGTTTATTATCACTCCTTCATTGTTCTGTTGCATTGTTTTAAGTGCTGTTCTAGTGCAACGCATCGTTCCATTTAGTGTCACGTCAATGACTCTCGACCATTCATCATCATCCATTTCAACTAACAAGCTTTGAGCCCCTAAACCTGCATTGTTGATCAGGACATCAACTCTTCCATATTTTTCAATTGCTTTATCGAACAAGTCCTGTACTTGTTGTTCTTGTGTCACGTCACAAGGGATTGCAAGAGGCACTTCCCCTTTGATCTGACCTAGATCTTCAGATGTAGATTCAAGTCTTTTTTGATGGGTATCGGAGATAACGACAACCGCGTCTTCTTCAATACAACGTCGTGCTACGGCCGAGCCTATTCCAGTTCCAGCCGCTGCTGTTATAACCACAACTTTTCCGTCTAAGAGGCTGTGACCGTCCACATATTTCGGAGGGGGTTTGATTGCCATAAGTAGATACTAGATCAACTAGTCATTGCCCTGTTCTGTCTTTTCGGCCATTTCTTTCATCCGCCTCTCCAAATCTGCGAATAATGGGAGTTCTTCAACACCTATATCGTTATCTAGTCTTTCTGCAATTTCCTCGAATGAAAAGGCTTCTCCATTGTTGGCTGTCATTTCTCTTATTTCGGCAGGTTGGTTCCACACTGCTATTCGCTTTCCTGTGCATGTGTATATCTGAGCTGTTATCTCTTTTGCCGCATCTGAAAGTAGAAACGCTGCTAGAGGCGCAATATCTTCTGGTGCTCCAGCCTCTATTTCAAAAGGTACGTTCTCTGACATTCGGGTCATCGCTGCGGGTGCTATACAGTTCGCGTTTACTCCGTATCGCTTTAAGGCAAAAGCTGCACTTTTTGTGAGCGACACAATACCACCTTTTGCAGCTGAGTAATTTGGCTGCGCAGTTGAAGCAACAAAAGCTCCTGATGTGAACCCGAGAAGACTTCCTCCTCCTTCTTGCTTACGCATTACTGCTGAGGCCGCTCTATACACACTGAAGTGTCCTCTCAGATGGACTCTTACTACATCATCAAATTCTTCATCGGTCATGTTAAACAACATTCTTTCTCGCAAAATTCCTGCAGCGCATGCAATACCGTCAATCCGACCCCATGATTGAATTGCGGTTTCAACTATTCTTTTGCCGACCTCGGATTCTGAAACATCACCTGCTAATGAAATTGCACTGCCCCCTGATCCCTTAATTTGTTCTACAACTTCATCTGCTACCTCACTGGAAGGATCAGAACCGTCTAGTTGAACTCCGTAATCAGCGACGACCACATTCGCTCCTTCTTCAGCGCAAAGTAAAGCTACAGCGCGTCCTATCCCGTTTCCGGCTCCTGTTACTGCGATGGTTTTACCTGAAAGATGCCCAGTCACTTTCCCTCCTAAATATATTTTTACTAAAAGTTATGCGGGCGACACTATCGGAGGTATCCGATTCGACCTATCGTCGGAGAATGTTATCAGATAAAAAAATTCTAATCACAGGTGTTACTGGTCAAATTGGTTTTCCAATAGCTCGTTTTTTATCAAATGACAACGAAGTTTGGGGTGTCGCTCGGTTCACAAATAAACGAAAAAAGCAATATCTGGAAGAAGCGGGTATTCAACTCTTTGAACTTGATCTGAATTCAAATGAATATGGGAAACTTCCAACTGATTTTGATCACGTAGTGCATTTTGCTGTTTTTCAAGGCCAAGAATCCGATTATGACTTAGCGATTTCAAATAATGCTGAAGCAACAGGACTTCTAATGCAACATTGCCACAATGCAAAGTCAGTGCTAGTAGCTTCTACAAACTCTGTTTACAAACCCAATGCTGACCCTTGGTATTTACATAGAGAGACAGACCCTCTGGGTGACTCAACCGTCACTCATTCTCCTACTTATGGTGTATCTAAAATAGGTCAAGAAGCCGTAGCGAGAACCATGTCAAGGGTTTTGGACCTTCCAACTACTATTGCCCGAATTAACGTAAGTTACGGTGACAACGGTGGTCTGCCTAAGTACCACTTTGATTCAGTAGCTGCTGATAAGCCTGTAATACTGAGAGACTCGCCTCCTTCGCCTTACAGTCCGATCCATGAAATTGATATGGCTAACCAAGTTGCTCCTCTTCTTGAAGCCGCTTCAGTTCCTTCAACCATCGTTAATTGGTGTGGTGATGAGGTGATAACAGCTGAAGATTGGTGCACTTTGTTCGGTTCCCTTTTAGACAAAACACCTCAACTTGTCTATGAACCCGTTCCGGGCAGTCAATCAGGAGGTGCTGCTGATCCGAGTTTGAGGAAATCTATAACTGGACCATGTTCGATTTCTTGGATGGATGGCATGTCAGGCTTTACACAACATCATGTCAAATAAGTTTTACTGCTATAACAGATAGTGGTTGTAAGTTTTCACAGGATTTTTTATTTTTTGTTTCTGAAAGCAGGCTTATGGATATTGAAAATATTGTCGACAGGATTGAGATAGAAGACTTTTTTTCACGCTATGCACGAGCTGTGGATACTCGGGATTGGGCTCTTTACAGAACTTTGTTTACTGAAGATGCACACATCGACTATTCCTCTTCGGGTGGTTCAGTCGGTAATTTAGATGAAACTGTTTCATTTTTGTCAAAAGCTCTTGACATGTTTGAAATGTCGCAGCATCTGATTACGAATATCGAATTGTTGCATAGAGAGGAAAATGAAGCTCACGTTCTTGCTCTTTTCAATAATCCAATGCGCCTTAAGGGAGGGAGTGTCTGGTTCGTTGGTGGAAAGTACAAACATGAAATGATTAAATCGACTTCTGGTTGGAGAAGTAAAAAACTAATTGAGGAAACTCTCTGGTTCGACAGGTCTCCTTTTGGGGATCCCACCAAAAATAATGCAGAAGAAAAAGAGTGATCTTCATTGACAGATAACCGTGATGAACGTCGTTACAGGAAATGGGAATCAGATCATGAAAAACGCGGAACTAGTGAACTGATTCCAGCTGCAACTGTTGTGATAATGCGAGATTCTGAATCAGCGATTGAACTTCTGATGTTGAGAAAAAATTCCAAGGTTGCTTTTGGTGGTATGTGGGTTTTCCCAGGTGGCAAAATTGATGAAACAGACAGGGTTTTTGATTCCTATGGAAAGCTTGATGAGCTGGCAACTGCAACAAATGCTGCTGTAAGAGAGACATTTGAGGAATCCTCTGTTTCTATTGCAAAGGAGAATTTGTTTTGGTTTTCGCATTGGGTTCCGCCGCCTATCACTCCAAAAAGATTCGCAACATACTTTTTTGCAACAAGCTTTTCGGATGATGAACAGGTAGTTATTGACGATTCGGAAATTATTGAGCATAAATGGTTTCGTCCTAATGAAGCCATCTCCTTACGTGACGAAGGCGAAATAGAGCTAGCACCACCTACTTGGATGACTTTGAATCTTCTCCTTCCGTTTTCCAATGTTAAAGATGCTTTGGGTGCGCTCAGTAGTAATGACCCGCTGTTCTACAAAACCCGTATAGCTCAATCTGAAAAAGGACCAGTTGCTATGTGGTTTGGAGATGCAGGTTATGAAAAAGGGGATCCAAACACGCCTGGAAGTCGCCATAGGCTGACAATGTCTTCACATGGTTATCATTTTGAACAGTCAACCAGCTAACTCTCACCTAAAATCTATCAATGGGTTCTGATAACTCTCCTGACATTCAAAACGGTCTAACGGAAACTGAAGTTGCTGAACGTATCGAGAGTGGTCAAATCAACGATGTCCCAGATGCCCCTGTACGTACGACCAAAGAAATACTTAGAGCAAATGTTCTAACTCCTGTGAATGGAATTATGGGTAGCTTGCTCGTATTAATTTTGGTCGCAGGTTTTCCGGGAGACGCATTATTTGCAGGAGTAATTTTTTCTAATAGTGTCATAGGCATTTTTCAAGAACTTAAGGCCCGCAAAACTTTGGCAGAGCTAGCTGTTCTATCAGCTCCTAAAGCGCGTGTAATTCGTTCAGGATTTACCAGCGAAATTAGTGTTTCAGAAGTTGTGATTGATGATTTGATTGAAATACAACCCGGTGACCAAGTCGTTGTAGATGGAGAATTAATGCTTTCCGAAGGACTTGAAATCGATGAATCTCTACTGACTGGTGAGTCTGAACCCATCGAAAAAAACTTACAAGAGGAAGTCTTGTCCGGAAGTTTTGTAGCAGCTGGTTTTGGTCGGTACAGGGCCACACGTATCGGTGTTGATTCATATGCTGTTGCCTTGTCAGAAGAAGCTAGACGTTTCAAACTCGTAGATAGTGATTTGCGTTCAGGAGTAGACACAATACTTCGTTGGTTAATTTTGATTATCCCTCCATCCGTGGGACTTTTACTCTTAAGGCTTCTGGCAACTGAAGACCTCTGGGAAGAAGCTTTACGAGGTACTGTAGCCTCAGCTGTTGCAATGGTTCCTGATGGACTGGTTTTGCTTACCAGTCTCTCTTTCATAACCGGTGTGGTTGCATTAGCTAGGCATCGGGCTTTGTGTAAAGAACTTGCATCAGTTGAAATGCTGGCTCGGGTGGATGTCTTGTGTTTGGACAAAACCGGAACTATTACGACTGGGAAAATTTCCTTTACTGGATTTGAGTCTCTGGATGGAACTGACCCATCGGATGCTCTCGGCGCGATGGCGTCTGCTGATCCTTCACCAAATGCAACTCTTGCTGCGCTGGGTGAAAAGTTTTCAAATCCCGGTTGGTCTTTGGTTGACTCTGTGGCTTTTTCCTCGATTCGTAAATGGTCTATGTGCGATTTTGGTGAAAAAGGCGTGTTTCATCTAGGGGCTCCTGAAATTCTTCTTGCTGAAGATGACCTAGAGATTAGAAATCGTGTCGAAGTCAATGCAAATGAAGGTAAACGAGTTTTGGTTTTGACAAGATCGAATGGTCCTGTTGGCGAGACCCATGAACTGCCATCAAAGAGAAAACCTGTATGTCTGATTTTCTTAGAGGATACTTTGCGTGAAGATGCACTCGAGATTTTCAACTACCTGCAGCAACAAGGTATTCAACTAAAGGTGATTTCAGGAGACCATCCAGCAACAGTGGCAGCTGTAGCCAGAAAAGCGGGCATCTCGACAGATACGTTGGCTGTGGATGCTAGGAATTTTTCTGAAGATAAAAATTTTGATGAACTCATCGAAAATAGTTCAATTTTCGGTCGCGTAACACCTCATCAGAAGAGATCAATGGTTGCATCTCTTCAGAGCAAAGGTCATACCGTTGCAATGACTGGTGACGGCGTAAACGATGTGCTCGCTTTGAAAGATTCTGATATGGGAATAGCTATGGGGTCAGGTAGTTCAGCTAGTCGGGCTGTCGCCCAGTTGGTGCTGCTCGACAATCAATTCAAAATTTTGCCACGTGTACTTCAAGAAGGAAGAAGGGTTATAAATAATATTGAAAGAGTCTCAAACCTTTTCATAACGAAAGCTACGTATGCAGTTATTTTGACTGCACTTGTGGGAATGCTCGGTGTTCCTTTTCCTTTCCGACCTAAACAACTAACTTTAATAGGTACTTTTTCAATAGGTCTTCCCGGTTTCTTCTTAGCTTTGGCTCCTGACAGTTCGCTTGTGAGACCAGGTTTTCTAAAGAGGGTTCTTCGTTATTCAATACCTGCTGGTATTTCTGCTTCAATCACGACATTCGTATGCTATGAAATTGTTAGACGGTCGGATGTTTTACTGATAGAAGCTAGAACTGCGGCAACTGCAACTCTTTTATGTCTTGGTCTTGGGATTCTTGTTGTGATTAGTAAACCAATTAGGCCTTGGAAGCTTTGCCTGGTTGCATTTATGGGGCTGTCTTATGTTTCAGTTCTTTTGAGCGAATTCGGTCGTGATTATTTTGAACTTATCCACATGTCTGGTAGTTCTTGGTTAACAACCGGAGTTTGTGTTGTCGTTGGACTCGTGCCAATAGTTCTCTCAGCACGATTTAACGATAAATAGCTTTTCTTAACGCCCTGCTGCAGCTGCTGCTGCCAACGCTGCGGCTGCTCTATCAGCAGCAACCTGTCTCCGTCCTATTATCGGTGTAGTAGGCGCAAATCCTGCAGTGGCTCTTTCAGCCTCTGATTCTCCGCCCCAGAAACCCAACTCTCGGTTGTCACGGGCATATTGTTTACAGTCAACTTGCACCGCACAATCAGCGCAAATCTCCTTGGCTTTTGCCTCACGTCTTACTCTTGCTTCAGGTCTTTCAGCAAATGGTGCAAAAAACAAACTGCTTTCACCTTGACATAAGGCATCTTTCATCCAAACTAGAACTCTCGAGTCAATAAAAAAGTTCGTTGCTATATCAGTCATGCAGACCGGCCCTCCTCCGTTCTACTTTTCAGAGTTTTACTCCGAGCGCGCGACTTTAGGGAATACAAACTGTTTTGAACAGAGGTTTGTGATAATAATTAGAGATGTGCTATCTCTAAAACAGATTAGAATTGATGCTCTTAACAAACTTTTTTGATAACTCTCAATAGCGGGATGACATTAGGTGAAACTCATGCCATAGTCATTAGGTGGATGGCGAAACAATGGAAAGTGGAAACAACCTAGGTACGTTTTTCGATGACCTTGAAGTAGGTCAAATTCTTCCTCCTTCTCCTGATTTGACTATCACTTCAGGAGAAATTGCGATTTACCAGTCAATCTGTGGAGACCCCTTACCTGCTTCTCTTAGCCTTCCATTAGCCGAAAAAATAACGGGTGTTTCAAAACGTGTTGTGAATCCGGGTCTGGTGATGGACATTTCAATAGGACAGAGCACAGTTGCCACCAGAAAAGTAATTGCAAATCTTTTCTATCGCGGAGTGTCGTTCCAAAGACCTGTTTTTGAAGGTGAAACCCTTCATACTGAGGTGAAAATTAAAGGTTTAAAGGATCTAAGCCTCAGAAAAGACAGAACCCCTAGGGGGCTTGCACTGCTTGGAATAACTACTACCTGTGTAGAAGATGGTTCAACAGTGGTTGACTATGAGCGATGTGCAATGTTGAAGGCGCGTGATCCCGAAAAACTACCCGGACATGATGACGATCTCGGTTCGGTTGAAACGGAAATAGTTTTAGATGAATGGGAGCATTTAGTGCCTAGCTCCTGGGATCTTTCTTCTCTGAAAATAACCGAACGAGAAAGTTTGTCTTCTGGAGAGATAAGAGTCGATGAGCTTCGTGACACAGTGAGCAATGCGATGGAACTCGTTCGTCTAACCCAAAATCAAGCTCCTGTGCATCGTGATGCAAGCACTTCAGCCGCTGGGGAGAGACTCGTATATGGTGGTCATACCATAGGGATGGCTCAGGCTTCTTTGAGTAGAGTTATGCCTGGAATTGCAACCATTTTAGGGTGGCAGTCTTGCGATCACTTAGGACCGGTACACGAAGGAGATGTGCTGTCTTTTCACCACACTCTTTTAGATCAAAAAAAATTAAATGAAGGTACCATCAGTGCCATAAAAACAGAAGTTGTTTCTACGCGAGGGTCTGAAGGGTCGGATGTTCTTGATTGGAGACTTGTTGTTTTTGGAGTTTAACTATCAGTTTCCGTTGTAAGAACAAGTCCTTGGTCAACCAGGTTGCCTATTTCAGCTGCAGTCAGTTTTAGATCATCGGCCAAAACTTGTTCGGTGTGTTCGCCTAATATTGGTGCTCTAAGCGCGTTTCGGTCACTTTCTGCTGGCCCTCCAAAAGAGAGAGTCGAACCAGGAACTAAATGTTCTCCAACTCCTGGTTGGTCTATTTTTGAGAACATAGGATTCTGGGTTGAGCACCTCGGATCCTCTTCAAGCATCTGTCGAAAAGTCCTGTATGGACCCCAGCATGCGCCACTTTGATTAAGCTTTTCAGATATTTCATTTAGCGTAAGTTTTTGAAACCACGGGGCAAACAAATTCGCAAGTTCTTCTCGTGCGTTAAATCGAGCTCCTTCATCAGTGAAATCGACATCAAGCTTTTCAGATAGTAAAGCTACTGCTTCGAGAGTGCCAGTCGCCTCCACAAGACCATCCCATTGCCTTTGAGTGATTGCAACAACCATCACATGTCTTTCATCAAGAGTCAAGAAGTCCCTTCCAAAAGCTCCGTAAAGGTCATTGCCAAGTTTTTTTCTTTCTTCACCACCTAGTTCAACCTCCGTTAAATCACCCCTCCACGCAACGGCAGCTAATGCAACATCGGACAAAGCTAGACTTACCAGCTGTCCTTTCCCAGTTTGTGTTCTGTATCGGTCGGCGGCAAGCATTCCTAGTGCTGCCGTTTGACCACATATGAGATCCCATGCTGGCAAAGAATGATTTACTGGTCGAGGGTCGTCAGGGTGACCTGTTATCGAAGGAATCCCTACTGCGCAGTTGATTGTGTAATCGACGGCTGTTGTTCCATCGTGACTCCCTGTAATTGCAACCATGACTACATCAGGCTTTTGTTCTGAAATTTTTTCATAACTGAGCCATCCTTTTGCAGGAAAATTCGTTAAAAAATTACCTGAATTGGCTATAAGTTCGGAAAGTAAACTTTGTATTTCAGGAGACCTCAAATCTGCTACAACTGACTTCTTTCCTCGGTTTAAACCATTCCAGTAAAGACTCGCTCCGTCTTCGCTTAGTGGCCAACGTTTATAGTCGATCCCTCCACCTAGCTGATCAAACCTGATCACTTCAGCTCCCATCTGAGCTAGGGTCATACCTCCTGAAGGAGCAGCCACAAAGGCTGAACCTTCAACTACGGAGAGACCTTGCAGTGGGAGAATCAAACCAGTCTCATGATTCAGCTGTGTGAACGAATTTCTGACAAGACTTCATCACCATGCGTCTGAAAATCTGTAATTGAATCTTGGTCCCAGATAGCCGCTATTAAGCCATCGGGAGAGATTAAAAAACTAGTTCTCTTAGGGAACCCTACAGCAGGGTCATCTGCTGCTCTTGCAGTTCCATAGAGCTCTCCGATTTTTCTATCTGGATCGGAAATTAAAGCAAATGAGAAACCCTGCTCGTCAGCGAACCTCTTCTGTTCTTCTACTGTGTCGAAACTGGCACCAACAATTGTTGCACCCAGTTCTGAAAATTCTGAGACTCTGTCACGGAGCCCCTGCCCTTGCATTGTTCAACCAGGTGTTGATGCTTTTGTATACCACCAGAACAATACCCAACTTCCTAAAAGGTCTTCTAAAGACAGCATGTTACCGTTCTGATCTGGTGCTGAAAATTTTGGGGCTTCACTTCCAATTTCAAGCATGGCTCTCCTTTTTTTTATTTTCCCAGTAGCGACCATAGCTTCTTATGCCGTCTAGGAAATAACTTTTTCTAAGACAGCCAAGAAATCGCCTGAAGCTCACTGTAGGCTCTCAAACCCCATGTTCCACGATCTCTACCTATCCCGGACATCTTGAAACCTCCGAAGGGAGCCTCCATATGGGGCTGGATGCTATTAAGAGCAACATTGCCACTTTCTAAGGATTTAGCTATCTCATTTGCTCTAGCAGTATCACCCGCATAGACATAACTGAAAAGTCCGTAATCAGAATCATTAGCCATTTGAATCGCCTCTTCATCACCACCGTGTGGCATTACTACAACAACTGGACCAAAAGCCTCTTCACGAACAACATGCATATCGGGAGTGCAATCAGCAAGAAGCGTTGGTGGAACAAAATAACCTTGTTCGTCAGGCCTTTGACCGCCACAAACCAACTTGGCACCTGAATCAACACCAGCTTTAATAAATGTTTCAACGTTGTCTCTCTGTTGCTCCGATATCAAAGGACCTACCAGAGTGTCACGTTCTCGCGGGTCTCCCATCTTCAGCATCTCAGCTACTGCTGACAGCGTCTCAACTGTTTGATCATAAATTTTTTCATGGCAGATAACTCGTGTCGGTGCAGTGCAGATCTGCCCACTGTGGAAACCCCAAACACTTGCCACAGCTCCAATTGCCGCTTCGATATTGGCATCTTCAGTCATTATTAGAGCACCCTTGCCACCTAATTCCATGAGAACACGCGTCATAGTTGCTGCACCACTCTCATAAATCGACTTTCCGACGGTAGTCGAGCCGGTGAAACTGACCATGTTCACGTCTTTCGATGCAACCATCGAAGCTGGAACTTCTGAGCCGGATGAGGTCACTATGTTTATTACTCCTGGTGGAAAACCTGCATCATTTATGGCTTCACCTAACCTCAAAATACCAAGAGGGTCTTGTGGCGCAGGTTTTATGATGCAGGTATTTCCCATCGCCAGTGCTGGAGCTATTTTTCCCGCGACATTGGTTAAAGGAAAATTGTAAGGCGTTATACATAGAACAACCCCAACCGGTTGGTGATAAATGGAAGCTGCTACAAGACCTGCAGGCCCCAGTGCAGTGGCACCTGTTTTGACAGGAAGTTCTGATTTGTCTATTTGTTGTGGTCTTGAGTAGTAACGAAATCGGTCGATAAAACCTCCTGCGACTTGCAAAGTTTCCGTAATGTTTATCGTTGATCCAGTCTCTGCCTGAACCAAATCGACCCAATCTGGAGTTTTTTGTTCGAGTATGTCTGCTAGTTTCCCGAGCAGATGACATCTTTGTTCTAGTGGAGTGTTGCGCCATCCATTCAATGCGCCACGGGCGGAAGACATTGCATCACTCGCATCACTCAAACTGGCTTCCGGCGCGTAGCCAATAATCTCAGTGGTGTAGGGGTTGATGATTGGATATTTTTCTGAAGTTTCCACCCATTCACCATCTACGAGTAACTTCCACTGCTCCTCTAGATCAATATTTGTCACTTTTACCCCTAAGTTGAATCGTTTCAAAAAGTTTCTGCCTGAATACCAAGTTTGCTAACTTAAAATCGTTTTTATCTAACTTCTAGGATAGAAAGCTATATGCAGAATAATTCAAACGAAGGACCACGTCCTCGTTCTTTTTTTCTAGATGAAGAACTTTTCGAATACATCCTGAACCATACTTCATCACCAGATAAGAACCAGAAGTCTCTTATTGCCAAAACTTCTGAACTGGGAAGAATTTCTGCCATGCAAATTTCTCAGGATCAAGGAATGTTCTTATACATGCTCGTTTCTGCAATTAGACCAGATTTTGCAGTCGAAATTGGAACTTTCACAGGCTATTCTTCTTTAGCTATCGCAAAAGCTCTTCCAGATAATGGAAAACTGTTGTGCTGTGACATTTCCGAAGAATGGACTTCTATCGCTCGTGAACATTGGAATGAGGCAGGTGTAGAAGAAAAGATTGAACTTGTGATTGCTCCGGCTAGTGAGACTCTGACTAATTTGCCCTCTGATAAAAAAATAGATTTCGCTTTCATAGACGCTGACAAATCAGGCTATTTGGAATATTACGAAGCGATTGTTCCAAGGTTGTCAGAACATGGACTTATCGCAATTGATAATGTCTTGTGGTCTGGTCGGGTTGTAGATGCAGAAGTGTCTGACAATGACACAGTCTGCATTAGAGAATTTAATGACCATGTTTCCAAAGACAGACGGGTTTCTTCTGTGATGCTCTCGATTGGTGATGGTTTAACTTTGGTGAAACGGGCTGATTAAACTTTTTCCGTAAAAATAACTAAGCTCGGTTTCTGCCGGTTAGGATCTCGGCAGATCATTAACAAATTGAGAGGACGATCATGTCGGACGCTGTAATAGTAGCAACTTCTAGAACTCCTATAGGTAGAGCCAATAAAGGAAGTCTCGCCGAAGCTAGACCTGATGATATGTCAGCTTTTATTATCAAAGATGTGCTGTCTAAAGTTCCTCAACTCCAAACCGATCAAGTTGAAGATATTTTGTGGGGAACTGGTCAACCAGGCGGAGAGCAGGGTTACAACATTGCACGAACAGCAAGCCTTTTAGCAGGTATAGATGCTCCTGGTGTAACGGTAAATCGTTACTGTTCATCTTCGTTGCAAACAATTCGAATGGCGTTTCATGCCATCAAAGCAGGAGAAGGAGATGTATTCGTCGCTGGAGGTGTCGAATGCGTAAGCCGTTATCAATTTGGAGCTTCAGATACTGGACCTCATAATGATTCTTTCAAAGAAGCAGAAACTAGGACTGCGGAACGTACAGGAGAAGGAGTTGAAACTTGGACTCCACCTCAGGGTTTGCCCGATGTTTATATCGCTATGGGCCAAACAGCTGAAAATGTCGCCCAGAGTAAAGGAGTTTCGCGACAAGCTCAAGATGAGTGGGGTGTACGCTCGCAAAATCGAGCTGAAGATGCAGCATCAAGAGGGTTTTTTGAGCGTGAAATAACTCCCTACACTCTGCCTGATGGAACTGTAGTTACTGCCGATGACGGTATAAGGGCTGGAACAACTTATGAAAGCGTTTCACAACTCAACCCTGTTTTTCGACCTGACGGAACTGTAACTGCTGGAAATGCATGTCCTTTAAATGATGGAGCTGCTGCTGTAGTTGTGATGAGTGAAGATAAAGCCTCAGAATTAGGCATAACCCCGTTAGCAAAAATTGTCGCTTCTGGTGTTTCCGCCCTTAATCCAGAAATCATGGGACTTGGTCCTATCGAGGCAATAAACCAAACTTTGAGTCGAGCCAAAATGAAAATCGACGATATTGACCTTGTGGAGATAAATGAGGCTTTTGCTGCTCAAGTTCTTCCTTCAGCGGAAGAAACTGGGATAGACCATGACAAATTGAATATCAATGGTGGCTCGATAGCCCTAGGGCACCCGTTCGGAATGACAGGTGCTCGAATCATGACAACTTTAATTAACGGTCTTGAAGACGCTGACAAAGAATTTGGACTTGAAACTATGTGTGTTGGTGGCGGTCAAGGAATGGCAATGATCATTCAACGCATGAGCTGAATGTTCTCCACTAACTAATTTTTTCGCGTGCCGCCGGCATCCAGTTGGATCCAGCTGTCTTATCTATGTGCTCGATGTATCGATGTCCGACTGGTTCGACCAATTTGAGAAATTCTTTTGTTTGATCAGAACCGAATTTTTTCCAAGCGATACTTGCAAGATCATCAAGTTTACGCTCAAGTTCTTCCCTGTATTCCAAACCCTTGACAGTTACTGAGTGTCCATCTGCGAAATCACGTTCAGTTAATCGTTCTAACGCAGAACTAATTGCAGCATCATCAGCTCCTCGACTTCGTGGAAGCCAATGGTCGTCATAGTCATGACGGGCACCGTCCAAAATCCCTGCCATTACACCATCTATATCCTCACTAACCATGATCGCCCAATGAGTGTCTCCTCGCCATTCGCGGATGGCATTCACAGCCAGCCATGCTGATGTAAGTGGATCTTCATGACGAGGCCATTCGAGCAACGAAGAGAAAAACGCACGACCTGATGTAGGTAATTCTTCAGCTGCAAGCCAAAGGTTTTTTGACATATCAGCTAAAGGTTCACATATCTCTGGGGTCAAATTCTTCAAACCGGGAGCTATCGCAGCATCCCTAGCTGCTGCCGCAGCTTCGAAAGTTGTGTGTTCACGACATGCGTCAAGACTTGCTGAAATAAAATCCGGATGTATTGAATAAAAGACGGCAGAAACCACCTTATTCCCAGCTTTGCCGAGAGTAGCTGCACGAGTGGCGACGTAGTAACCGAAACCATCCGGCACTCCAAGAGATGCATAATTAGCTATAGCCGTCGGATCCCAATAAATCCAACCTATTAGTCGGTGAGATGCAAAAGCCGCACGTCGACTTAATTCCCTCCAAAAACTCTGATCATTGGTCAATTTTGTCAAGATCTTTGCAGTGAAATCAGCCCTGCCCGCCTGATGCATCTTGCACAGATACCTTGCCAGCGCTAATCCAAGGCATCATGTCACGAAGTTTTGAACCTACTTGTTCAATACGATGTTGACGTCCTTTTTCCTCCAAAGCGTAAAAATTCTCTCTACCAGAGTGGGCTTCTTTGACCCATTCTTCGGCAAAAACTCCAGATTGGATTTCTCCCAGAATTTGTTTCATGGTTTCCCTGACGTGGTCATCTACAACTCGGGGTCCGCGTGTCAGGTCACCATACTCGGCTGTATCAGATACCGAATAGCGCATACCTCCTATGCCCTGCTCATACATAAGATCAACAATCAGCTTTAATTCATGAAGACACTCGAAGTAACAGATCTCCGGCTGATAACCCGCGTCAACCAATGTGTCAAAAGCGCTTCTAACCAACTCTGTTACCCCTCCGCAAAGTACAACTTGCTCACCGAACAAATCAGTTTCACATTCTTCGGTAAATGTCGTTTCAATAACACCTGCTTTGGCTCCTCCTAGTCCGTCTGCATAAGCCAAGGCTAGGTCTTTGGCACCACCTGATGGATCTTGCTCTACTGCTATAAGGCACGGAACCCCACCACCTTCAACATACGTTCTTCGCACTAAATGACCGGGGCCTTTTGGCGCAACCATTATGACGTCTACATCATCTGGTGGTGTAATTAGATCAAATCGAATATTGAATCCATGAGCAAAAGCAATTGCGTCACCTGC
>CEUS01272966.1_pt1 | contig 16310 bp, 32 predicted proteins | sample 427031 | NCBI WGS metagenome assembly CEUS01 (sample SAMEA2622837, study PRJEB7988) | marine metagenome | biome: marine biome (ENVO:00000447); feature: marine epipelagic mixed layer (ENVO:xxxxxxxxx); material: "saline water (ENVO:00002010), including plankton (ENVO:xxxxxxxx)" | depth 140 m | reverse complement strand
CATCCTTATATGGCTCTGCGCTCCATAGATCCACTTGACTTCAAAGAATGGGAAAATCGACCAAATAATGCGATTAGTATTTCACGGTTAGATTTTGATAAGAATAGTCATTGGCTATTTGAGGCAAATCGGGCGCTGCCCCCTGAAAAACAAATCATTATTCGGGGTGCAGAAAATAGAATGTATACTAAAACTAAAATTTTACCAAAATACCCTGAGTATATCCAAGATAGTAACCGCGAGGAAGAAGACCGAGCTATCTATAAACTCGATTTTCGTGGTGCAATAAACCTATGCCGAACTGCTCGATTCATGACTGATTTTTCTGTCATACAGGGCGACGGGGGAGGGACGCAGTATACATTCCTTGAGGCTATAGACGCAGGGGCGATCTGCCTTATTCATCAAGAATGGATTCGACCTAATGATTCTATGATTGATTTTGGTGAGGATCAAAATTGTATTTCTTTTAAAAGTCACGAAAACCTCACAGCTTTTTTATCTGGGAAAATGCAAACAAGCGTTGCCACTTTTATTCGAACAAATGCACAAAAGTTATTACAAGAGCATCATGCTATTAATATTGCTCAGAAATATGTAAGAGTTGTTGGGGGGTTTCCTATATAATGGATAAACAACCTCCCCCATATTGTATTCAACTTGAATTGACAGAAGGTTGTAATCTAGCCTGTTCTTTTTGTGGAATTGCTTCTATACGAGATAATAAGGCAAATGGCCCAGAAAATATTCGAGGTAAAAATTCCCACCCCTATAAATTTCTTAATTGGGGGTCGGCTCTTGTTGTTGCAAATAAAATACAAGCCGCAATCACAAATCATAAATGGAACCCGCGCATAGAAATGGCTATGCACGGAGAACCTACAATGAACCCTGAGTATAAAAGTATTGTTGCCTTATTAAGAGAAAAACTGCCAAAGACTCATCTTCAGATGACCACTAATGGTGGAGGATTGCTTAAAGGAGACTTAATACAAAATATTAATGACTTAATGGGTGCTGGGTTAAATGTTCTTTTATTAGATAATTACGAAGGAATAAAGATCTGTGATAAAGTTCGTGAAAAATATACTGGGCCTTATCCTTTATTTGAATATCCTTTAAATAAAAAAGCTAACCCCCACCGAAGACGAAAACCTTCAGACCATGATATAGTCGTGACTCAAGATATATCAACCGCTTCTCAAGGAAACCACGCAACGGTAAACAATCACGCCGGATCAGCGTTTCCTCCTAATAATAGAGCAGAAGGCCGAAGGTGTGCCAAAGTATTTAGAGAAATGTCTATTCGTTGGGATGGAAAAGTGGCTATTTGTTGTAATGATTGGCCAGGATTTTATCGATGTGGGTCAGCGACAGGAAGTAATTCATTAGAGGAACTCTGGCAAAATAATGCATTTCGAGCTGCCCGTAAAAAATTATATCATGGAGAAAGAGATTTTGGGCCATGCGATGGATGTGATGCATTAAGCTATCGACCTGGATTATTACCAGATGCTAAAGGAAAGGAAGAGTATGATAAACCCACTGAAGACGATTTCCGGAACATTGAACACGCCCTCAAAGAAGGTCCGTACACTACTGCAGTCCCTCGTCCGTGGGAATAATGAAGTGCTGAGTATATATGCAAGAAATGTATCAGAGGCTCTTTATCTAGGTCTTATGCATTTAGAAGAAAATGGTATTTGGCAAGAGTCTCGAACAGGGCGTGTGGTCGAATACCCAACTCCTGTAATCACTACCTATAAGAGACCAGAAGAAAGGGTCTTATTTTACCCCTGCCGTGATGCTAATCCATTTTTTCATTTATTTGAAGCTCTTTGGATGCTTGGAGGAAGAAACGATCTTGAGTATGTTAGCAAGTTTAATAAAAGAATGGCAGAATTTTCTGATGATGGGACTACTTTAAATGGAGCTTATGGTTATAGGTGGAGAAATTATTGGTCAAAGGATCAACTCGATTTAGCGGTTGAGCATCTTTCAAAATACCCAAACTCTCGAAGGACTGTTCTTCAAATGTGGTCTGTTAATGACTTACAAGCAATTGTGAACGACCCTACTTGTAAAGATGTACCTTGTAATACTCAAGTGTATTTTAAAATAAGAAACGATCGATTAGATATGACAGTCTCTTGTCGTTCCAATGATATTATTTGGGGAACCTATGGAGCAAACGCTGTTCACTTTTCTATTCTACAAGAGTATATGGCTGCGCGGCTCAATTTACCAATGGGAACTTACCATCACCTTAGTGATAGTTTTCATGCATATGAAGCAGTGTATAAGAAAACACTTGATGTGCTTCATCAAAAAAATATCGGGGATACTCTTTGGTACGATTCTTACTTAGGTTGGAACAACGGAATGCACTATACTCCAGAGCCTATGTTCACAGATACAAAAAATCTTCATAGAGATATCTCTAATTTTTTAGTTGCTCCATTTATGACCGAACATTGGGGGAATAACTTTTTCTTTGAAACTGCTCTTCCAATGTTAAAAGTGTGGAGGGCTTATAAAGATAAAGAATATACCTTAGCTTTTAAAGAATGCGAAAGTATAATAGCATTAGACTGGAGAAAGGCAGTAGTTGAATGGATAGAAAGAAGAAAATACAATCGAGAAAGAGAGGCAATCCAATGGTTGAAGAAAAGAAACGGTGGTCTATTTTTGAAAAAGTAAAAGAGCTTGGCTATTATGATGCAGAAGCATTATCCCATGCTCAAAAAAGTTATGGGGATAGTTGGAAAAGACGTGGTGGTGTTGGTGCGTTTATGATGTTGGCTCGTAAATGGGATCGAATTGAAAACCAAACTAAAAAATATAACTATGACATATTTGAAACAATTTTAGCCGACCCTTCAAATGAGGGCATTATTGACGATATTTGGGATTTGCGTCGCTACTTATTCCTAGTTGAAGCTGAAATACAGGGACAACTAAGCGGTTTCCCGTCTAACGCCCCTACCACGCCTCAGGATAAGAAGAGTAAAAGTTTAGGGAGTAACCCCCTAGGAACTTTGTCCAAAGGGAACAGGGAGCCTTATACGGGAAGCAGTTAATCAGAAAAACGTTGGATTTTTAGTCATGACGGTAAAATTACAATGTGAAGCGTGCAAAAAAGAATTTGAAGCTCCTGAAGATTTATTTGTAGATTTTAAGTGGCCGAAATGTAATTGTGGAAAACCCTTAACTATTTTAGGAGAGAATATTTCAAACCATGAACGCATATCAAATACCCCTTCTTCAGACGGAAAGCCAATGGTGCGCTCCAGAAGTTCTTCCAAACCTGACAGAAGCTAAACAACTTGCAATTGATCTAGAAACTAGAGATCCCAATCTTTTAAATAAAGGTCCAGGATGGGCAACGGGTGATGGCTATGTTATTGGTGTCGCTTTAGCCACAGATGATTGGCAAGGATACTTCCCAGTTCGCCATGATAATGGCAGTAATCTCGATAGGGACTTAGTATTTCGTTGGTTAAAGAAACAACTCGCTACAGATTGTGATAAAATATTTCACAATGCCGCATACGATGTTGGTTGGCTCAAGAGAGAAGGGGTAGAAATAAACGGGGCAATAAAAGACACATTAATTGCTGCGCCTCTTCTCGATGAAAATCGCTTTTCGTATTCTCTCAATGCTCTCGCTAAAACGTATATTGCGTCTTCTAAAAATGAGCGTGTTCTTCAAGAAGCCGCGAAAGAATGGGGCGTTGATGCAAAGAGCGAAATGTGGAAACTTCCGGCCATGTATGTTGGTCCATATGCTGAACAAGATGCTCGTGCAACATTAGACCTTTGGAATGTTCTTTCAACAGAAATACGAAAAACTGATCTACAATATATTCTGGATCTAGAGTTATCACTTTTACCTAGTTTGATTGAGATGCGTTGGCGGGGGATCCGCGTTGATCTAGAGAAAGCTGCTTCAATACAAAAAGATCTTGAAACACGTGAAAAACAAATTCTTCATAAAATTAAAAAAGAATATAATCGCGACGTTGAAATATGGAACTCTCGCTCAATCGGAGAATTATTTGATAAAGCTAAAATTCAATATGATCTCACAGAAAAAACGCAAGCCCCAAAAGTGGATCGAGCGTTTTTAGAGAACCATCCACATGAGTTACCAAAACTTATTCTCGAAGCCCGTGAGTTCAATAAAGCCAATACAACTTTTATTAACTCCATTCTACGCTATCAATATGAAGGCCGTATTCATGCAGAAATACATTCACTAAGGTCAGACCAAGGAGGCACAGTTAGTGGTCGTTTCAGTTATAGCAATCCAAACCTTCAGCAGATCCCAGCAAGACATAAAATCCTTGGCCCAATGATTCGGTCTATCTTTGTACCTGAAAAGAATGAAAAGTGGGTGTCTATCGATTATTCTCAACAAGAACCAAGGCTAGTCGTCCATTATGCGTCGTTATTGAAACTGCCCAGAGTAGAAGACGTTGTTGATGAATATAAAAAAGGAGAAGCAGACTTCCATTCTATTGTTGCAGAAATGGCAAATATTCCTCGTCGTCAAGCAAAAGACATCAACCTTGGTTTATTCTACTCAATGGGTCAAAGAAAATTAGCCGAGCAACTGAACATTCCTCTCGAAGAAGCTCAAGAAATGTTTGAAATATACCATGCCCGAGTCCCCTTCGTTAAGATGTTAAGTGATTACTGCCGCAACCGTGCTTCAACAAAAGGGTATATACGAACACTTCTAGGTCGTAAGTGCCGTTTTGATTTATGGGAGCCACGAGCATTTGGTACAGGTAAGATAGGTACTCTTGAAAAAGCTCAAACAGAGTTCGGTCCAAATATCAAACGAGCGTTCACCCACAAAGCTTTGAACCGTTTAATACAAGGATCTGCAGCTGATCAAACAAAAGCAGCGATGCGCGCACTATCGGAAGAGGGTATTCTTCCATTATTACAAGTTCATGACGAACTTTGTTTTAGTTCTGACGACCCTGATCAAATCCGTAAGATCGCTGAAATTATGGAAAACTGTATTGACCTTGAGATTCCTTCGCAAGTAGATGTAGAATATGGAGAAAATTGGGGAGAAGCAAAAACCGTATTTACAGATAAGCCTTGGCAGCGTAGTATAGAAAACGGAAGTGGTAAAATGATCGCATAAAGGACTATCTATGGCCATAAAAGGGAATAAATCTTTACAAAAAGATAGTGCCTATGAGGAGTATGACGTTGACGGGGATGGTGTGGTTAGCGATACTGAACTTGCTACAGTCAAAGCAATACATGAAGCAGAAACAGCAGAAGAAAAGGCAGATGCTCAAAAAAGAATGGCTTGGGTATCCCTTATCGCTATGCTTGTTTTTACTGGTTGTGTGTTCCTTCCTATATTTCCTGATAGCCGTATAAAAGCATTGGCTGATCTTTTTGGATTATTCTACATAGGGATGGCCGGAGTTGTTGGGGCGTATATGGGAATGACTGCTTACATGAGTGCAAAAAGATAAAACCCCCCTTTTCTCTATATATTCACGCTTTATAATTAAAAAATAATATTAATAAGGAGCAAATTATGGAGCAAATTCCTATCCTAACTAAAGAGCAGTTAGTCACTGCTAATAATTGGGCTATTGAAATGGGTTACAACCGAGCGGTTGAACCTAAACCTCTTCAAGAATACCTTGATACCGTAGACGACGACACTCAGTTTCCTATCACTTTTCATATGCCACATGAATACGCAGCAGGAAAAAAAGTAGAAGAGCACGTTCGTTGTATGGTCATACTCAACGGAGAAGGTTCTAAGGCAATGATTGATATCGACCTTGACTTTTTCAACAAACTTAACACGGTAGAGGTTCCTGAGTAAAAAACCCTTTTATCCACGTATAAACGGTTTATAATAGTAACCGTTAGAAATTACCATATTTAGAAAGGAAAGATCATGGTAGCAGCAGTAGAAACGATGGCCTATGCAGGAGAAGTTCCTTGGCATGGGTTAGGGGTTCAGGTAGAGGATACTATGACCCCCGAAGAAATGTTAGAAGCGGCTGGTTTAAACTGGACTGTTTCTAAACGCCCAGCGTATACTATTGGTTCTCCAACTTGGAGTGAAGATGTAGGACTTCTTAACGCAGAAGGTCATCACTTTATTGTACGCGATACAGATAATAGTGTGCTTTCAGCTTGTGGCGAGGATTACGTGCCTTTCCAAAACGCTGACACTTTTCGGTTCTTTAAAAAGTTTGTTTCCAAAGGTGAAATGAAAATGGAAACAGCAGGATCTTTAAAGGACGGACAAGATATCTGGGGGCTTGCAAAACTCGAATCTAATTTTGAACTTCCTGGAGGGGATCGAGTAGAAGGCTATCTACTTATAGATTCGCCTCACGTTTCAGGAAAAGCCCTTACTATTATGTTCACACCAATACGAGTCGTCTGTAGTAATACTATGGCGCTTGCGCTGAACACTGATGGTAAGCGGTTTCGAGTACTCCATCTTCAAGCCTTTGACGATGAAATAATGCGAGCCGCTGAAGAAGCCCTTGGCATCAGCGAGAGTAAAATGGCTGAGTTTCAAGAGCAGTCAACCTTCTTAGCCAGCAAGCAAGCCAAGCCGCTTGATGTTCAGAACTTTATTGCGCAACTATTTCAACCATCGCTTCTTATAGAACGTGGTAAAATGAACGTTGCTAATGATACTCCGTTACTTGATGAGTTTAGTAAAACTTCTGAGCAAGTCCATGACGCTATTGCGTTATCTCCTGGAGCTGACTTACGTTCAGCGAAAGGTACATGGTGGGGCGCATTGAATGGTGTCACCTACCACATGGATCATACAAAACGCCAATCTGAAAGAGTAAAAGGTGGCGCTCTTTACTCAAGTTGGCTTGGACCAAATGCCGCTACAAAACGGCGAGCCTTAGAACTAGCCACTGAATACGCGAAAGCCGCTTAATTTATCGGGGGACAACTTAGCCGTTGTCCCCTTTTTTATCGCGCCTATAATAAGCAGCGTTAATAAGTTAATAGAAAGAAGAAAGGAGGCCCAATATGGCCACAGCTATTCCTAACTCGGAAGTTTTTCCTACGAAAAACCCTAAGCCAAAGACTCCAGCAAAAGCGAAGTCCAAGGCAAATCTTCAAGCAGTTCCTAAACCAACTGTTAAACAAAGTGTTCTCCGCCATAACTTTGAAGGTGACACCATTAAGGTTGTTGGCGAAGAAATGCCCGTTAGGAAAGGTTCACGGCGAGCTGAAATCTTTGAGCTATTCAAGGATAATATGCCACTGAACGAGTTCCTTGTTGCAGCGCGAAAGATTCGCGGTGGGGCACCGGATGTGCAAATTGCGCTTGATAAAAAGTATATCGAGCTAGTTTAACCGACAGGGCGGGGAGGAGTACTCCCCGCCTTATTTTGTGAGGGAAGATGATTATCAATAAAAAAGAAGCAGAAGCATTCACCCAACGTATCGCGTATGCTGATGGGGCCAATGATTTTAAAAACGGTATTCGTAAAAACGCCTCTGACTATTGGGCTATGTATGCAGAGGATTATTACAACGGCTATAATGCTGCTCGATGTATGTATAAAGAGGAAAAACAAGAATAACCAGTTATGACTAATGAAGTGAATATCTTTTATTTAAGCACTGATCCGTATACTGCTGCAGAATATCACTGTGATAAGCATTGTGTTAAAATGATTGTAGAATCTGCACAACTACTTTCAACTGCACATCGTCTTCTTGACAACGATAAAATAGCTGATGATAAAAATTTATATAAATCATTTTCGCCTAATCATCCCTGCGCAATTTGGACTCGTGAAAATCACAGACACTATATGTGGCTTTTTTGGCTTATGAATGGGCTATGTATAGAATATGCTTTACGCTATGACAAAGTTCATAAAGTTTCAGAAACAGGTCTTCGTGACCAACTTAGAGAACCACCAGACAATATTATCATGGATGCATTTTCTCCCCCTCCACAGTGTATGCCAGATAAATACAAAACTCAAAATACAGTTCAGGCATACAGAAATTATTATCTTGGAGAAAAAGCAACATTTGCTCAATGGCGACTTAACAAACCTAAGTGGTGGAAAGGAGAAAACTAATGGCAGTTCTAACAGGTGTTGCCCTATATTTTATAATTGTTGCAATTAGCGCCTCTGCTTTATGAGTAAAAAACGGTTTACTCCGAAGTTGTCGGCTTTATAATATAACTAGCTATTAAAACCAAAAAGGAGAAAATAAATGGCTAATGAATTTGTAATTGATTCTGGGATAGCTATTCCTGAAGACTTTCACGCTACTGCTCGAAAATATCCTTTCGAGGAAATGGAAGTTGGGGAAAGTTTTTTTATTGGACCTAACTACGAAGAAGAAACACAAAAGCAAATAGGCAACCGTATTGCTCAGGCAAGACAGTCTTACCAAAAGCGTTGTGCCAAACAAGGTAAAGAAGTAACATTCACCCAACGTATGTGGACCGACGCAGGTATTGCTGGTTATCGCGTATGGAGGGTCAAATGACCGATAACGTAATCAGCCTAAAGTTGCATCGTGACCTAGCAGCGGAAGAAGAAAAAGAGTTCCGTAACTGGGCGCGAGAAAATTGGGCTATAGATGATCCAATTAGCCCAGTTTGGCACCCAAAAGTAGTTGAAGAGTGCGCGGTCATACTTGACGAACATGTCCGAGCCAATACTAAAAAGTATGATGCGGGTACTATGGATTGGAACTTCGTTTACAAAGATCAAGTTGTTGCACTAGACAGTTCAAGCGAAGAAGTCTCAGAAGAAGATCAATATGAAATGGCTATTGAATACTTCTGGGATATGGAATGGGATAAACTTACAGGTGAGGAGGCAAGTTAATGGGAAGAATAAAAGATTGGGTAATGACTATGCAGTCATTAGCAGAGGAAGCTGTTGAAAATAATTTCAATGAAGAAGAATCAGTTCAATTCATGATCGATAATTTGGACAGCAGCCGCCCAGCATTAGAAGCAACTCTCCGCGATGTCTATAGAGGAGTCCTTAAACGAAAACTAGAACTAGAGAAGTGACTTTCATGCTTCGAACAAAAGACTATCGTTTTGAAGAAATCAACCGTAGGCTTTCTTCAATAGAAGACCGTATCACGAGATTAGAATGGATCATGGCCGAAATAAATGAGTTTCTTCAAAAAAGATATATGCCTGATAAAAGGTAGCTAGTCATGAAAGTCATAAGCGGTATTATTATATAATAACCGTAGAAAGGAGAAAGTATGAATTACCTTAGTTTTGACACTACTATTTCAATTGATTTGGAAATGGATGGTAATGAATCAACATGGCCTCTTGAGTGCTTTTTTATAGTAGGGCAACCTGAGCCAGACGTAGGTCTTTCTAGGCACTATATTGAAGACATGTACCTTGAAGTTAGAGGGAAACGGGCTAAATGGCTAGAGCGACGTTTGTCTTTTGAAGATTGGAACAACCTTGAAGAAGAAGCATTGGAGGAATATCATAATGCCAACTGAAAAAGAAAAAAGACTTAGAAAAAATATCCTTGACGTTGTTCAAACAAATAAAGAGCGTGAGGAAGGGCTTCGGCTCTACCCAGATGGGTGGGAAATCATGAAACCTGAGCATTTTATAAGGATGGGTTTTGATAAGGGGCTTGTAGAGTTACTTACGAGCCGACAATATTCAGGCGAGGGAAAGTATGGTCTCACAGACAATGATGGTAATCAAGTCGATTATATCGACGGCGTCTATTACTTAGATTTGTTAGAAACTTGCGCGAGAATAGTCGACCCCGAGTATTTTTGTGATAAGATGGGTCGAGGTTATCGCGCGGCGGCTGCGTTAGACTGCTTAATGAAAGCAGCCAAAGAAGCCACATCTAAAAAGGTTGTCGCTAATGGCTAAAGGTATTGCAAAGCGTACAAGAAAAGTATGGACGGATAAAGAAGTATACACTATTCAAAAAGAATACTCGAAAGGAGCGACTGTCCCAGAAATCATGTCAAAATATTCGTTAACTAAACATCAGGTCCACCATGCTCTTTACACTTACGAATTCAAAGGGCGACCAAAAGGAGGAGTTCTTGAATGGTTACTTGGATAAAATGGACAATTTGGTTTTGTTTTTCAGCAATCGCCGTTCTTGTACTTTTATTAACTAGTCTAGCAATAGCAAAGCCCTCTTCTGCATTAGAAGTGCCTTCTAAAGATGTAGTTTGTATGGCTGAAGCGATTTATTATGAGGCACGAAACCAAAGCTCAGTTGGACAGTTAGCCGTAGCAATTGTTATTCGTAATCGTATGAAAGACAAACGGTGGCCGTCCACTGCCTGTGGCGTTGTAAAAGATGGTCGATATTGGAAAGGCAATCCAATTAGAGATAAATGTCAATTCAGTTATTGGTGCGATGGTAAACCTGAACGATTTCTTGAAAAAGACGCATGGGAAAGAGCACTTAATATCGCTCACCTTGCCTATTATCATTCAATTGAAATTGAAGATCTGATGGGTGCTACTCATTACCATACTATCTGGGTTCAGCCGTCATGGGCAAAGAAATTTCGATTATCCACACAAATAGGGGATCATAGGTTTTATGAAAGCACCCAATAATACAAGTTTCTCGTTGGATGGTTTATAGGGTTATGGGGGAATCCTATTAGGTCTCATAGAAAAAGAAAGAGGAGCCAACGAGAACATCCTTCACTTCTCTTTCTTAACCCCCACCATTTTATAGGAGCCGAAAAATGTATGAATACGCAGTTAAAGAAGTTGTGAGAGTTGTTGATGGGGATACCGTCGATGTTATTTTTGATTTAGGGTTCAGTCTTTTTAAGAAAGAGCGGGTTCGTCTCGCTGGAATTGATACCCCCGAAAGCCGCACTCGTAATCTTGAAGAAAAAGAAATGGGCTTAAAAGCCAAGGACAGAGTCGTTTACAAATTGGACTCCGCTGAACAAATAGTATGCCAAACTGAAAAAGAGGGTAAGTATGGTCGTATCCTCGGTTGGCTTTACCTTGATGGCCAACAATTGTCGTTCAATCAAGAACTCATCGACGACGGCTTTGCATGGAAGTATGATGGTGGTAAAAAGTCTAAAGATCTCAATGAGTTAAAGATTCGTAATCAAAAATATATGTCATCTACCTATGGCGAAGGAGTTGATTTACCTAAGTTGAAAGAAGACTAGTTGAGTAAAAACCGTTAGTGTGAAAAATACTCGCGCTTTATATTTTAGGGGTAAACGCTAACTAACCAAGAAAGGGTTTAGAAAATGAAAAAATTTCCATATTTTGTTCATGGCAGTCCCCGAGACAGGGGCAGCGCAGACCGCTACTACCAGCGACCTTATGAACCACACTACTATCCTGACGGAACTTACAAAGGGTATCGTGTTACTGAAAAGGATATGTCAATGCAACAGATAGCCGAGTACACGAAAGGCTGGGAAGAAGAAACAGATAGAAAGGATTGGGGTTAATTATGACTGCACTTATTTTTAGTATTGTTATTGGTGGGTTATTCCTTTCCGATAATAAGGATTTTTTCGAAACCGCGATAAAAGAAATGCAACAAGGAGCCACATGGCATTATGTTGGCAGCTCTCCTCTTGACCCAACCGCTAAATCCATTCCTGGACAAATATGCGAGGAATATGGCACCTGTGGTGAAAAGTATATTCTTTGGAAACTCAAGAAATAACTGAATGTTTTTGAGTAAATAACCCTTTTGTTCTTTAAAGTGGGCTTTACTTTATAGGGGTAAACGGTAACTAACCAAGAAAGGGTTTAAAAATGGCTAAATCAAAAATTATATGGCGTGAACCAGAAGATGCAGGAATGGTCTTAGGGTTTTATTTACTGGCAAAGGCTGGTCCAGCATTTCCGTTAATAGTTTTAGGACAATACTGCACTGAAGATGATGAGTATTCAAAATGTGATACTGGCGAAGAATGGAAAAAATTTCTCCTAGATGAAGCGGTGCGCCTCGCCGAAGAAAAGGGGCTAGGGTCAGAAACTATGCTCATTGTTGCTTCAGAAAAATATTTACTTCTAGGAGAAAGCTAATGTGGAAAAAAGTTGATATTACTAAGTATCCTTTCAATCTTTTAGATGAAATTTGGGCTAAAAATAAAGAAGCTCAAATTCTAATGAATATTTTTTCTGACGAACTGGGTGAATTGAATCTTGAGTTCTTTGACTCAGAAACTTCTTCACCGCCGCCTATCCCCGACGAATTAAAAAAGTATTGTCCGGTGGAAGATCAAGATAAGGATTGGTGGCCCTCTCAAATCAATTGGTTTGGCGCAGAGTGGCAAACGTGGTTTTACCTCAATTTATCCTTTATTGTAACGGGGTATCGGAATCCTAAACTCGGAGGAGGTTGGAATTTAATTGAGTTTGAAGGTCTTTTGCCGATTTTCACCCGCCCTGCAAAAAATTGATGGTGCCTATATATATGACTCGAGAAGAGGGGTACTCTAAAAAATTTTTCAGGGATATTTACCAATATGCCAATATCTAGTAAGCTAAGTCCTTGAATTATGGGCGTTTGTTTCATATTGGTACTGGGTATTGGTACTTATTGGCAGTTCAGTATCAATATGTCTCTCAACTTGCCGTGAGGTTCAAGTTTTACTTTCATATATTGTTCTCGAGGTATATTATAGAACTCAGATGCCTAGAAGAAAGATAGATACAATAAATCCTGTGGTCTTGAAACCACTCACGCCGCGTCAAAAACAATTCGCTGAAGAAATTGTTTTGGGGCGGTGCTCTCAGACTGAAGCGGCTCGTCGTGCGGGTTACGCTGAGTCTTCAGCTGCGGTCAGGGCATGCGAACTTTTAAATGTTGCTAAATTTCCAAACATCGCAAACTATATCAACGACCTTCGTCTTGAACTGAGTAAAAAGTATGAGGTCAGCTATGAAGGCCACCTTCGAGATTTAGGAGAACTCCGTGATCGCGCGGCTGCAAATAATCAGTTCAGTGCCGCCATTAGCGCGGAAACTCACCGTGGGAAAGTTGGGGGCTTATATGTTGATCGGAAAGAAGTTCTCCATGCGCATATCAACGCTATGAGTAAAGACGACCTGATCAATCGTTTAGAGCAGCTTGATAAAGAAACCGATGGAGCGATTAAAAAAGTCATAGATGCAGAGTATAAGGATGTCAGCCAAACCTGAATCTAAACTATGGAAGTCGTTACGGGATGGCATTACTGACATACACTGGGTTCGTATTGAATCTTGGTCGTCTCCTGGAGTTCCGGATGTAAATGGTTGCGCGGAATTTGGTGAGTTTTGGATAGAACTCAAGATAATAAAAAATAAAAGGATTAACCTGTCGCCTCATCAAATCGCTTGGCATTTAATAAGGTCGCGTCACTGTGGTCGCTCTTTCATCTTAGCAAGGGAGGCAGGAAAGGCTCCCTTGTTTTTGTTTTCCGGGAAAAGAGCAAAAGAGTTGGCGGACAAAAAGATCGGTGAGATCCCCCAGATCACGGAGATCGCGTATCCTTATGACTGGGCCAAGCTCCGAAAAGCTCTAGAAAAAGAAGATTAATTATGACGAAAAAGAGCTTTACTCCGAACGGGTCTTCGTTTATAGTTTTTCATAGTTAAACGGTTGGCGTTTAACCATAGCCAGAAAGGAGAAAGAACCATGGCTGCTAAGAAATCTAATTCAACCTTTGAAGTGTCTGAGGATTTTTTGACCGGAACTGAATCTGAACAGGACAAGGCGGTTCGTGCTTTTCTCGCTGCAAATCCTAAAGCACGAGTAGAGCCTAAGGAGAACGGCCAAACTGCCCCGTTCCTTCGTCGTCAAATCGGCAAACGGTTTAATATCTCTGAGCGAATTAACCAAGGAGGGGATGCGAAGGAGATTTTAAAGTTTGCTCGTGAAAACGGTGGCGGAGAACGTGATGTCGCGGCTCACCTTGCAGGTGGCTTCAGCCGAACCTCTAAGTTTTACGGTCAATCAATAATTACTTTACACACTGCGTAGTACACCTCCCAGACTACTACTACTACGCCAACTGGCCCCGCTTCGGCGGGGTCTTTTTTTGGTCGTCGTTTGTCTGTCGTCGTCGCTTTGTCGCTTCAGATCGCTTAGATCTAACCCATCCTGACCATGCCTACCCTAACCTAGCCTGACCTTACCCTCCATAAATAGTCTTGATCGTGTAGATCGTGTAGATCGTGTAGATCGGAGTAAGCGCACTGGGATTAACATTGAGTAAATAACAGTAGTCCTCACGTAAGTGGGCTTTATATTAAGGGGGTAAGTAAAACTTAACCAGGAGGGTTAAAATGTCTGAAGACAAAAAGCTTGAGTGTACAGTAGGTGGGTTGGCCTATGATATGGATGAGGACGAGAGTACCCGATACGAGGTGTACTTAGATATGAAGGATGGTGTGCATGGGGTAAATAAAACCCCCGTATTACAAATCATTGAAGTCCATTGTCACACCGTACAGGGTGAGATCACAGCTAACCGTGTTAATATTGACCTATTTGAGTTAATGAGTGACAAGCCCAGTAGTGCCATAACTACTGAGTAACTAGACGTAAAAGGGCGGGTGTAAAAAGCTCGCCCCTTTATAATTAAAAAGTAGCGTTAATAAAGACGCTACCTAACCAAAGATAAGAGGTATAAAAATGACATCAAATAAATTACCATCTAAAAAAGCAAGGCAGTTAGGCCCAGATATTTGGACTTTTGACGGCTACCCCGACGATGAACCAGTGGACGTTGGTACCGAGTGGGCAGTTATTGCTGATGGGGAAGGATCGGGTACTCTCGTAACCCGTATAGCGGCGCATAAGATGGAAGCCTTTGACTTTACCCCACCTATACCCTACCCCGACGAACCCTGTGATTTAGCTAGCGTAGAGTCAGTAGCGTGGAACGATCTTAAAAGTAAGCCCGATATTATTGAGAACGTAACATGCGTAAACCTTTACCAGTTAGTAGGGCGCTATTATAAGTATGATGAGGTTGAGTATCAAAAGGGTGTAGATGATAATACATATACCCCCATCCCAGAGCTAGGCTTAGTGCCACAAGGGACTAAGTAAGACGTAAAAGGGCGGGTGTAAAAAGCTCGCCCTTTTTATACTAGGCGCGTTAACCGTTAATAACCAAAAAGGGTAAAGTCAATGAAAGCTATGTCTCGTACAGCTGAAGAGCGTATTCTTAGAGAGCAGGTCGCGTATATGCTTGTTGATCTTAACGAACTTCCTATTGACCAACGTTTTCAAGTAGTCGAACATTATTTCGGTCTACAAGGTTGTCGGATTGCTAGGGAAATGCCTGAGGCGATCCTAAGAAATTGGGAGAAATATTTTCAAGAGGAGAGAGGCTGATGTGTGAAAATACTGTAACCTATACTTATGACGATGAAGAAAAATTCAGCGTCTGTGGAGAAACGGGCTATCACGGTGAACGCCTTGTTTGCTTCGAGTGCTCAGTGAAAACATTAGCAACTTTAATCAAAGATAAGAGAAGCCTTGTGCTTCGCAACTGAATACCCTCGGAGGCTGGTTACCTCCACCTAGAAGCGATGGTTCCTTATGATTGGGGCCGTCGTTTCTTTTTTCCTTTCCTTGTCGCTTTGTCGCTTCGCTTTGTCGCTTCGCTTTGTCGCTTACATCAAGATCGTCTAGATCGTCTAGATCTCCCACATGTATTTATGCGTGGGCGTGGGCGTGGGTGGCAGCAAGGGGTGCAAGGGGGTAAAGCAGGGGGTGTTGCATAAATACCACACCTACAAATAAAATACACAAGGGGGTAAATAAATACTTTAGTGGGCTTTACATATACCCCCCTATACCCCATAGTACACAAGTACCAACAAGGTACTAACCATTAACTAAGAAGGGTATACAAATGACTAAGCAAAACAAACCAACTAAACAAGCTACTTTCGAAGCCCCAGAAGGGTTTAATGAAATGCTACTTAAACAGCAAATAAATGCAGTAGCGGCTTGGGTAGCGGCTAACCCTAACGCCACTATACAGCCTACCGCTATAGGCGAGGGTGGCTTACCAGCATACCTACGTAGTGATACCGGTAAACGTGCAGACATAAACCGCATGCTGGCAAGCCCTACCCCAGTAGCCAAGTTTATACCCGAAGCCCGTAAGCTAGGGGGTGGCTATACAGACCTAGTAGCTGCATTAACAGGTGGCTATAGCCGTAGTGCGGTAGGTTACGGTAACGCGGTAGTCAAGCTAACCGCATAGGAGTCTCAAGGGGGTAGCAAAACCGCTACCCCCTACCCCCT